>Ga0114918_10000198_pt1 | contig 49316 bp, 80 predicted proteins | sample LantaG_FD_87015 | JGI IMG/M metagenome (GOLD analysis project Ga0114918, IMG submission 87015) | Deep subsurface microbial communities from Baltic Sea to uncover new lineages of life (NeLLi) - Landsort_02402 metaG | ecosystem: Environmental > Aquatic > Marine > Oceanic > Sediment | place... | reverse complement strand
GTTGGTGTTCAAGCATATAGAAAGGTAACTCCGAAAACTGGGTATCTTGATGGTATTATTGTAAGTAGTTTAGTTAAAGCTACTGGAGCAGGGGAGAATCCTTTTAGGGCCTCAGCTACTGTAGCGTTTAATGGGCAGGCAGACACTATAGCTGGTCAGGGAGATTTAGCTGTATTAAATGCTGTTGATTCTGCCCAGATTGTTTCCAATGCTATTACAGCCGCTAAAACATCTTTAGCTGCTATAAATTCTTCTACAGGAAATCTAAATGCAAATACTGTTGCAGCTAGTCAAATAGTTGCAAACTCTATAACATCTACTGAGATTTATTCGGGTTATGTGTATGCTGGAACTATTAATGCCAGTCAGATAACTACAGGTACTTTGACTGCGGTTACTATAAACTCATCTAAATATGTTTACTCAACTAATTATGGCACTGCTTTGCCGAATGGGGTATACGCAGCCATAGGTGGTATTGGTACAAATACTATTGGTGTTTATGGGTCAAGTACAAACGATACTGGCGTATTGGGTAGAACTACAGTATCCAGCGCATTTGCAACAGGAGTTGTGGGCGTTGCAACTGGAACAGGTACAGGTATAAGAGGAACTGGGGCTGTTGGGGCGGATTGTGTTGGGTCATCTTACGGTTGCGTAGGTCAATCAACTTCAGGTACGGGTGTATGGGCTAAGTCTACCTCTGGAACAGCCTTGTATTGTAATGGGGTAATGACTAAATCAGGTACTGACTGGGTACAATATCTAAATGCCGACCGTGTAGATAATTATCATGCGGGTAATAGCTCTGGTCAAGTTGCTGTTTCAAACGGCACAAAATGTACTAATCTAAACGCGGATAAGTTAGACGGATACCATGCTAGAAGGAATGATAATGGTACAGGAGCATTTATTCCTGTAGTAGATAGTAATTCAGCAGGTATTATGGAAATTGGTAAATATATAGATTTTCATAATACTACTAGTAGTAACGACTATGATGTACGAGTTTACAGTAATAGTACTACTTTTGAAATTGTGGGAAACCTTCACTGGTCTGGCACAGCTACTGGAACGTATAGTTCGGATATAACCCTAAAAGATAATGTAAAAACTATAGAAAATGCATTATCTAATTTATGCAGTATTAGAGGTATAGAGTTTGATTGGGTTAACGGTAGTGGGCACGATGCAGGTGTATCAGCTCAAGAAGTTCTCAAACAATTTCCTTACCTTGTAGAGAAGACGTTTGACGGAAAGTTAGGGGTTAAATACTTAGGATTTACTGGAATTTTTATTGAGTCTATAAAGGAGTTATCGGCTAAAGTAGACACACTAACTGAAAGACTAGACAAACAAGATAAATTAATTGAAGAGTTACTTAAGGAAAGAAAATGAAAAAAGTATCCATAATACCACAAGCCACTATAAATGAAACTATATTGTCTTGGGAGGTAGTAAAACCAGAAAGTAGAATAACGGTAGCTATTAATCCAGTAATAGATGTAGAAAGGGTGGAGGTAATCGATGATGTAGAAACTACAGTTACTGTGGCTGAGATTGATCGTAGTAATCCTACCACATATACTACTATTACGGGTGAATATTATGATGCTCTAATGAGCGACAAACCTATTTGGAATAAGAAAAAACCAGAAGGTATGTTTTTGGAAGAAGATTTATGGGTAGTAATAGACGCAATAAGATCGGGAACATCCTTAGGCTTAGGTACTAAGATGAAGGAGTATAAATTATAATGAATTATTTTTCTGATAGAGAGCAGAGGTGTAATTGTGGAAAATGTGATAAGCTATTAGATGCAGAATTTTTAGCGAAGCTAAATACTCTGCGGGAGCTATATGGTAAGCCTATTAGATTAAGTAGCGCTTATAGGTGTCCGCAGTATAATTCTATTGTTAGCAGAACGGGATATAAAGGTCCACATACTACAGGTAAAGCTGTAGATATTGTATGCGCAGGATCTGATGCTGTGCGTATACTAGAGCTAGCTATAGGGTTGGACTTTGCAGGTTTTGGTATTTGCCAAACTGGTCTATGGGATAAAAGGTTCATTCATATAGATGATGCCCGTAGCAACCCCACTATTTGGAGTTATTAAACCCACAAAAAAGCCCCAATTAATGGGGCTTTTATTTGCTTATCTAAAAAGAATATCTACATTTTGCACATTTCCCGCAGTTGTTAGAGAAGGCAATACTCCCTCTACAAGTAACTTCTCCGCTGTTCAGAGCTTTAGCTAAAGCTCTAGCATCTTCATTATTTCTAGTTCTAAAAAATGTGCGATATGCGTCATTGCGGAAAGCCCCGTGAGAGGCTCTCCCTTTATAGTATATTGCGTACCACTCTATCCCCATTTGTCACCGTCCAAACTATTATATATTACCATAGAGACAGTAAAACTATCACTATTATTTTCAGTAAAATAATCGCCAAGATCTTTAGCCTCAGTATAGCAGCCTAATCCAAACTCGGCATGTTGTTTAGTACCATACTTGTCATATATCTTTATATAGTAACTACCCGTTGCAAATTTATTAGCCACACTTAGATTCTCCACAATTTAAACAAGTTAAGCACCCATCTAATGTAACAACCGCTTTAGTGTTACACTTATTACACATTTGTGCCGACTCTGGAAACTCTCCTTTAACTACCCCTGCTTCCTCTCTTTTAAGGTCTAAAAAAGCTTCCATATGAGTATCTTCTTCTTTCTTAATATACCCTATATTAATCATATGCTGTTCTATAACATACCCAATTTCAGAAATTAAAGAAGGCATATATACTCCACCTTTTTTAAAGTAACCTCCTTTAGGGTCAAAAACAGCCATAAGTTCGCTAGTTAGGAAGGTAACATCACCACCACGCCTAAATACGGCAGATATCAATCTTGTTAGGGCTAACATCCATTGGAAGTGCTCCATATTTTTAGAGTTTAAAAATATTTCAAAAGGAACAAGCTTCTCTTTATCCGTACCTTCATTTATTAAGATATTGTTAATAGTAATATATAAAGCATGCTCAGAGTCTGGGGATTTTACTTTATATGTACTTCCATTGATATACTCCGGCCTACTAAGTAATTTAGGCTCTATAACCTCCTTTACTACATCTTCTGTATTTACTAACTCAAACTTTACAATTTTTCCATTTAATTTATGCATTAGAATTTACCGTAGTACCCCTCTTTTAAAGCATCAAATAAATTTGCTGCTGTATGTGTTTCACCATCATAAAATATTTCTTCTCCGCCAGTTACATCTAGAATATGTCCATCATCTAAAGTAAACCTATACTTAGTATTATTTAAATTATTTTCAGTAACTAATACTCCTTGAAAAGCCTCTGGATTAAATCTAAAAGTTGTACACCCTTTTAAACCTTTATCATATGCGTACATGTATATATCTTCAAAATCTTTAAAGAGTATATCAGTAGGTACATTAATTGTTTTACTGATAGATGAGTCTATCCAATATTGTGCAGCTGCTTGAACGTCTACATGATTTTTAGGGGTTATATTATCCGTAACTACAAAGTAGTCTGGTAACTTTTCATCCTCCAGATCACTAAAGGGCATAGCTTTAGGGTTGATTAAATTACGATAAGCTAAAAGTTCGTAAGAAAATACATCAACTTTTTCTTTAGATTTTTTCCCTTCTTTAATTACGTTACGAGAGTAGTGGTGAGCAAAGCTTGGCTCAATACCGTTACTAGCATTATTAGCTAAGGATAGAGAGATAGTTCCTGTAGGGGCTATAGAGCTATGGTGTGTAAACCTGCACCCGTATGTAGCTAAATCTATAGTTAGATCTGGGTCTGCAGAAGACACTCTCTGTATATAATTACTACATACAAATAGCTCTTTGCCAGATAGTACATCACCTACTTGAGCCCCTAAATGTACTAGAGTCTCGTTACTCTCCAACATATTTTTAGTAACTTCAAATTCCTCATACATTATAGGAGCAGCACCTTTCTCAATAGCTAAATCTACACCTATTCTTAAACCTACTAAAGCTAATCTCTTAGAAATATTTGAGGTAAAATCTAAAGAGTCTTTGTCTCCATACTTCATACCTAACATAGCCATTGTAGACCCTAAACCTAAGAATCCCATACCATGTCTTCGTTTTCTATGTATCTCTTCTATCTGTTTTTCAAGAGGTAAGTTATTAATTTCCACTACGTTATCTAACATACGAGTAAAAATACTTATTACTTTCTCGTATTTCTCCCAATCAAAACTTGCTTTAGCTGTAAAGGGGTTACTAACTAAAGTAGTTAAGTTGATTGAGCCTAGTAAGCATGAACCATATGGCGGGAGAGGCTGCTCACCACAGTTAGAAACATTGAAGCCATCAGCCCAAAAAGTATGGCTAGTATTATCTACTGTAATATCATAAACATTATAATCACCTATATCTAATGTTTCAATTATATCAAATGTAGTTTTAGAGTCCTTTCTAGTTCTGGAGTTTGGGCTCTCTACATGTTTTACTATCTTATCTAAAGTATCTTGCTTATATTGTTGAATAAACCCTATAAGCTTGGCAAATTTCACACAATTTCTAGCATTTATACGTAAATTATAATTTTGTTTCGATATATACGTGCCGTTACTATGCTTAATAGTAGAAGCCTTATTAGTGCACATATAGCAGTTAATACCTACTGAATGCAGTAACCTTTGAACATCTACTATTAATTCGTAGCTGGATTGTTTTAACTGTACTAGTTTACTACCTTCATTAAATAGTACAGAACCATTAGCGGAGAATAAGCCTCTAAGAAAACCTAATTTTTTTGCAGTATCACTATACTTAAATCTTTCAGGTACCTCCCTATTATAAGTATAGTCAAGCTCTTTTATAGATAATGTAGTATCTATTTTAAAAGCGTAGTTCTTAGAGTAAGATTTTCCTATTAAATGCGCCACTTCTGAGGTATAGTAGTCCTGGTCTTTTTCACCTATACAAAGTAATTTAGTAGTGCCATGGACAGTTCCATCCCCTAAGCATAATCCGTCTAATATATCTTGGGGGTTAAGCGTAATATTAGACGGTGTAGGCCCTAATAAAGTATCTATACCTTTAGCTTCAGATATTGCTACTTTTTTATCTTTATAAACAATTTTATGATTAGGAGTTGCTGATAGCCTACCGGCTGTAGTTTTATAGTCTACTACATTTTTTATCCCTCTATCATAAAAGTCTAGTACTTTAGTCCAACCTTCTTTAGACCATATAGTATCCCCTACCTTAATAGTATCTAAAGGCACTGTTTCAGAGCCGGTATTATTTTGCCTAATTACTAAAGTATCCCCCGTTAAGCATGGATTGGTCGCCCTAATATCTTCACAATACCAGTTATTATTCATCTTATTAACTTCATCAATAAGAATAAACCCAGGCTCTGCAAAGTCATAGGTAGAGGACATAATGATATTCCACAGCTTCCTAGCTTGTATACTACTTACAACTTCCTTACTTTTTACGTCTAGAAAATTCCAGATTTGATCTTTTTTAACTGCTTCCATAAAGTCGGAAGTAATTAATAATGACAGATTAAATTGTCTAAGTCTACCATCCTCTCTTTTAGCTTTGATAAATTCCAACACATCTGGGTGACTTATATCAAACGTACACATTTGGGCGCCACGACGCCCTCCAGCACTGCTAATAGTAAAGCACATCTTATCATATATATCCATAAATGATAGAGGCCCTGAAGTATAAGCCCCTGCTCCCGCAACATATGCACCTTTATGACGTAGTGTTGAGAATTCATATCCGATACCGCATCCAGCCTTCAGCGTAAGCCCAGCTTCATGCACTTTATCTAATATGGAATCCATAGAGTCATCTATTGTACCAGATACAGTACAGTTGATGGTAGATGTAGCTGGTTTATGCTCTCCCGCCCCAGCATTAGACATAATTCTTCCAGCTGGGATAGCTCCATTTTCTAAAGCCCATAAAAACTCAGAGTACCAAAAGTCTCGTTGTTTTATATCTTCTACATCGGATAATTCTTTAGCAACCCTTTTATAAGTGTCTATAATTGTTTTATCTACAGAGTTGCCGTCTTTATCTTTTAATCGGTATTTAGTTTCCCAAATATCATTACTAGCTGGCTGTAATTGCATTATTTATTTAAGCTCCATAGGTTTATTGGGGGTAATTGTAGGTCTGGCCATGTAAGTTTTCATTTTCCTGTTGCTCCGTGCCCTTTCGCGCCTCGCGCTGTATCTGGCAGTTCTTTAACTATTGAGGGAGACCACAACATACACTGAGATACTAACATCTGCGCGAACCTCTCCCCATGTTTTAGTATAAAGTCCTCCTTACCATTATTCTTTAAGGTAACAAATACTTCCCCACGATATGTAGAGTCCACAATACCAACTAAGTTAGCAAGTACAATCTCTTTAGCAGTCCCTAATCCGCTACGTGGATATATTTTTGCTACGTAACCTGCAGGAACCGACATAGCAAATCCAGTGCCTACTTTAGACTTAGCACCTGCTTTTATTACTATATCTCTTTTTCCTGTGTAGAATAGGTCAAGTCCAGCATCTTCTGGGTGGGCTCTTTTTGGTGGTATACTACCGTCGTCTAATAGTTTAATTTGTAGCATTATTTTTCCTTTCTTTGTAAATAATTGTTTGCTTCTTCCACGGAGTAGAATAGCTTAATAGGTTCAAACATAAGCATGTTTTCAACCCAGTCTAGGGCGCCTTCGCGCCAACCATCACCTTCTAATACCAATATCTTCCTATGTGTAGACTGTAGAAGGGAGTGTACTATATAAGGTAATTTTTCATCACATGTACCTCCCACGTTTTGCACCTTATGTAGAAGTATAATATCATCGGATTTATATACCTTAATTCTAGTATTATAAATACTAGTAATATGCCCTTTCTTTAAATTATAAAACATGAAAAACCCCTTTAGTTATTCTATCTGTTTTGTCCCACACAAACCACGCATATTCAGTACTATCAGTTCCCTTACCTGTGAACGAGGGTCTTTTAGACAGTACAAATAGTGAAGTAGGCTCATTTTCAACAAACCAAGCGTTTCTTTTTTGACTACCTAAGAAGTTCAAGCGTAAAAGCATAATAACTGTATTAGCTTCCTCAATAGCTTTATCTATAAAATCTAAAGCTATTGAGAAGGGTGGATTAGTTAGTATTAAATCGTAGTTTTCTGTAGTTTCTGTAGTGAGGTAGTTAGTACCTGTTTGTATATCAAAACCTTTTGTATCGACACCTTTAGCCCGTAAAAATTGTGTTATCCTACCATCACCCTCGCAAGGCTCTAAGGCTGTAGTAAACATACTCCAATCTATAGGTAGTTTCTCATAACACCAAGATGGCGTAGGATAAAAATCATAAGCATTTCTAGCCATTATATATTTCCTCTATGTATTGTATATGTTCTTGGTTTAGTATTTCGTCTTGATGATTTGTCAAGTCCATCAATTTATAATTTAGCTCTAATATATCTCTACCTTTATTAAGATTTTGTATAAAAATTTGCTTACCTTCTAAAGGTATAGCGTCTAGTAAAAGCTCTACATCACAATAATCTCTAGCTAGTGTGCAGGCTCTTTTCTTACCTATACCAGCAATGCCCGGTATATTATCCCCAGTATCCCCCTCCAAACATTTAGTAAGTATGAAATCTGATGGTGTACACCCATTCTGTTCTTCAAAATTGTGAATATTAGTTTCTTTTCTAGTAATGTAGGAGAATCTACTAACTTTATGATTTACTAACTGATTTAAATCTTTATCAGTGGATAAAATCATAATATGGGAAAAATCTTTAGCCTTTCTAGTAGATAAATAGGCTATAGTATCATCTGCCTCAACTCCATCAATTACTATAACTTTGAACCTATTTGCAGCTATATCTAAGGCTCTATTATATTCATCTATGAATTTTTTAAATTCTAAAGCTTCCTCTTCAGTTTGGTTCTCCCTCTTACGATTAGCCTTATATTCAGGGTATATATTTTTTCTATATATAGACCCATACCTATCAGCTAAAATAATTATATTTCCGCAGTCAAAAGAGTCTGCGAAGCTATTTACTTCACGTATAAAGTCTGCTGCAAAGTTACCATTTCGTTTGGTATACCTAAAGCAGAAATTTAGCGAATCTACCAATAGTAATCCAGTACTTGGTTTAAAAAAATCTCTTGCCATTTATAAATCCGGTTGTTCGTGTTTTAAAAAATCAGAAAGCAGAGATATCTGAATTTTATAATCATCATAATTATATATAAGATTAGGATATCTAGCTATTCCATTTATATCTTCAGTAGCGCAGTAAAACTTACTTCTAGAATGCTTAAAGAGTAATAGCGGTATATTATTTCTATTACCTTTAGCGCCTACAAGTGTTTGCTCCCACCACTCTATTATTTTTGGACTCTTACCTAGCATGAGGTGGTTAATCTGACTCTCTTGGTAGTTTTTAACTTCAATCGTATATCTATTTTCACCAGCCGGTTTAAATAGGTCACACTTCATATGATATTTGGCATCTAATGCGCCGGAGGAAGGCGTTCTCTCAAACACCTCCCTTCCCATATGCTTGTTTAATATATCTTTAGCCTGAACCTCAGCTCTAGCCCCTTTCTGTCTACTATATGAAGCACTTCTTACATTTCCCATATAGTACTAACTCCCCTATCTTTAATTACCTTAATTTTTGGCACTAAAGGATGCTCATATCCATGAGATACTACTAATATATTTAAGTCTCTTTCCTTCATTAGTAGCTCTAGTACTATTGCTTTATTATCTTCGTGAAGTATACTTAATACTTCGTCTAAAAATAGTAAATTAAGAGCTGTGCCACTTATAGCACTCATTAGTTTTCTAACTGCTAATAAGGTAGCTACCTCCACAAGACTAAGCTCCCCAGTAGATAGAGAGGATATATCCACAGACACACCACTATTTATTATATTTATGTTGAGCTTATCTTCCTCTAGGTTGAAATTTAAAAGAAACTTACCCTTACTAAGTTCAGAAAGGTATAAATTAATCTCTTTTTCAAGATCTAAGACCAGGTACTGTAGCTTATAAGATATTAAACCTTTAGTAGAAAAAATAGATTTCAAAGTATTAGCCACACCTAAAGACCTTTGAAGCTCTGCTAACTCTTTACTTTTATCAGCTAGAGTATTTGTATAATTAGAGACATCTTTAATAGCTTCTTTTATTAAAAGATTCTGCTTATCTATCTTTTTATTGTAACTAACTACCTCGTCTATCTCCTTATTACGCTGGGCTATCTTTTTATTAATATCTAATACTTTACCTTCAATTTCTCCTTTATCTACAATATCTGAAGATAATTCGTTATCTATAAGATTTGTCAGCCTTTCAAACTCTTCTGACACTTTTGTGTATTTTCTAAACTTTTGAAGAGCCTCTTTATTTATAGTTAAATTTTTATTAGTTTCAGTGTATCTTTTACTTAAATTAGATAGCTCCAACTCTGCTGCACTTATTATCCTTTGTACATTATCTACATCTATTTCAGATAAACATGTTAAACATTTACCCGCTAATTTACCTAGTTTAGATATTATACTTTTCTGACTATTAGCTGAACTCTGAATACTTCCCAATTCCCTCTCTAATGAACTAGTATTATCTTCTGGCTTCTCTATACGTTTACTAAGAATAGACTTGTCAAGCTTTTCTAGCATTTCCTTATATTTATTATTCTTCTCAATATTAGCATTTATACGTTTAATGCCCAGTAATGTATTCTCTAATTTTAATTTTTCTGTATTATCAAATTTTTCAGGTTCTGGCTCTAGAACTCCCAAAGGTTTACTAGCTAAACTTTGTTCTTCTTGTAGAAGATTATTAAGGGTCGATATAGAGCCCTGTAACTCTCTAATATTACCATCCATTTTTCTAGCTACTGATTTAAACACTTCGTGGTAGTTTAAGTATTTATCTAGTTGAAATAGTTTAACTAAGAACTTTTTACGTTCTGTATCTGTATCTGTAAGGAATTTAAGTTTAGAATCTGTGCTTAAATAAGTAAGTTGGTTAAATAATACATAATTAATACCTATTATTTCCTCTACTAGCTTAACAGTTTGTGCTCCTGTATGTCTAGATATATCTACTCCGTTCTTTTCCAAACTTACCTTTAGGGAAGGATCGCGGGTAAGAGTTACTACATACTCTGAATTATCCTTAGAGAAGTAAACTTTCCCACTTAAACGTTTATCTTTTTGATCTCTATTGACTAAATCTGACTTTTTTATACCTTTGTGGTTTTTACAGAATAATAACTCTTCAAGAATAAGAAGGATAGATGTTTTACCAGCTCCATTATCCGCAATTACTTGCTTAACAGTTTCATCATTTAATGTTAGTGAATTCCCTTTTCCATAACTAAAGAAGTTATCCCACTCTACCTTTTTAATCTCTATCATTATCATCCACCTCCTGCCCTAGAACGTTCTTAATTTCCTCGATTTCATCATCTCCTAAGTTAAGAACCTTTTCACAATATAGTGCAACTTCACTAGCTAATGTAGGAGATTTAGATAGGTCTAGTTTAGCTTTATTTTCTTTAGTAAATATTTTCTTATCTAGTAGTTCACTATCTTCTACACCTGTTAAAGATACTGTGCTACCCTTTAACTCATAAATAGTATGGTCATATTGTGTTTTCTTAATTTCTGCCTCCGACTCTACAGTTTTTCTTATTAGCTGAGGTAACTCTAATGGTACGAACTCATACTCTAAAGGATTAGAGGTTTCAAATATGATAACCCCAGTCTCTACAGGTTTTCTATGAAAAGATGTAGTTAGTGGAGACCCTGGGTAAACTATATTTCTTTGACTATTACTGTGGGAGTGCAAATCCCCAGCAAAAACTACTTCCCACTTATCAAAGTGTTCTAAATTTACTTCTGGTTTAACAAAAGGCTCAATAGCTCCCCTTACATGGGTTATTAGAATATTAGACTCTGGAGTAAGGGTTTCTAACTGTGTTTTAAGCTTACAATACGGTAGAAACTGTATACCGTAATAAGTACAAGCTTCATCTAGTATTAGTACATTATCATTGATTAACTTAGACATTAATTTTAGATTAGTAAGCCACGTTGCACCTCGCGCGCTAGCTTCATGGTTCCCGTCTATAACTATACATTTGCACTTTATGTCTTTAATTAATTTACAGTATACGTCTATTTCTAAAGTACTTGGTTTATCGTCGAATATATCTCCTCCTAAGATAACTAAGTCCACCTTTTCGGATAGTTGAGATAGTTCAATCCCTAATTCCTCGTACCTTTGTAACTGCCACTCTTTGGGTACATTACGCTGCCCCACTTTAATATGTATATCCGCTATAAATAGCACTCTCATAACATTGTTTTCCAAAGTATATAAACTTTAATACCGCCTAAAAAACTATCTGCTTCGTCAGCATAGTACGCTTTAACATCATCAGGCGTTTCTATAGCTAGTATTGTATCTATAATTAATAAAAATAAAGTAGAAAATAATAAGATTTCTAGTATCATTATTGTGTCCTTATATAGGAATAGCCCCACAAGGGGGCTATTTTATTAGACTTGTTTTTTAAGGCATTTGCACTATAAAACAAGACCCGTTATTGAGAGGTTTGCACTAGAATGGGATGTCGTCGTCAAAACCATCTGCCACTTCAGTATCTACATTGCTGGAAGTATCTTCTTTAAGACATTGTGACTTGATAAAGGCTAATTGCTCATCAGATGTAGGTCTAGGAATTAGCTCATCTATGGTAGGCCCTTCCTTCCATGCGTTAACTACATCTTCAGGCACTTCCGAAGGTTTACATTTTAGTACATTCAACGTATACTCCACATTATAAGCTAGAGGACCATTTTTCTTACGTGTTACAATGCAATCCCACCCAGTTTTTAGATTAGTAGGGTCACCTAAGTCTTTAGCCGCTTCTCTAATTTGCTCGTACATTTTTTTCTTTAATGTAAGAACTTTAACCTCTCCATTAGGTGTAGCTACTTGACAAGCATATGCCCAACCGCATTTAATATCGGGAAAATAGTGCTGAGGCCAGTCTTTTTCTATATTTGTAAATTTCTCTTGCTCTCTATCAAAAGATAGACACTCTACAGGCATATTTTTTCCCGAGACGCGGGGTAGCCAGTAGGCATACATAGCTAAAATTGTATTTGGTAAAATACGAAATTGATTTAGTCCATCTTTTAGCTCATAGTAGTCTACTTTAGCTTTAGCTGAACCTTGTGATTCTTCAAATGATAGTGCCATATTTTTATTTCTCGTTTTTAAAGTAAATCTTCTCGTCTTTAACATTAAGTAACCTATTAGTTAAGATTTGAAGTTTTGAATAGTATCGTAGTCCAAGAACTAGAGGTAATGTTACTTCCTTAGACTCGATATAGTCGAAGTAGTTTCTTAAGCTACTTAATTTAAGGTACATAAATTTTTCAGCTTCTGTACCTCTGGGTAATTCCCCTATTAGATAGGAGTTTTTAGGCTCTAGTTTAGGAGGTTTAAACCCATTCTTTGAACCAATTTTTAGTTTTTTCTCTTGACTACTGGTTAGCCATTGCCACACTTCTAAAGATTTAAGTGGCGTTCTAGTAAAGAGAAAATCAGAATTATATTTAATCATTATGTATATTATACGCTATTTGGGAGTGCAAGTCAACCTAGTAATTTAGCCTCAAAAAAAAAATAATCGGTTTTCAGATGTATTTTATGTTATTGATTAGCTTCACCTATACTTTCTTTAATCAGTTTAACAACTAGGTCTAAATACGTAGCATCTATCAGCTCCGTATATCCACCAAATTTAACCCCATCCCACATGTATGTAGGAAATTTATTTATTATTATGTGCTCTAAATGTCGGGCTTCCCAGTAGTTAGATTTAAGGTCTAATACTTTAACACTATTAAACCCGTGGGAGTTTAAGTCCAAGATACGCTTATCTACATTAATAGACGTGCCCACTTTTATACAGCTGTCATTTTTTAGTACATATATATTTAAAGGCTCTAATAATGCAGCATTTTTAAGACCTTCTGATATTTTACCCTTATACTTTATAGCTCCTTTAATACCTGAACACGTAGGGCATTGCAAATTGTGGCGTAGTACATCGTCTGGTCTTGCTAAGAATTCTATGCCGCATAGCTTACACTTGTGTAGTATTTTCACCTTTGCTTTAGTGTAAGGCTCCAAAGCATATACAGACTTATCTTTTAGTTTATCAGCATAAGTATCTATAATACTTACTTGGCTGCCCCGTACACCAACTATCTTGTCTCCACATTGTTTACATAAATCAGTTTTAGATTTCTTATTACTAGCCCACGTAGTTTCCCAAGTATGTCCACATGCACCTATAAAGTCGGTCTTAGTTCTAGCATTAATATACACACCAGTTATTCTAGTACTTCTACCGTGGTTATACAACCATTCATTTATATCTTCTTTAGTTAATTTTGCTGGCATCTATATTTTAACTCCCTTATATTAATAGCAGTACACTTACTAATACTGCTTTTGCCGTTTCCTGCCTATTATTGAAACAGTACAGCTGCGGCTATCAGAGCAGATAAATGTATAGCTTGGTCAAATCCTATAGTGACAAAAACCGAATGTCTTTCATCCATTTGGTATAATTTAGCAGATAATCTAGATGTAAAGAAGTCAACTAAGAAGTGTGCCAATCCTGTTGCTAGCGCAAAGTCTAGCCCAAATGGGATAAAGCATACAGCATACAGCATACAATGTATTGCTAATACTACCACACTTTTACTTTTATTTATAGCTATATAGTCGCTTTGTAATATAAAATCCGCAAAGAAATGCACCCATATAAGTATTAATATTAATTCTACCATAATTTACCTTTATATATATTTAATTTTCCAACCTTGCTTTTCATACCAGTGAATACGCTTCTGTTGTTGATGTGTCACAACCCCTCCAGTTAGAAAGGTATCTACTATAATTGGTTGGTGTTTACCTTCCCTTACCCTTTTGATCCTACCGATAAGCTGGGTAAGTAGTGACTCGTTATTAATTGGTGCTGTAAGTACCAAACAGCTTAAGGTATTAATACTAATACCTGTAGATACTATCTTTGTAGATGCGTATAGTATCTCCTTTTTATGCTGTAAAAATTTTGTAAATATCTCTTCTCTATCCTCTGTTTTAGCAGTAACTAACTCAGAAATAGCACCATTATTACTGTGTAGAGTTTCTAGAAAGAATACTCTATCAGCTGGTACTAAACACTGATACCCTAGCGTAGCATATGCATTTGCTACGTGGAATATATGCTCCATAAACTGTTTATTTTCGTATAGTTTGGTTAGCTCTTTACTCCAATTGCCGGACTGTTTAAATGGGAAAGGTATCTTAGTTATATAAATATGTACTTCAGGAGTCATAGCATTCTCCTCTTTAGGATGTACTATGTTATATTTATCGAAGTAATCATATAAATATACAGACTTTCCATCTTTACGAATAGGCGTAGCACTTAAAGCGATCTTATTTTTAGCTTTTGAGGCATCTATAACATCGTTAAAAGTTTTTGCTGGGCTAAGGTGAGCTTCGTCTATAATAATAGTTCCAAACATACTGTTTAGTTCGGGATTTGTATCTATCCTACGCCTAAGTGTTTGTATGTTTGCTATAGTTATAGGACTACGGGTATCGAATCCACCGCTACCTATAATAGAGGGAGTTATACCCAGCACTTTTTTTATTTCATGAAACCATTGGTCTCTTAAAGCAACTGTGTGTAAAACCACTAATGTTTTCTGTTTAAGTTTAGCTATTAAATGTATTGCGGTAAATGTTTTACCGAAGCTAGTATTAGCGTGTAATAATCCCGAGCTTTCCCATTCATCTACTACCTGCTGTTGACTTACACGTAAAGATATTTTAGGTTGACAAAATTCGATTGGCGCGGACACCCTTTTATCTATAATTTCATACCCGCTTGGTATAAGGTCTTGCCTACCGCTAGGAATTGAAATTAAGCCAGGGCGTATCGTAACTACATCACAAATTACAACAGGTACTACCTCTTTATGCCTTAAAGGTAGTACATAAGTTAAACTTTTTTCCAGAGCCATTTCTAGCTCGGGGGTAACAGATAAATATATTCTATTAGAGATAACAGCTTTTTTAACGGTTGAAGTACTCTGCATCAGCATTGTATATATTAGTCATAATTTTTTCCTCGTATCTTTTTGTTTATCATCACTAGAACCAAAGTATAAAAATCCTCCTTTGTACTCTAGTACCTGAGCGTATGAGCCAATTCTTGGAGGTGCTATTCCAGTATACCGTATACATTGTCTTATACCCTGCACTTTTATATAAGAGATATAAAGTGTAGACGTGCTAGGAATTACTTCAGTAATTATATGGCTTTTAAGCTTGTAGTATTTAGTTTTATTAAGCCTAAATATCATACCATTACTATCTATATACTTAGTACGCTTGGGAAAGTTAGTAATAGCAGACAGGCTAAATAGCATATCTCCAGTATGTGCCAGCTCCCAAGACTTATATTTTAGCCTTCTTTCTGCTAAAGTTTTTCCACCCAAGTTCTTGTTGTCTAAAACTAATCCTGTAGATTTAGCATATACTATACCGTCCTTTTCTACCATATCGCTTTTAAGTCTAAAAACTGGGTATTCAACGGCGGATAGGTTATACATTGTTACTACACTCTGCTAATAGTGCCGAGTAACCTACTAAGTCTAACATATCATCTGGATTATGACCAGCTTGTCTTGATCTAGCTAATTTTAAACATACTAAAAATATCCACGCCTCTTCTTCCGATATCTCCTTACCAGTTATTGCGTTAAATATTTTAGCTGTTAATGCGGCACTACGCTCCTCTTCTACATCCCTAGTAGCTGCCCTATCCTTGAGAGTTTCTGCGGCTTTCTTTAAGATGTCCTCCGCACGTACTTTTTGTTTCTTAGCCACGTGCTCATTTATATTATAGTGCTCATTTATATTATAGCTAATACTCTCTCTATTAGTCCTCTTCATTAATCTCCCTCATCAAATGCGTAGCTATTACCTATCTCAACATCTAAACCTATTGGGTATCCAGGAATAGATACCCCTCTATTTGCTTGTGTTAATTGCTTCATTTTTTCAATATATACCTCTTGTTCTGTATCATATACCTCCGCTATAATACTATCATGTACTAAAGCTAAGATTTTTGTTTTCATGTTATTATCTTTTAGCCACTGGTTTAACTCAGTAGCTGCAAATAAGTTAATATCACTTGCTACAGACTGAATTAAGAAATTAACCCCTGACCTTACATCATGTCCTACAATACCTTGACTATCTGAAAATACGTTTAGTAGTCTACGTTTGCGCCCGAAGTGGCTATATATAAACCCATCAGTTTTGATCTTCTTTTTCTGAGCTTTTAACCATTTATCTAATACATGGAATGTTTTAAAGTATTGATTAATTACCTCTTTAGCCTCTTCTAAAGAAATCCCTGCTTCAGATGCAATCTTTTCAGGAGAAGCCCCGAATAGAATACCAAAAGATACAGCTTTAGCTCCTTGACGTATCTTAGGGAATAGCTCTTTAACCTCAGATACATCACACGGCAGTTTAAAAACCATGTGCGCTACTGAACTGTGAAAGTCACCACCTGAGCTAAATACTTTTTGTAGAGCCTTATCTCCAGACAATACAGCAGCTACATACATTTCTGCTGTTGATAAATCCTGAGAAACTATCTTATACCCTTCTCTAGCCCTAATACAACGCTTAACCTCCTTCCTGTCTCTAGGAAGCTGCTGCATATTAAGCGTACCGGAGCTTGACAGTCTACCAGATGTTGTAGTAGTTAAGTTAAACCCAGTACGTAGCCGCCCATCTCTGTCTAAATGTAAGAGAACCTTATCAATATACGTAGACTTAATCTTCTTACTTTGTGCAATCTTTAAAATTAAAGCTGGCAGTGGGTGAAACTCTGCTAACCCCTCCATAACCTCAGCATCAGTACTAATTTCACCAGTACCTGTTTTCTTACTAGGTATAGGAAGTCTAAGAATATCGAACAATAAAATTCTTTTATGTTGTACAGAATTAGTATTGAATTTAATACCTTTAAAATCTTCAAACTTTTTAACTTCTGGGTACTCGTATAACTTAGTATATAAGTCAAAAATTTCTTGATCTAATTCAGCCTGTGCATTTAGTAGATACTCCTTACTAAATGGTACTCCATTATCCTCCATATCACGTAGAAATACTAAGGCATCTTTCATCTGTGAGTATATCCAAGAAAAGTTGTCATCTATTTTCTCTTGAAATTTAGTGTGTAATTCAAAAGTTGCTACAGCGTCTAATGCCGCATACCCTTTCATAATACTAAAGGGTATGAGGTCGTAGGTAAAGTCTGTTATCTTTACCTTATTCTTTCTGCAATATTCTCGTTTCCAATCATCTAATTCTCTGTCGTAATCCCCAAGTGTACCGTATTTAATAGTAAGAGGCTTTAAACCATGAGCATCATTTTCATCTAATAGATAATGCATAACCATAGTATCATCAAACTGACCTATCTTTACCCCTAGATGTCGCATTAAGAAGTGCATATCAAACTTAGCATTATGAAATATAGGAGTCTTTTTTGCTAGCAGCTCCCCTAATAGGAGTTCAGCTTTCTCTGAAAAATAGTTAATATCTATATAGTACCCAACATCTAAAGATTGAGCTAAAGAAACCCCTAACAAAGCACCTTTTCTAGCATAAAAAGCGGTCGTCTCTGTATCTATAGCAAAGTACTGCTCTGGGCTATCAATAAAGCTCTGTAGTAGCTGTTCCGCCTCTTCCTCATTTTGAATACCAATAGACTTGCAATCTCTAGGCTTACTTATTTCTCCCCGTATATATTTATTAATATTTTCTAAAGCAGTTTCCCAAGCTCTCATACCTTCTGGCTTTAGTCTGATATATGCTGGGTTAGCTATTGGAAGTTGTCCATCCTCCAACAAGTAGCCTTGATGCACTACCACACTAGCTTTACTATTATAGTACTTAGTAGGCTCAGCACCCACAGTAATCACATAGTCATATAGGGATTTATCCACTTTTAGCGTAATATCTTTTACTAAAAGCTTTTTCTTAATAGTCTCAGATAGGTATAGTTCTGTTAACTCTACGTCTGGAAAGTATTGATTCCAGTTAATGCTAGTTGGGTTTTTGGTGATTATTGCTACTTTTGTCAACAGTTATTCTCCTAGTGAAGTGTTAAACTAGTAGATTCCATACTACGTAAACTAGCTATTCTAATATTTTCTATCAATTTAAATAATATTTCACGTACTGGCTTTACATATTGCTCTTCATCTTCCCCATTTCCTAAATATACTGCTAATACTAAGTACACTACCTCCCAAAGAGATTGATACTCTAAAACCGTAATATCGTCAAGATTAACAGTACCTCCACCAGTCACCTCCCAGTACTCCATAAAATCTATAGATACGCACTCTAGTATATTCTCTATTTCTTCTTTGGGTATACAAGACAAAATGAACTTAGATAGAGTAGCTAGTTTATATAAGTGCTTTAAATCTGCAACTACTGGATTTTTAACATCCATTTTCTCTAATAGAGCATAGTCCTCTGAGAACATACCACAGTATTCAATTAAATATACCCCAGTAAGTCCGTATTCTTTACTTATGTCATGACTTAACATTTCATTCCTCTGTTATAGGTGGGTAAAGATAGTTTTTTAACTCTAATACTTCTGACTCTAATAACCCACCAGGATCATCGCCTTCTGTAAGTAGATTTGTTATTATATTAATATTGAAGTGGCTTTCAAACTCGTACATTCCTTCAGATGCCTCTATTCCAGACTTATCATTATCGAATAAAACATGCAGAGTTTTAACACCTTTATAGTAGAACGGTAGTAAGTAGTTGAGCATAGTAGCTATATTCCTCGCTTTAGCAGAACTTCTCATTTCCTCGTATTTAGTTCTAGAGCCAAATATACATACTGCGTTGGTAAGTCCCTTATCATGTAGATTAATGCAATCCATAATACCCTCAACTAGAATAATACTAGAGTTTATGGGTTCTACATTATAGGGATATAACCCTATTTCCACATGTCTTGGATATAGCATATATCTATTTCTTACAAAGCCACTGTGCATGTATCTAGCATTGAACAAATATAGTTGATTTTGCACATTATATATGGGAAACACTAACCTATCTTCTAAGCCTAGCTCATTTGTAGTAAATGCCCCAAACTTATTATATGTAGATGCCTTTATACCTCTGTAGTTTTTATCAAAAAGTAAGAAGTCTTTTGGAATCTTTAGACTTAGACCCTGCTGTATCTGAGCTATTTTTTCTTTAATTCGTAAAGCTGCTAAAGATGTAGTATTTTGGTATTCGCCAAAATATCTAAATATATTGTCTGAAAAATTACAGCTAAAACAATGTGCTATACCAGTTAATTTATCAATACGTAGGCTTGGGTTATTATCGGGATGATCTGGATTTAAACATCTTATAACAATATCCGCACCTTGATAGCGATAAAATATCTTATTTTTGTCTAAAATCTCTTCTACTGATGCCACATGTACCTCCTATTAAACGTCATCTTTACCGGCCTGCAATTTCTTTAGTCCTCTATGCTCCTCTTCATCGTCATCATCTATCTTACTAGGTAGGCTTCTAAAAGTGGGGTCTATCCTTAGTGTATTCCAATCTATACCTACGCATAAATCAATTGGAGCAATATCCCTAGTTTTTATAGACTCTAAAACCATCACATCATCTACTACTGACATATTAAATACAACATCTGGGGAGTCTAGTATAGCCTTAGAGTATTTGATACTACCATCTTCCTTAGTTTGGAAAGGTGCTATAATAAGTATTCCATGCTTAGCGGCTAAAGACTTAAGACCTTTACTAAGGTCTAGCTGAGCTTGCCAGTCAAATTGACCAGTACCTCCCGCTACACTAATTACATTCACATAATCTACTACAGCCATTTGCAATTTATCGCCAAATCTAGCTTTTAGCTTATACAGGTGTAAATCTATTTGAGTTAGGGTAATTGTTGGGTTATCAATTATTAATAATTGATTGTCAGGATTTAACTGAGTAGACTTTAAATCGTTTTCTAATCTATCAAAGTCTCCATGCTCCTTATAGCTTTCTAGTATTGGCTCTGATTCGGTGAACATGCCTGCTCTAGCTTTGGCTAGTTTTAGGAGTTGCACGTCGTTCAGAGTTGCGTTTTTTATGTCTCTATGGCTAACATTAGCTAGAATAGACATATACCTGTGGAAGATTTCTCCTTTATTCATTTCTATAGAGAATACTACCCCCACATTACCTGCCTGATATTGAGATACTGCTATATTACAACAAAATATGGATTTTCCAGAGCCTCTATACCCTCCAACCAGTAAAAGGTTTCCGGGCCCTAGACCCCCAGAGTGCTCATCAAATTGATTTGAGACTAATATATCTATAGTGGACGTTCTTTCTTCTGGGTTTGTAACAATAGATACATCAGACATATTCACCACTTCAGTAGATGAATGTGTTTGTTCCTCTAATTTTATACTTAGGTTAGCCAGCTCTTCTTTAATCTCGTGACTATCTAGTAGCGTTATATTATCTAATAGTTTATCTAAAGATTCTAGAACAGAATCTTGAGTGAATTGATCTAACAAAGCATCTGCTACAGTATCTATATCTACGCTTTCTGGTACTTCCACATCCTTAATAATAGATAAAGACGTATTTACAGCCATATTACGATTTATAATATCTAATTCTGCAAAAGAGGGTAAATTTCCATGTTTAGTATAGTATAAGTTTATTGCTAAAACTACACTATCGAACCCTTTTAAATACGCCTTTTTTATATTTGACCATGCCTCTAGTCCATTTGTTGGGTCTTGTAATAGTAGTTTTAGAAATAAGCTTGTTAAGTCCATCTATGTTTGTTCTCCTCTGTGATTTCATCAAGAAGCTCTTTAACCTCCTCTATAAAATCCTCTTTTAAACTACTTACCTTATCTTCATATATTGAAGCTTCATCATCAAAAAAAGCGTCTAGCTGCTTTCCAGTTATCGCTAAAGATATTGCGTGACGTATAAAATCTCTGTATGATTGAGACACTGGCTCTAGCTTAACTTGCACACTATCACCGTATAAGTGTTTTGCTCTTAAAGCTATCTCTTGTGGAGTTAGAGACTCTGTATCTATATACGTTAGACCTACCTTCATAATCCCTTATTCCATCTTTTAAATGCTTCTAATTTCTGTCTTGCTAGTTCCCAACCAAACGCTCCAAATACAATTAATAACCCAGATAAGAACGTAAAAGCTATAACAACTATAAATAGTAGTAAATTACCCCATATAGGAGATAATATAACTATCCACCAAGATATTTGTATATACCCAAGTACTTTAAACGCTATCAATAATAGTAGTAATCCAATTCCGAATTGCATATATAATTCCTAGTATGTTTGAGACTAAAAAGGGCAACTACATGTATTTTTGCAGCTGCCCCTTCATTAAATGCCTATATTTTTATTTAGAGGCTTCTTTTTTACTATCTAATTTAGCTTTACGTGTAGAACCTTTATAATCGATAGCGTCTAAACCACGTCTAGTTAGAGTAGTTTTAACACCTCTTTCCGATTTATCTGTAGCTTGCGAGATTTCAGCAACAGTCATTTCTTCTGTTTCTAAATCTCCGAAAAGATCTGTTTCACTATGTACTACTTTATCTCTAGTAACAGGAATTTCTTGAATTTCGCCTTTGCGCAGTAAGCTAAGTGCTTTACCACGAACTGAGCGAATTTCTTTACCTAACGCTTTTGCAATTTCTTCAATACACTCACCGTTGTTAGCTAGCTTAATAAACTCTTCCTCTTGCTCGTCGGAGTATTGTTTGTGAGCTTCAGCTTTTTCAGTAGGCTTAGCGGTACCACTAAGGTCCATACTTAACAACTTGCCCTGTACTTCACGTGTTGTAAACTTCCCATCCATAAACTGTGCCGCAATCTCAGCGAAAGTATATACACCACTATTTTCTTCTGCAAAACTAGCTAATGCTTCACCTTCTTCCTCAGTAAACGTAGCCGCTTTAGCCGCTTTAGCCATAGATACACACGTATATCCTAAGTTACGTAGTTTACCAGTAATATTGCGTACTTCTGCACCTTCGATAGCTTCAACAGCTTCATTGATTTGGTCTTTACCAACTACTTGATCGGTATCATTTCCAACGATTTCTACCAATACGTTTTGTGCTTCTTCTGTCCAATTAAATTTGCTCATTTTTTATGCCTCTGTTATGTTATTAATAATTTTAATTCCTAACTCTACTGCTTTATTATATTTGCTAGTATTGCTAGGTTTGTCTGCTAAAAGCACCGTAGTATTTTTAGATACTGCTGATGCCACGCGATATCCTTTAGATTCCGCTATTTCTTTAAGGGTAGTTCTAGTATGTCCCTCAAATGATCCTGTTATTACCATTACGCCTTTATCTTGTACTTCAACCGCCTCTTGCATTTCCCTAAACTTAAAGGGAACTGACTGTAGCTCTAAGTATTCCGTACCGTCTAACCACTTATTTAGGTTTTCTCTAGCTTTTGGTGGAAGTTTAGCAATGTTTAAATTACTAAGTGAGTTTCCAGTTATTTTCTTAGCTGTAGATAATCCTATTAATGGTATGGATAAGCTAGATAACAACTCTACTATAGTTGTTTCTAAACTCTCCTGTATTTGTTTGTAAATCTTTCCCCCGTTTTTACCTAATACATATATTAATTCCTCCTCAGATAAAGAATAGATATCCGGTATGCTATCTATATTAAGTTTGGATATAGACTTTTCAGCTAATCCTTTGATTTTTCTCTTTTTGCAGTAGTTTGCTATTTTCTGTGTAGCTCTTGCAGGACAAGAGATATTGGTACAAAACAGTTGATCTGTAATTCGACTTAGTTTAGTTTTGCAACACGGGCACTCGGTTGGTATTTCTATTGTCATTTTTGCCAGCGCCTCACCTCTAATTGTTTCATTTTCTCTCCTTTTTTCAATTTATATACATATTATACAGTATTTATATAAATAAACAAGCTAGAAATTCCTAGAGTGTTCTGCTGGGCGAATCTTTAACCGAGAACATACTATTATACAGCATTTTTAACCGTTTGTCAAGAAAAATTTTTATTTTTTATCTCTTATTCGGGATAAGGCTTTAGATATAGGTTCTGGAGGTGTGTCCAACTTTAGTCTTGTAAGCTCTTCCTTAAAAGTCTTAAACTCAGCCTTAAAATTTTCTATACTGAAGAAACAGTCGTAGTGGTTCATATAGTTTTCATACGCTTCACCTACTGTATTTAATCCACAAGCTTCTGCTATTTCTAACATACCTATTGCCGATGCGTTACTCTTCATTATTTTACCCCTACAATTTGCGGAATTACTCCACCAGCTCTAGTTACTAAAATAGTATCTCCCAAACTTAACCCTAGATTCTCTATATATCCTGGATTATTCAATGTTGCTTTAGTTATCTTTGCGTCATCTATTATTACTTCATCGAAATGACCTACTGGCGTTACACGCCCACTACCTCCTACTTGCCACTCCACGCTATTTAAAGTAGTTTCTACTACCTCAACATCAGCTTTATCCTTTAAAGCGAACGCCCCTCTAGGGTGTTTTGCTGTATATCCTAATTCTTCAAATGCTTTATTATCATTTACTCTAAATACTTTTCCATCCGTTCTATACTTATCTGTTAAACCTTCTTTCAGTACTGTAGTAAATCCTAAATTTTCTACAGCTATCATACTTAATTTGTAACTTCCCCACCCTTTGTGTGATACACCATAGGCTACGAAACTTAAATGCTTTTCTTGTTCTTTAAACTTTTTTATAGATGTATTAGATCCTATAGCTCCTGCGGCAAAGTTTCTAGCATTTTCTATAGTTTTATCACAAACTACTTCCCCTGTTATTTGTATTTTTGTTGGGTAGTCTATATTATTAGGTATACTATCAAGGTGCATTACTTTATCTAATATATCCCTACCTGTCTTTCCATCTCCTCTAGTTGCTGCCTTTACTAGAATACCTTTGTCGTAAAGTAAAGCTACAGCCAACCCATCTAGTTTGGGAGTTTCTACTAGCTCATACTCCTGTAGTTTTAAAGCCTCTCCTACATATACTTTATCTAACGAGTATAGAGGAAACTCATGCTTTATATCTCCTTCTTTTGCACCTACTTCCTCTCGACCGTATCGCTCCTCTAAGTAATCATATGTAGCATCATCTATAAGACCAGTACCGTTATAGTATGCTCTTGCATACATATTTAACATTTTATGTGACATTTATTTACCTCGTGGTAAGTTTCTGGCAGGAATTCCGCTCAAGCTAGTTACACTTATATCTAACTCATCTTGCGCTTTTCGGAGGTCTATCAATTCGTAGTAAGGTTGGTAAGCGTTCATACAATGCTTACCTAATATATAAATATGGTAAATTGCACCGTGTTCTTCACTATCACTGTGCTTTTTGATAATTTCCGCATACTCGCCATACTTAGCTGAGTAGACTAAATCACCCTTTCCGTAATCCTCCGCAGTTTGTTCTTCTTCAATAAGGATTCTATCGCCTAAAGAAGTTCTAGCAGGCATGTTAAACTCTACCAGAACTTTATTTACAATATGTAACGATCTGAAAGAGTCTTTTACTATATCATTTACAGATACTCCAGATACAAAGCTCTGAACTATGTTTTTCTTATCTAGTATAGATACTGGAGTTTTTCTAACTGCCGCTCTTTGCCTACGTCTGAAGGCGATCTTATCTTCATACTCTTTGATTATATTAGTTAAACGTGTAGTATTGTATGTGATATTTAACATAGCACACGCTTCTTTTTTAGAAATGGGTGCTTCCGCACCCAATGCTTTGATTACCTCTTTTACGCTAGCTTCATCTAGTCGTTCACCAGCTTTAACTTTAATAACTTTAGCCATTATTTTCTCCTCTTCTTTAATTTATATAACTATTATACGCTAATTAGAGAATAAAACAATGGAATAATTTTTAGCGTAAAGTTAATCCCTTATCAATCTTAGTCTCAAACATAGCTTTAGTATCTTCAGTACTTATAATAACATACTTGTCTAAATCAATTTTTGGATACCCAGCTATACTAAGCCACATTCCTGTCCATAAATATCCTAAATTAGTAAGATAACTTTGTTTAGTTTCTATAAATCTAGTTTGCGCATTAGTATATTTATTACGTCCACCTCTAATTATGTTCATAATTTCTAAATACATATTAGAGTCAATATTTATATCGTGCTCTTTAAACCATTGAAAAGTTGCCTTACTACCGCCTTCGCCTTGTCTGGCTACCATTTCCGAAACTACTACATCTTTAAGGTCGTCTCTGTACATAGCTGGCACTTGTGCAGACTCAGAAACTTTCAAGGAATATTGTGCTAATATATTCTCTAAATTTGTATACTCAGCTATAAGCTGATTTTCTGTTCTATTACCATAATTATAATTAGTGATGTACGAGATTGTACATATTGTTAGCACTAATCCGATTAATATAATTCCTAAATTGTTTTTCATAAAATATCTCCAATAAAAAATAAATAAGACTACTGTTTAGTAGTCCCCTTTGTAAAATACATAACTTAACCCAATACTACCTAATACAGATACAACAAACATGGCTACCATAACCCCTAATGTTGGTTCTGTTATATCTTTAAGATAATCAAAGGAACTCATATTAGGTCTAGCATACCATTTACGAATGTTCTTTATCAATAAATTAGATATATTTTTTACATCAAACTCTTTAGAATTATGCAAAAAATCAGACTCTGCCTCAGCTTGAAAAATTTCATTTCTAAAATTTAATGCGAAGGTCATTATGCTAGACCAAGTGACTGTATATCCGTCTAATCCAATAAAAAGTACCACATCGTTCTTTTTACCCCCTAACCAAGCAGACTCTACAGCATATCTGTATTCTGGGTTATCTATCCCTGTTAGGATAACTAATATATTAACTTCCTTTTCTAAACCTAAACTTTTTAACTCATTATTAAGGTATGTATTAAGAGATTCTATGTCTTTCTTAGATATCTTCGAGTCTACATTTATAACTCTATTATATTTATAATAGCTGTAAACCTTTGGATAGTTTGGAACTTTTCCAGTATACTCCCTAAAATCTATGTTTAAGTTAAATAGAGTAGAGGGTGCTGCTTTTATATTGTTAAAAAAGGTGTGTGGTATTGCCGCTGGTTCTCCCACCGTACAGTTTGTATATACGTCAGGGTCTTCAGTATCGTAAACTCTACTAGTACTACGATCTAATTCTTTTAATACTATATCTTCTATCGGAGTTCTAGCAGTCCATTTTACAGTATATCTAGTTTCATAACATGTTTGGCAATTTCCTTTCCCATTACAGTTACAGGGGTATGATCGCTGATACGTGCTATGTTCCCTATCCTTTGATGAAATATATGTATTCAATATTTCAGTATCTGAACCAGCTAGATTCATACCTGCCGAATATGTGATAACTACTAATATTGATATAATTACAAATTGCACTATCCCTTCCCTAACAGTTATCTTATGCGGGAACAGCTTACGACTAATCAATACTATTACAGCGGGTAGTGCTAGGAATATTAATAATTCAGGTTTCAAAATGTACCTCCTTTATAGAACCCTTCGCCTTTTAACTTAAACATTGGTGTACCTGTGTAAATTCTGTACATCGGTTGATTACAAGATTTACATAAGATAGTATCGGTTAACTCTCTATATACCTCCAATACTAAAGCTTTATCAGGACAGTGGGAATTTCTGCACCCGACGTCAAATAATTGTTTCATATATTCTCCTATTTATGTACTTAAAATAACACTAAACCTATAATGTTATTTTAAGTACACCTAAGTTTCCTTAGATGTACTATTAAATCTAGTTAACTTTATTATCTAAAGCTAAATCTTTTGCTGTTTTTACACTTAACATATCTATTAAGGCGGTAGCAGTACTACCTCCGCCATTAGCTGAGGTAGCTCCCATTTGTATTTCTGGAACCCACTTTTGCTTTTCTACAGCTTCCGCGAATCTAGCCATAACCGCTTCATAAGTAGCAAGCTTCTGTGTTAAAGCACCGTCTGCTTGCATTACTAGACGTTTATACTCTCCATCCCCTTCACCTTGTAGGACTTTCATTTTCTTATACTCACTAGCTGCAAGTCTTTTCTGCTTAGCCTCTAGTAATTGTTGTGCGGCTACATCTACAAACTTCTGAGCAGTAATTATAGCAACTTCTTTATCCTGTTCCGCAGATACAATAGCTTGCTTTTTTAATACTTCACGCTCATATTTTGCGGTCATTACGTTAGCCTTCCCTTGCTCTTCAGCAGTAAGAGAATCCTGTTTAGCTCTCTCAGCGTTAGCCTTCGCTGTAATAATAGCCATAGTAGCTTCACGTCTCGCAGCAATTTGAACTAGTGTTTTTGGCTCAAAGTCCCAATCCGTAATTTGAAAACCAGAAACTGTAATCCCATACATAGTAAAATCACTAGTGTTATGCTTTGCTAGTCCATTATCATCATATGTAATAACTGGTACATGCTTAGTAAGTTCAGTACCTACTTCATCAACAACCACAACCTCTTTTAATTCCGTCTGAAATGTACCCTTAGCTATTTGGTCATGTGCCCATTGCGTAAATGTACTTCTTTTTTCAGCATATGCTTCTTCACTACTCATCAATCCAGCAGTTAAGTTCATACCCTCTTCAGCTATAGGTGTAATTAACTTATTAGCAACTCCCTCGTTACTGCGAAAGGCTTTGTGCAGGGCTATCATTGTCTCTCTATCCGTAGGTAGGGAGAATCTAGCCTTACCATGAATTGTACCTGTACCTCCGTCTTGATAGCGAACAGGAATTCCGTTAGTATTGATACTGGCGGTGTTATCTTCAGATGTAGAAAAATCAAACGTTAAAACATCGTTATATTCTTCAGCATTACCAAACCATTTAAAATATACTCCAGGACTAAACTTTACGAACAAAGTCCCGCTAGGATATTGTACTACTGTTCGTTGTCCAGCATCATTAATGCCTACAGTCATATCTAGTGCTATAATCATAACTGCGGCTAATGTTCCCAGTATTAAAATTTTTGAATTTTTTGAATTACTCATTTATACTCTCGTCTATTTGTTTAATATTATTTTTAATAACCCTCTGCTTATATCTCTCTTTAGCCGCAGATTCCTCCAACTCTAATGCAGATACTCTTAATTTTTCTTCGTCAAGTCTTTGCTCCTCAGCCCCTTTAAATTTTTTAACCTCATACCATTTCAGTAACCAAAATACTAACAACCATATTACTATAGCCCCTATATAAATTTTTAACATAATCTTCCTCTTAAAGTAGGGCGCGAAAGCGCCCTATTAAGCTACTCTACAACTTTAGTCTTAGATACTTCTAAGGCCTCTTTATACGTATACACATACTCTGGAACTTGTTTCCATACTCTTTCTTCCGAAAGAGTAGTCTCACTTTCTTTAAGTTCTTTAACTTTAAGAGGCATTAAGATTATTAGTATCATTAGTATAATTACTAGAACGACACCTAATGGTCTGTCTCCCCATCCGAAAGCCATACATATAGTAACTATCATAATTAGAATAGCTAGTAGTACCATCTACTCTAATCCTCTTCTACGTCAGGCAGTGGAGTGCCTACCTGACCAACCAAGTCAATTATAGCCTCCAATACTTTAGCTGTGATTTTTTTGGTATCTTCTTCATCTAAAGAGAACTCAGCACCATTTAACTCACAGATAGCCACAAAGTTTGCCAATGCTTTAGCTTTAGGAGTAACGCGAGGTTTCTTCTCTCCGCCAGATTTTTTAGATGCCGCCTTAGCAGGTTCTTTTTTAACATACACTTCAGCATTTGTTAATATGCGTCGAATAGCATTTACACTACGAGGCTCATCATCATCCTGAGTGTCATCGGAAAACATTTGTACAATTTCCTCTATGGTATCTGGTGTAGGTTCTTCTGCTAAGTACGCCTCTACTACCGATGTCTTTTGTTCTTCTGTCCAAGCCATTATATCTACCTCTTTATTAAAAAATTTTAAATTTATAGTTTCATCAAACTATAATACTATTATACGCTATCTATAGAAATAAACAAGCGAAAAATTACTACTGCTTTAACTTTGCACGCTCTAAAGCTGCTGCTTCTAAAGCAGTCCAATCTTCATCTGATAAATCATCTACCGAGTATTCGCCAGCTGGCTGTACCTCGAAAATTTCTACTGATGCTGGATACCCAGGGTCTAAAAAGGTTTGTGGCTCCTCACTTATATAGTCGAAGCTAACTAAATATTCTATTTCCCCTAAATATATTGACTCTTCTAGGAATTCCATAGTACTTCTACCTCTTGATTTTTATGGTTGTTAAAATAAGCTTCTGAGTTTTCTACCTTACTCCAGCTAAGCTGTTTGACTCTGTTATCTATATCATTGTCGAAATACAAATACCCTATATGTTTGTCCTCCTTTATACTTTGGCTTTCTAAGAACCCCCTCCAAGTAAAGTTTTTACTAAAGATAGCTTTCTGGATGTCTGTGCTTTCTTTTACATTATTTACCCTCACTTTAAAATTATCTAATTTATATAGGTCATCTAATTTAATTTTTTTCATCTTTTTCTCCCTTCTTTAACTTATACATATATTATACGCTAATTTGAGAATAAATCACCCTAAAACTTTTTAGGGAAATATTTACGCTAATACCTATACGTAATAGTTTTACCTAGGGAATTTCTCAGGTCGACGCAGGTAAAAATTAAGGCATAAAAAAGCCTCAACGCCTTGCGAAACCGCAAAGTGTCAAGGCTTAACCTTAGGAGGTTTTATAGTTTATGCATTATCAACACCAGGTAGTTTAACATCTTTTAAAACTTCTGCTATAATTTCTTCGATATTAAAAGAAGCCACTAATTTAGTCATTGCCGCTAACATCATAGCTTCTGAAGCTAATACAGCTTGCTTATTATCGCTAGCGAAGTTGTTAATTGCAAAGTTAGCAATATTAGCTACAACTACATCAGCTAAAGCGTGGTCTGCGTAGCCTCTCATTAACATTGGTAATTGTGGGCGTAATTTAGTAATTAAAGTTTCGTTAATTACGTTACCTGCTGTAATTAAACCAGCTACTTTTGCCGCTTCAGTGTTTACCTTTAATACTTGGTCTTTAACGTTTTTCATTTTATTCTCTCCAGTTATTATTTCTTCAGTTGGTTCAGATCTATAATCTTTTTTAAGTTCTTTACGCTCTAAATAGCTTTTATACATATTATCTGACAAAATCTCTCTAAGAGAAATATCGTCTATATCGCGTACATTCATAAATGGCAATTTGTCCGAGGCCACTACTTTCCAAACTCTAGAGGGATTCTCCCCTAGCTTTTTCATAACTATAAACTCATCCTCATCATCATAGTCCATTTCTAATAATTCGTATAAATTTTTATTACGGTCTAGGCCGTTTCCAGTATAGACATATAGGTCTCCTATTCTTAACTGGCTAAAGGGTGTCTTATAGCCTTTAAAATTTTTCATTTTTATGTCTCCTAGTTTATTTGGAGCGTCATATCGGACTCGAACCGATCCCCGTAGTTTGGAAGACTAACATGCTACCACTAACACCAATGACGCTTAATTGTTTGGCAGAAGAAACTGGAATCGAACCAGAACCCCGAAGGATCTACTCGCTTAGCAGGCGGTACTAGCTCCAAGCTAGATTATCTTCTATTGGTGGTTGTAAAAGGAATCTAACCTAAAATGCCTTTCGGAACGGGTTTACAACCCGCACACGATCCATACGTGTCTATACAACCTTTTATTGGCGATAGAGGAGAGACTCGAACTCTCACGGGCGGTAAAGCCCTAACGGTTTTCAAGACCGCATCCCGTAGACCGACTTGGATTACTCTATCATTATTAGTCCCAGCTCTTATTTATAGACTCAGCTGGGCGAGTCTGCCTAAACTAAAGGTAGGAGAGAGACCTTTAGCATCGGAGGTAGTGGTAAGGATTCGAACCTTACATATCGTACCATTATAATACGCCAACCTCTTGCGAGGTCTGATTTTGCCATCTTATTCAGAACACTACCTAAAAATAGCTCTTAGCTCGTCTTGGCAGACTCTGCAGGGTCTGCATCTTAGCAGTGGGATTCGAACCCACATCCCCTCCCGCTACAGGGGAGGAGTCTTTTCCAATTAGACTATACTAAAATTTGGCGGCTCTACGCGGACTTGAACCGCGATAACTCGCTTGACAAGCGAACATAATTACCTTTATATGATAGAGCCATAATCTAGCCCATTTTGTTTATGGTGGTTAGGGTTCCACCAGCTTTAGCAGTAGGCCTCGAACCTACATTAACACCCTCGCCGCTATCTTTCCACAATTTAGATGATACCAAGATTTATGTTGTAGTAATACTACATTCTTTGGTAGAGGGTCTCGAACCCACATTTGGCAGCCTCAGTGTTTCTTCTCCAATTAGATGATGCTAAAAATTTGGCTCCGCGACTAGGGATCGAACCTAGCTACAACTGGTTAACAGCCAGCTCGCACACCCTGTGCGTTCCGCGGAATTATACTTCGTCCATTTCTTCAAACATTTTAGATAGCCAAGCAATTGCTTTGTTACCTTTATTAGCTTCCTTATCTATTAAACTTTGTTTTTGTTCTAATTCTGAAATTTCTTTATGAACACGTACAGACTCTTCTAGTAAGTCTTTTTCTCGTTGCTTAAGTTCCTAAATACGTATGTAGAATTTCATCTACTGTTACATTGCGTTTTACTTTACCGCCAAAAAATGACATACTTTCTCCTCTTATTAAAAATGGTTGGTGAGATTGGAGAGACTCGAACTCTCGATCAGTATATTAAAAGTATACGGCTTTATCCATCTAAGCTACAATCTCATTAATGCCTTATGAACTATGTTTACCAGCCACCTCTAAAGTATGCTGGCTTATTATATTTAATTGGAGTCCCTGACGGGATTCGAACCCGTATTAATGTCGTGAAAGGACATTGATCTAACCCTTAATCTACAGGGACATATTTTCTTCTTTTCATGTTATTCTCCTTTTCTCTAATTTATATAACTATTATACGCTATTTAGAAAATAAAACAACCTAAAAATTTTTGGGGTGTGGTGGGGAATCGAACCCCTACCTTCTGAGTCACAGTCAGACACTCTACCTTTGAGCCATCCACACATTAACTATTAATCCCAACAAAGAGCATCTTTACAGTTCCAAGTACTCATATTTGGTTCATAATCTAAATTCTTTAATATCTTATAGATCTCAGTCCTATCTTTAGCTCTTCTAATATGATGTACTCTACGCCTAAATTCTTTAGGAGGACTATGCCACCCAGGTTCATGATCTCCTATAATCCTATATGCTACTCTATCTAAATCCTTATCTGTTCTTTGTACTTCTTTAAACTTGCCTTTAGAAATAGTGTAGTAGTAATTTCTAAGAGGTAGTTCTTGTGTTAGCAAGTACATATTTCTAAATGTTCTACTCATTTTACCTCTATATTTGGCAAATCACCTAGGATTTGAACCTAGACTTGCGGGTTTGGAGCCCGCCGTGCTTCCATTACACTAGTGACTTATTAAGTTTGGAGGCGGGTGTAGGATTCGAACCTACATCTTAAGGTTATGAGCCTAATATTCTGCCGTTAAACTAACCCGCACTAAAAATTGGTGCTCCCACATGGACTCGAACCATGATCTTACGCATTATGAGTACGCCGCATTAACCCTTATGCTATAGGAGCTTTTGAAAACATTTTCTCTTTAAATTTGGAGGCATGCGGCTGGAATTGAACCAGCGATATAGCCCACATTCGAGATTTGCAACTCTCTAGCGTTTGATGCTACATATTTAAAAGATCGCCAATTATTACGATTTAAAGGGTTGCAACCCCCTAAACCACTTTAATCTACACAGCCTTTGTTTGGTAGCTCCTCACAGAATCGAACTGTGACTTCCTCCTTGTAAGGTAGGCACTCTACCCTTATGCTATAGGAGCTAAAATTATTTGGTGGAGAATACCAGAGTCGAACTGGTCTAGCAAAGGTGCAAGCCTCGCCGCTATGCCACATAGATTCCCCGTAATTTGTTGCCCCGAATTACCGAGGACTTTATAGTGGTATTATGAGTCTCACGCAACCTACCTACTTATTAAACGGTGTGAGCGAACTCTGGCACGTTTAATCTTTGTTGCCCCCTTTCCTACCGCCGGTAGGTGGAGGATTTTAGAAGCTACCAGGGTAGTTCCCTTTCGGCTAGTTTTAACTTTTAAACCTTTCTAGCCCTTATAGGTTTACATATAAATCGGCTTCGAGAGTCGTATTGCTCTCTTTTCTTTAATTTATACATATATTATACGCTAATTAGAAAATAAAACAATCTAATAATTTTCTAGTCATCGTAGTAACACTCTCCAATATCAAATGCCGTAGCCATTCCCAATAACATCAAACTCGTCGTGTTGTGCAGTAACTAAATAATGTTTCATTTATATCTCCATTTCTTTAATTTATACATATATTATACGCTAATTAGAAATTAAATCAACCTAATAATTTCTAATTTAAATTTGGAGCCGCGTGACAGAATCGAACTGACATATGAAGCTTACAAAACAACTGTTCTACCATTGAACTAAAGCGGCTAAGCCCAACATTAAAGTAGTTGGGATGTGAGCTTTGCGCCCACACTGCTAATACTCTCAGCTATTAACTACGGACAGTATTTTTTATAGAGCTTACTGTATGCCCCTTTTAAACTTCTGTAATATTTACAGTAGTTTAGTAGTATTAAGTATGTTGCGGTAAACGTAATTAAGTATAAACTATTCAATCTTATCTCCTTTTCTTTAATTTATACATATATTATACGCTAATTAGAAAATAAATCAACCTAATAATTTTCTCTCTGTTATATTATCTAATACAATTAGTCTTTCTTCATCAGATAAGTAAATCCACTCTTTAATCTCATCTAAGGTGCGCCAGCACCCAATGCATATATCATCCTGTTTTAGATGGCAGTTTCTAGTACAGGGGGTTTCTATCATAACAACCTCAATACTTTATGGAGCGCCCGATAGGAGTCGAACCTATACCTTATTAATTCGTAATCAATAACTCTATCCTTTAAGCTACGGGCGCTTATTTGGCGTGCCTAGAGGGAGTCGAACCCCCACCCATTGCGGTAGAAACACAATGCTCTATCCATTAAGCTACAGGCACATAAACTTTTTAGCTGTTGCGAGTCCAACTGCAACTATTCAGGTTCTTTGACTTCTTGCGTCTAGAGCGCTTACGTCTGGGAGATCCGCTAATTTGGTAGTCGATGGAGGAATTGAACCTCCGTTAAACGCTTATCAAGCGCACGTTGTACCACTCAACTAATCGACCATTTGGTAGCGGAGAGGGGACTCGAACCCCTAACGACCGGATTATGAGTCCGGCGATCTAACCTGTTGATCTACCCCGCATTAATTCTTTAGTAGTATTGTACCTCTAAATTCCTTGAATTGGTCTGCATCCCACTTCTCTGAGTAGTAGCCTAGACTATACCCCTTCTGTGAAGTATACACTACCGTACCTTTTAGTGTTCCTACTGCTTTTGGATTTTTCACAATAATTACTGTTCCAAAGGTATCCTGCATTAATACTGTATCATCCCCCTCGTTAATGGTTTTCTTAGACTCCATAATATTCTACCGCCTGTTCCAAAATTACTGTATCCTCTACAATTTCAACAGTAGTATAAGCTTCTAGCATTTCTTTAATAAAAGGATAGTCTTTTTTAGTAAAAGGGAAAAATGCAGATTTATTGTATTCCTCTACCCACTTTTTAATAGCTACTTTACGTTGCTTTCTCATTTATCTTATCTCCGTTTCTTTAATTTATACATATATTATACGCTAATTAGAAAATAAAACAATCTAAAAATTATTAGTGTTGGATACCCTACCCGTTACGCTCCAACGTATTCTAGTCAAACCCTAGACCCCGCGTACTAAATAACTAAGCATTTCTAGCACACTATGCAGCGTTAGCTTAAATACTGCACGACTTTAAATTGGCAGACCTGCAAGCTCGATTCCTACAGTCAAAGTGTAGTGTCCTAACCAGTTGGACGACAAGCCTATTTTTGGTGCTCTAGGAGAGATTCGAACTCTCAAAATTCGGCTTCTAAGGCCGACACGTATGCCAATTCCGTCACCAGAGCTTTATTTAGTACCTGAATGCCTAGCGACTCACCTAGGAACGTGACTACGGACTCATATCAGGGTTAGGTTTTAAGTATATGTGTAAACACTCGATACTTATAAGCTCTTCAGCTTTATTGGTGGAGGTGGGGGCATCGAAGCCCCGTCCATCCGCAATCCACTATCGGATTATACATGCTTTTTCTGATATGTATTTAATTAGTGATTAAGTATCAGAACTTATATCACCAACGAGTTTCTAGTCTTACTATGGTGTAGTAACATAACTTCCATAGAGTACCTATATAGATTTATAACTGACATACCCCTATAGGTATGAATATGTCAGTCAAGTGGTGCTGGTTTCTAAGCCGCTATTGCCACTGAGTAGTTATCGTCGTTTGCAATTACTTTTTTTAAGACATTTAACGAGTTTGCTTATTCTCGGCATGTACCTTTAGTTTTCTTACGTATGTCGAAACCTTTCACCCCCCTTTCTTTAATTTATATGTATATTATACGCTAATTAGAAATTAAAACAACCTAGAAATTATTAAGGTAGGCTGTGTATCCCACTATTTAAAATAGAATTGCCTTAGCATTACCTATTTACCCTTTACCGCACATTGGCTTGACCTAGAAAACTGGAGATCCTTCAAGGAATCGAACCTTGCTCTTAGATTTTGCAGACCTGCACATTACCACTATGCTAAAGGATCGGTTAATTCGACGAGCTCCTCCTTATATAACATTAATCAAGACCTGATGACTTACACAGGAGTTAGTTCAGCAATACTGATATAGCGTAGCGTTCGCTACTCTAGTAGGGAATAATGTTTGGTCTCCAATATAAGATTCGAACTTATGACCCCTCCGCCCCAAACGGAGTGCTCTAACAGGCTGAGCTAATTGGAGTTAAATTGGCGATAGAAGCGGGATTCGAACCCACGTATGGGATATACCCACGTGCCAGATACTATCTTAGCACCTCTCAGACCGTCTTGGAGGATTTCTATCTTAATTTGCGCCTAGTAACCCACCGTGCACAGTAGGATTTTTACACTAGGTCTAGTATGCTCTTCAGCATCTTTAGGAGTATAAAGAGAATAAAGATTAATCTCTAGGCTTAAGCCGCCCAACTCAGTACATTATTTATATAGTAGTACTGATACTCAGATAGGCAATGCTTACTATCATTATCCGGCGGGTTACGCAGCCGACACGGAAGATTTATTTAGGCTCTTTTTTACGACTGATCCTGCGCTTCAGAGCATTGTTGGTCTGCTTTAAAGAATAGCACTTGGTTTTCGCTAGCATTTAGCATCGTGACAGGATTACCTGTTGTGCTTTTTCCTTTGGGAGCTTATCCCCTACGTTATTTACACGGCACCTCATTGGGTTAAGTTCGCGACCTTTTCCCAAACTGTTGGCTCACATATTAAGGGCTCTTTACCTTCATCGTCCCAAATGCTATTCTTTAAAACTATATGTATATTATACGCTAATTAGAAATTAAAACAACCTAGAAATTTTTAAGGTGAAAGAGTATTATACCAAACTTTAAAAATTTTGTCAAGAAAAATTTTATAAATATCCGTCATGATCTTCTGGCACATATTCAGTTACAAATAAGTCAGATTCAGGTTCACAATCCATATCTTCCTCTTCACACATGCTCTCCATATACTCTAGTACTTCCTCTTCTAACTCTTTATATACCTCATCTTCTGTATCAGCTTCAAGAGTACCGTATACATCTGACCCACAGTAGCCACTACTATATCTGTAGAAAAATTTCATTTTTATCTCCCTTTCTTCAATTTATATGTATATTATACGCTAATTAGAAATTAAAACAATCTAAGAATTTTCTAATTTATTTTTTAACCACTCTAAGTATTTAATAACTCTAATATCTGAAGCATCGGAGATAAAAAATGGGTCTAACTCCATACCATTTACCTCAAAAGCTAAATCTGGGTATTCATCATATAGTACATTGTATAAAGCTTGCCCATATCTAATATGTGGAGCATTATCAACATAGTTTTTTAACGCTTTTTCTAAGTATTTATTTAGCATTATATTCTCCCCAAGTTAATATCTGTAATGTACCAAGAGTTAAGTCTCTAGCCCCTCTTTCATACCCCCACTCTAGTGTATTAAAAGTTTGTTTATTAGGGCGTCTTGCCCATTTTTTGAGAATATTACCAGTTTTAGGAGAGTATAGTACATATGCAGGATCTGGTACTCTTCCTGCTTTTGCAGCAGTTAAAGATGTACACCCTAATCGCTTTGCTACCCTCTTAAACTCTTTACCATGTCCAGCCTCAAAACCTACTATAGCGTGGGCTATTTCATGTAGTATTGTATCTTTTACATGCTCTTCAGTATTTAAAGCTACTAAAATTGATGATAATCTAATATAACCTTTTCTCTTATCCATCGGATAATAGCATACGCCGAATGTTTTTTTAGCTTTACCCCATTTAAAATCGTAGGTATCAGATAAATGCTCTTTTATTAAGGCTTTTGCTAGGGTTTCAGCTTTTTCTAGGTTCATCTTTATCTCCTTTTATCTAATTTATACGTATATTATACGCTAATTAGAAATTAAAACAAGATAATAATTCTTCTCTTAAAGTTATATGCCTTTTATGTTTATGTGTTCTACTACCTAGACAGTAGGGGCAACTACCGTGATTACGACAAGCCGTACTTACTGACTTAGCACCATAGTATATTTTTCTTCTGTCTTTTCTATTAGGATAGTTTTTATAAAATGACATACGCTAATAAAAAATTATTTGAGTTCTTCTCTAGCTTCCATAATATCTTCCATTAGTAATTCGATATTAAGTCTCCCCATTGTCTTTGGTATTTCTTCTAAAATCATATCTAGTATCTTAGCTGCTTTTGTCATTTTTGAATCTCTAGATAGTATACCTTCACATACGTCTATTAGTAACTCCTCTTCAGAGGATAAAAATAAGGTCGCTGAATCAGGCTGCATACGTTGTACGTATGTACGATCGTTGTCTAAATCTATTCTGTAAGCCTTATCTAGTTTCTCTACGCGCATATATCCCCCTTTTTACTTTTAAAAAGTATATATTTATCAGCTAATGTAGCTGTAAAACTTTCAAGGCTAGCAAACTCCAACTGTTTTGCGGCTAGAGTATCTTTAGCTTCCTTTATGTCTTTAAATGCGCATGTAATACGCTTATTTCTTTCGGCCGAGCAAAAGTTAGCTTCCTTCTTTAGGTACTCTTCTTTTTCATTTATAGAATCAAATACAACTTTATACTTTTGCTCCCCTATACATATAGGTATACTAACTGTCATTTTTTCTCCCCATCATCATCTACTATTATATAAGTAACTAAATCATCACTCCACTCTAAAGTTAGGTCACTTATCTTTGCTATTTCCCCCTCCCCAAATTTAGCTATATCAGCTTCTGTATACTCTACTACTGTTTCTTCACCAGTTCTGTTAAAAAACACAACTTTTATCATATTATAACCTCTAGCCACTCATTGTAAATATCTTTTTCTATTCCATGATATCCTGTGGGATTACAGATAAATCTAGTACCCTTATACACTCTATCATAGTAATCATGGGTATGTCCATGTACCCAAAATTTAGGAATTCTTAATAACTCTTCCATATCTGTAGAAGCATACCCAGCATTTATGGAATTTCCTCTGTACTTAGGTACAATTAATTCTGTATCTGGAACATGGTGTGAAATTACTAAATCTAAATCCTCTACATAATTTAACATATTTTCTTTAAATATGTTATGTTGAGTTTTCCACTCGTGTACGCTCCACCCACAGTTGCTACCGAAAGAATATACTTGTGATGTATCCCCCATTCCACGTATCATATAAAAATCATTCATACAGGCAACAACTTGATCTTCATTATGGGACATATTAGTCCAGCAAGTTCCACCGTATATTTTAACACCTAAAACCTCTATAAACTCGTTATTTAGGTAATGAGTATTATGTAACTTATTGAATAGTTGTTCTAACTCTAGTGTTTGCGCATAAAAACAGTGCCCATAAAATTCGTGGTTTCCAGCCACAGCTACTACCTCGTCATATTCTTTAGATACTGCATCTAAGAACATACGATATTGTCTAATATTGGGTGTAATATCACCCGCCAATACTAAAATATTAGCTTTTGTTCTATTTCTGTAAAAACCTTTATCTATTAAATTCTTGAAAGATTTTCCACCTAAGAACTCTAGGTGTAGATCGCTCATTAGGTGGAAAGTTATCATTTATTGCGTTCCTTTTGTCTCTAATTTCACTTTACCAGGTGCTGTTTTAACAACAGCCTCTTTTTGATTGGATAAAAAAGCCCTTACCAACTCTTTAGCTCTTTCTAGCCCTCTGCGCCCTTCTGCATCAGGAATTTTTAAAACATCTTCTAACATTTATACCTCTCTAACATTTGAAATTCCAACTTCTTTAAATCTACGCCAATTATCATTAAGCCCCAACTCTTCTACTCTATCTAAGAGTTGTTGCCTAGCTAATAACAGCTGCTCTCTTAGATAGTCTCTATCCTCTGGGCTATAGTCCGTCAAGTCTATAGCCGTGATGTAGTCCTTAGCCCCACATATTATCTCTACATCCCTGTGTGTTATCTTTCCTTTACCGTTATTATATGTAAATTTCATTTTATCTCCTTTCTTTAATTTATACGTATATTATACGCTAATTAGAAAATAAAACAATATAGAAATTATTCTCTCTAAGCACTGTACTTAATCTTAGATATATAGTGCTTAACCCCATTTATAATAGTTTCTATAAAAACTACCTTTACAGGTTTTGGTTTTGTTGAATATACTAACATAATTTACTTAGGGTTATTTACTCCCCATCCATAGCCTCACACGCATAGGGGAATCTAGCATTTAAAATCACTAGGGTAGCCTTTGCGTACTCTCGTATTTCAAACTGAGCATGATTATCCAGACGTTGATTTAAGAAATGTGCTACTGCCTGTACAGATGTTGTCCACCTCCATCTTACGTATAAACCATATGCAGGTAGGAATAGTCGAGCCATTTCTGGAGCTATTCCATCATCTAACGCTTCTTTATATAGTCGTTCCCCCTCAAGTACATAATCAGCGTACTTTTCTGATACTTTAGAATTTAGAGATTTTGATATACCTCTAGTAGACCCTTGCTTAACTCCATCCTCTGGTAACAACCTCCACTCATCAGGTAAATAAAACTCTTCATTATGTGACACATATCTTCTCGAACTTTCATTCCAAGCATCCATGTTACTTTGGCAGCCTTCTTCATGGCCAGAACCTATTACATATTTCCACCACTGTCTAGCGACCATAAGAGGCGCGTATATTTCAAACTTAATTACACTATGCCTAAATGGTGATGTATGGCCGTGCTTTGCTAAGTATTTTAGCAGTCTAATATCTGTATCACTTAGTATATTAGACTCTCTGTCAAAAGATACTCTAGCATCATTCACTACCTCTAAATCACCAGAGCCTAATATCCAATTATCTTTATGTAGAACATAACCTTTGTCTAATACTGGGATTTTTACCACTCTGGAAATCTCCCTGTTCTGCAATATATAGCAAAACTCACCCATCGCATTTCTTCTTCCTCTCTAACAAACTCAGCAGCTTCAGATACTGCGTTTATATACTCTTCTACTTCCCAATCTTCACCAGTATCTAATTTTATATCTAATACCATGCGATATTCTTTTACCATTTTTCGCTCCTTATTGAAATTTACAATTATATTTATTAAAAATTAACCCTTATAGTGCGCTTTAATATTTTTTAGTGACTCTACTACCTGTAGCCTAGGACTTCCCGATAATATCGACCAAATTATCAGAGGCCAGATTAAAGCTACTCCAATACTCAGACCTAAAGAGTATAATATTGCTATCTTATTGCCAGGCTTTGCTATTTTAATAGCTGGAATAATTATATTAATTAAATTAATAATTATTGCCGATATACCTAATGCTATATATGCGTTCACTTATTTTTTCCCCATTATAAGGGGGGTAGACTCTAATAGTCTGATTAAGCTATTGTATTTTTCAACTTTGCTATCTAATACCTCTATAAGATCAATTACTTCTTGTATATTCTCGCTTTCCTCCATAGGTAATTTATTTTCGGCTATTAAACTGCGTAAATACTGTATCTCTTTCCTACCACTTTTGTCTATCATATAGAGTACTCAATATACTTTCTTAATATTTTAAGAACATAATCCTGTGTTTGTTTAGCGTTAGTAGTACCAGTAATTTTTGGTAGTTCTTTTATAATTTTTCCATACTCTACACGCATACCAGACTCTCTCTGAGCCTTTAATACATTACCAAATCCTGCGTTATAGCTGGCTAGAGCTAGCATATACCTATCTATAGTCTCCCTCTCTGAAACCCATTTATTATTTAGTTTATTCATATAATAAACACATGCAGGGATTGCATATTTTGGATCTGTAGGTTTTGCGTTCTTATCAAACTTTAGATCTTTAACCATTTGTTTCCAAGTTTTTGGCATAAACTGTGCTAGACCTTCTGCACCTGCCTGCGATACGGCATTAGGGTTGAAGTTGGACTCAGCCCAAATTTGCGCCTTAATCAATCTCCAGTCGATAACATCTTTACTAGCTTCTTTTATTAAATCATCATATTTATCTTCCACTTTTCTTACCCCTTGTACTATTGAAATACTCGGGTGTTTCCACCCGACGCTTACACTATAAAGCCCTAGGATTAGGGCTAATAGTGTTCTAGCCTTTTTCATTTAAATTGCTTAAAAATCTTAACATCTCACTTTCTTCAGTCAGTACTTCTTCATCTACAGAAGCTGCCTCAATTCTAGTATCTAAATATTTAACCGCTGCGCTATCCTCACCAAATACTATAGCAGATAATAGACGATAGTTTTCAAGTGTTGAGTCTTGTCCTGTACTTAATTGTTTCATTTCATTGCCTCATCAATTGCAGATCTTAAGCTGCTTATATTATTTTCTACACATTCTTTAGGTAATAAAACTTGTGCATCGTGATCAGCTAACCAATCTAGTCTTTCTTTATCCTTTAATAAGTTTTTCACAATCTTATCGGTTTCTTCTATATCGTATCCACCAATAAAACCCTCACTATTATTGTGTCTATACTGCCTTAATGCATTAACTAATATATTCATTTAATATAGCCCTTAAATATATTAACTAAAATAACATATACCAATATTACAAAGAATGGTATTGATAATACTTGTAAAAATGTATACATTATTCTTTACCTATATTTCTTAAAATTCTGGCTGCTGCACTCAGTACTAAGTCTGGGCAATAATCTAACTCAGCAGGTATTCGCATAACAAACGGTCGCATATCTCCTTTTGTTACAGCATCCGCTAATTCATCTAGCCTATTGGCTAGTACGGAGTTTGGTACTTTATCCCCGTGCTTATATTTATTGCTCATGTTTTCTCTTCCTTATGCAGAATTCTTGTCCGCGTTCCAACCATGATAGGTGTATCTCGAAATCGTCATTATTAACGGCATCACTCCCTCTCAATAACCAGTACTCCTGTTCCCACCTTCTCCACATCCCTAAATACTTCTTACACCGATTTGCTAATATAATTAGTTGTACTGAACAAGTAATTATGAGTATCACTGTAAGTACAATGATTACTACACTTATTGTATACATTATTTATCTCGCTCTTCGATATGCCTTAATCTGCTTGCCCTTACAGCTTCTATAGCTTTCATATCTACAGCTGATAGTGTAGGCATACAAATAAACGGAATACCATTCTTAATAAAATATTCGGCGGTGTCCAACTCTGCGTTATATTTTTCTAAACTTTCTTTGTGCATAATATTTCCTCAATTTTATATACTTATTATACGCTATTTTTTAAAAAATATCAAGCAAAAAAATTTACCTGTGAATGGTTTCACCCTAATTATATGTTAAATTTTATCTATGTAAATTACTCCAGTAGATATATCTCTAGCTGTGCAATTAAAAGTAGGGCATAGGTTGCCCAATACCCTAACTCTACCCCATATTCATTAGGTACAAAGTATAACATAAACGGCACTATTACGTATACAAATCTATTCATATTTCTAACCTTTGATATTTCTTTTAACTGCTCTAAAGCGTTATCATCTATGTCATTTGACCATACCTTTACAGGTGTTCCTTCGTTTACTACTTTTAATATTGGCATTAAGCCTCCCCAATCCTGCGCACATATTTTTTTATATCATCTAATGTAGCATTGCTTAATATAGTATCACCAAAAAAAATCTTCTGTAATCTCTTTGGCTTTATCTATAAGACCTAAATTAAACAGACCACTATCCTTAAATGTCATAATGCTTAATATATATCCGTTTTTAAAAGTTACATGTATTATAGATACATCATACATTAAGTGAGACCTATCTACTATGCTAACTACATTATCGTTATTCCAGCTTCTTATTTCACTTGTTAATTTCATTGCAGTTCCTAATCTTTAAAGCTATAGTTATAAACTATCTGCCCAGTTTTTACATATTGAAAATAAGATTCTGTACCTATCGTAAATTTTTTATAGCCTGGGTGTACATGTAAATAAGCCCAGCGTAATTTTAACACAATAGTAATTAATAGTTTTACAGACCATATGTATAATAATTCTAGCATTATCCTCCCCTTTATTTAATTTATATACATATTATACTCTATTTATATAAATTTACAATTTAGAAATTTTGCTTACTGTACAGCCTTCGCTGATGTAATGGGTGATACCAGTTTCTAAATCTTCAATAGCCCAACTATCTCCTGTAGCTACAGGCTTATGTCTAAGAACGCCTCTATTACATAGTGTTATTTTTTGAATTATGAAAATACCTTTACAGGTGTTCCTTCGTTTACTACTTTTAATATTGGCACTACAATTTCTCCTGTTCAAAGAACCAGTTTCTAGCTTTTTTAGACAGGGCAGAACCTACATCTTTCATAGATAAACCAGAAGCTACTAAAGTATCTGGCTCTTCTTTTACTACATCTGTGGATACTGCTTTTATAAACTTCCCTAGTAAAGCTCTATCTGGATGCGTACCTACATTCTCTAAAAACATCTGCTTCAGTCTATTTTCAGTAACTGCATAATCTACGAACTCTTTAATAGAATTCAGCTTTTCAACATCTACCTCAGCTAACTTCTTAACCTTACTGTTCGAGTGTTTTTCTCCCTTCACCTTAAATTTTATTTCTTGATCGGGGGAAGTCCACACAACACCCTCCCCTATACCGGCTATGCCGAAAAATTGGGCAATATGGCATTGCTTTTCAACTTGCTCTGTTATGTTAACTAAAGTATTTTGGGCTTCTTCTGGGTGCTCAAAGTCTACAAGTATCTCAAAGGTACCAAACTCTCTAACATCAAAGATTCTTTTTATAGGAGAAGTTAACATAGGTAAATGTGTTAGCCATCTATTATTTTTCTCTTCTAATACCTTAACCCCAAAGGGCATAAAGAATCTATCTACTTCAGATATGCCCACACCTTTCTGAATCCCTTTCCCACACCACTCACCATAAATAACTATAGTTTTATCCTCAATGTCTGGATTAAGCAGCTCTATAGCTACACGCATACCAGCTATAGTGTCTTTCACGCTATGTGCGAAGGCAGCGAAACCAGCATTATCTTTAGATAAGGATAGTACTGCTGTGCGAGACTGTGCGTACTGCTCCCCCTCGGGGGAAATAACTATGGAAGCATTTGTTCCATGCGCTTTTACAGTACCTGTAAACTTTATTGTAGGGTTTTTTATATGTTTACCTTCAACCTCTCTTTGATATGCAGTACTAAGCTGTACATTTTTTACTGCGTTTCTAAATTGACCAATGGAGCTATAATTAATATGTTTCATACTATTCTCTTATTATCTTATAAATTCCGAATATATCCACGCACAAAGCACATGGTAGTATCTTCTGTCCACTCAATTAATTCTTGAAGCTGTTTTTAATATAAAATGCCATTATTTTCTCCTTTTATTTAATTTATACATATATTATACTCTATTTGTATAAATTTACAATTTAGAAATTAGCCTCTCAGCTATCTGCTTCCAAGACAAAAGTACTGAACCTGTAGCATCATACCCTACATCCATACGTCTAGCTTTTTTAGTAACTAAAGGTCTTGTATTCCCAGTTTGATGGTTTTTCGGACCTCCATGCATATGCCCATGCAGATGTATTGAGCCGTGCTCAGCTCTATTCCAAGAGGCTATAGGGTAGTGCATTAATACTATTAACTGCCCATCTATCTTTATTTCTTTATAGAATTGTACTGAATCCCAATCAGACTCTATAATTGTATGGTCGTGGTTTCCTAGAATTAAATGCTTAATTCCGTTGAGTCTTTGCTCTATTCTATTGGTGGAAAACCTAACATCACCTAAATAAAATACATTATCTTCTGGCTTTACTAGAGAGTTCCAACTAGATACGAAATATTCATTCATTTCGTCCGCATTAGAGAACCTACCTCTACTATCCTTTTCAAACTTTAATATATTTTCGTGGAAAAAATGTAGGTCGGAACCAAACCACGAATTAGCTGGATAATTCTCAGCTCTAATTTTAACCCTCTCCTCTCCCATCTTATTTGCTCCTATATTACGATTTTAGACCGTGTCTAAGATTCTCTGGAAAAATAAGCATATGAAATCATGCGCCCTACTATACCCAATTCAACCCATAGTGTGGTATACTAATCATTAATCTGCCTCAACTAAAAGTAAGCTGCCCCTTAGCGATGTTTCAGTACGTACGACTTGATAAGGTATACCTATATACTCTACATCATTTATATCAATGGGAATTGGCTCTGACATAAATAAGCCTTTTCCAATTTCAGTGTTTGTAAGCTCTTCAGTACTAAGTATTATATCTATTTGCATTCTTTGCTCTCTCTGGTTACTATTAATACGGGAAAAATGTTTAGGGGGCCTAGAAATGAAAGGCATAATAATATCGCCCAGTCTGTCACTGTTCTAGGAACTATAATCCCATCATTTACGTACAGCCCTACTAAAAGTATTGCCATACCTGTAAGGTACCACGTTATCATAATTTTTCCTTTGGATATTTAATTTCTGCTACCTCTAAATGAGGCAATCTAGCGTTTACTGAATAAAAAGTGTTATCGTAGTCAAACCACTCACACTCAAACTCATAAAAAGTAGTGCCATCTTTTTCTTCCGACGCAACGCAATTAACAAATACACCTACATCTTCTGGTATATTAAATTGAGTTCTTAGCATTGCCTCTACTGTTTTATTTTTCATATTCCTAAGTTTCTCTTAAAGTTTAAAATATAGTCGTCTCCCAACTTTTTAAAATGCGCCCTAACGCATTTTAGTGCGGCTCTGCGCGTTTTAAAAGTGCCAACACAGCTGTCTGTTTCGTCAAAAGCCATCCAATGCCAATTCATCTTCTGTACATAATGTCTATATATCATCATTGGAACCACACTCCCCAAATAAAAGTCACTATAAAAAGTATTATCGTAGCCAGAATCCATAATCCGTTTAATACGTAAACCCATTCTGGAAAGCAATTATATCTATCTCGTGGATAATAATTCCTAGTAACATATGTTTGTACTAAAACTTGGATTAATACAAACAATACCGTATTAGTTATAAATATTTTAATTAACATTTTCTATTAAGGACGTATGTTAATACCTTTGTTTGTTTAGCATCTAAATAGTTTTGATCTATTTCATCTGACAAACCTTCCCCTCTCATATACGTTTGATAAACAGCTATAACATCGTGTATCTTTGTTTTTAATAGTTCTACATCTGGTACACCATCATACTTCTCAGGGTAATTACTAGCGCCGAAGCGCATAATATTACCTACCACCTGACTTACCTCACCGCACTCTCCGCCTAAATAGGCTAGCAAATATTCTTGTTTATTCACACATATCCTCCGGGATATTATCCCAATCATTAATATTTAAAATCATTGTATGCTCTCTGTGGGATGGTTTAGCTTCCTTTAGCTGAGCCTCTAAAATATATTGTACATAAGTGCCACACCCAGATTCAGTCGCGGCTTCAAATATCCCAAGATTACTACGTCTAGCCTTAATTATATCCTCTAGTAGAGGTTCTGTTCTATAGACATAAGCTTCGGCTAAAGCGTGTCCTAACCCAAGTTGATTATACACTAATTTAGCTTTAAAATTAATTGGGTTATCCCATTCAGCATAGTTTCTATTGTTAAAACCTCTCTTATAGTTTTGATTAGCATACACTAAAGGTATTGTTGGGGTTAGAAATCCCATAGCCGGGTCTTCAAAAAACCAACTTCTATTTACTAACCCCAGGAGCTTTATGCAAGCCTTGCCAAGTTCTCCAGTAGCTTTGTATGTGGCCTCAAAAGATAAAAGTCCCTCTACCCTTTCAGGTTTCATTCTTTTATCTAAAATATCTACCAACTCTTCAGCAAATAAATCCTGTACATCTTCCTTTACAAGAGTTTGATTTAGGGCTTTTTCTGCTAATCTCTCAATATGTTTCTCTAGAAACAACACTACGGATCTCCTCTATATTAGTCATACTTTCCGCCATTATTTTTCTCCTTTTCTATAATTTATACTTATATTATACTCCAATTTGAAATTATTTCACTAGTAAAATTTCTCAGCCACCCTAAGAATACTACTCAGTCCATTATGAAATTTTGATACGAGCTTAAAGGTATACTGTGTCCAGCGTCTGGAACTACTAGAACTGTGTTCGGCAGATCATATATTGTAAATAGTCCGCCTGTTAACTCTTCCATCCATCTATTAGTTGCTAAATCCATAGAAACTTCGCATCTTTCGTTAGACGCACACAAGATATTATCATCATCCCCTATAACTATTCTTATATCTAGCGCACATAAATATAACGAGCATCTTTCCCCAAATGTAAGTAAGGGATCTAATGTTATTAATGAATTTACATCGTACTGTTCCATAAGGTCTAGCAGTGTTGGACTTAGTACAATCTCATTATTATGAGGCCCTGCTACTAACACAACTCTTCCTACATGATCTATTAATCTACAGCCTGTGGAATCCCCTATTTGATTAAAGTCCAGCATAGCTGACACGATTAGTGTACCTCCAGACCCTGCCACTAAAGTATATCCACTACCTAGGTAGCCTGTATTTAGTGCGGCATCTATTATATTTAGTACATTTTGCGATGCTTTTGCTACAGTATTTCTTCCGTTGGAATAGTATGGTAAACTTACGGACACCGCCTGTTTACCCACAGCAGCATATGCAGCCGCTATAGCTGTATTAGTCTCTAGAAATGCTTCTAAATCTGGTATTATACCGTCTCCTCCAGGCAGTAAAAGTACCTTATCTTCTGAAAAGACTTTATACTCGTTAACTACTACTGGAGTGCCTGCTATAACCATCTCGTAGGAATTCCAATTAGGATCAGCTACGCAGACTGTTGTTGTAAATATAAATATTGCTATTAATTTTTTCATTTTATATCTCTGTTGTTGTACAAAATGGCTCCCACATTTAAAAATATCGTGACCTATAATTTTTATTACTTTCATAATATTACTCCTACAGTACACCATAAAACTACATTAAGCAGCATCAAAAATCCTGCTCTGTCTAACTC
>Ga0114918_10000197_pt1 | contig 49675 bp, 46 predicted proteins | sample LantaG_FD_87015 | JGI IMG/M metagenome (GOLD analysis project Ga0114918, IMG submission 87015) | Deep subsurface microbial communities from Baltic Sea to uncover new lineages of life (NeLLi) - Landsort_02402 metaG | ecosystem: Environmental > Aquatic > Marine > Oceanic > Sediment | place... | reverse complement strand
TTTCCCCTTCCCCCCCTCCTCCCCCCCCCCCCACGCCCAACAACCCCGAGTCCCTCGGAGCCCAATCCCCCCCCCCCCCCCCCCCCCCCTCGCTGTTGTTGATGCTGCTGCTGCTGCCCCGAAAAAAAAAAGGAATTCGCTTTCCCTCATTACTCCTTCCGCCTCGCCCCCCCCGGAACGAAGCAAGTCCTCCTTTTCGTCGAAAATAATTTCTTGGAACCTTCTTCGAAAGGAAATAAATCGCGAACCGGAAAAGGCCTTGTCAGAGGGGCCCGCTTTTCCAGGCTTTTGCCCCCGGGGGGTTTGGGATGGGAAGGCGGGGAAAACAGGGAGAGAGGGTACGGGCGAGGTTTTCATTTTTTTTTTTTAAGAATCAGGGCAACAGCAGCAGCGAGAAGAGGGGGCGCGACAAGAAAAAGGGGAAAAGGGGGAAAAGGGAAGCGACGGAGAGAGAGAGAGTTGTTTTAACTTCTCCATTTTTTTATTTAGCTTTTTTTTTTCCTTTCGAAATCTCTCTCAAAACCAAGGCAACACGGAAAGCACGCCCCGCGCCCCCCTCGCCAGCACCCTCCCGACCGGGGCGAGCGCGTGCATAGGGAGGCCTTGAAGCGGGAACCTTCACGCGGTGGCCTTGGCGACCGCGGCCTTGAGCTCCGCGAGCTCCGACTTGAGCGAAGCGATGTCCCTCGAGGTCGGCACGGGACCCTTGAGGGATTTGTCCTCTGCCTCCTCGGGGCCTCCCGGGTAGGCAGAGCCGCCGTGGTAGGAGTGGTCGAGGCCGACGATCTCCTCGTCGGAGGGGACGCGGAGGAGGCCGGTGAACTTGAGGATGAGCCAGAAGGGGATCTGAGAGGAGACATGGAAAAGTTTTTTTTTGTGTTGATGTTAGACTCGGGTTCTCTTTTTCGATCTCTCTCGCTTTCTCTCTCCCTCCACTCCAAATTTCAATCTCCAAAAAACTCAAAAAAAAACTCCTCCCTACCATGTTGGCCAGCACCCACCCGGCGACCCAGATCGCGTACACGACCTGCGCGGCCAGCTGCCTTCCGCGCCCCTCCCCACCCGAGTAGAACAGCCCCCCGCCGCGGGGGAAGGGGACGCCCGAGGGGTCGTTGGTCGCGTACGAGTTGCCGACGAGCGTCACGTCCGAGAACAGACCGGCGGCGATGATGCCCCACAGGCCGTTCCAGGCGTGGACCGCCACGGCGTCGAGCGGGTCGTCGAGCTTGATCTTGACCGAGATCTTGGAAGCGAGCAGGTAGAGAGCTCCGGCCACGGCGCCGATGACGATCGCTGCCCAGGGGCGCACGACGTTGCACGAGGCAGTGATGGCCGCCAGACCGGCAAGGCAGCCGTTGCCCATGTTCTCGACGCCGTACATGGCCTTGCCCGTGGCGATCTTGGACTCGATCGCTCCGATGACGAGGGCCGAGAGGCCCGAGGCGGCGGGCGCGAGCGTGGTGGTGACGGCGGCGTTGGCGACGGCGAGGAAGTTGGTCGCGCCCGAGATCGCCTGCTGCGACCCCGGGTTGAAGCCGTACCTGTTTTTGGTTTGAGGGGTGGGGTGGTGGTTTTGGTGTTGAGGAAGGGGAAGAAATCGAAAGAGGAGGAGAAGAGGCGTGAGTGGGTTCAAGAGCGGGAAGCAACGGAGGGGTGGAAGGGGGAGAAAAGAAAAGGAAGAAAAAAGAGGAAAGAAGTTGAAAAAAAGGAAAAAAAACTCAAAAGCTTTTCCACTTTCCAACATCACTCACCATCCAAACCAGAGGATCATGACTCCCAAAATGAACAGGCTCGAGTTGTGGCCGGGCATCGAGACGACGGTCCCGTCGGGCAGGAAGCGGCCGATGCGCGGTCCCACGATGAGAGCTCCGGCAGCGGCGGCGAAGCCTTTTGAGAGAGTTTTGATTTTTTTAAAAAAGAAAGAAGAGGGGGTGAGTTTTTTTGGAAAAAAAACTCAACTCTTTTCAACATCTCTTTTTCTCTTCTCCTCTCCTCCATCCTCTCTCTCTCTTACCTCCGACCATGTGCACGGCCCCGGACCCTGCAAAGTCGATCGCGCCCCTCTGGAACAGCAGGGGGCCGTTGGCGCGGTTCATGTTGGCCCATCCATTCGTGGACCAGATAGAGTGCACGATGACCGGGTAGACCCACGCCGCCATGAAGAACGAGTATAAGAAGTAGGCCTCGAAGCGCGTGCGCTCGGCGATCGCGCCCGACACGATCGTGCAGGCCGTGGCGGCGAAGGACCACTGGAAGATCCACTGGTAGTACTGCGGCGCTCCGGCGCCCCCTCCCTCGGGGAGCTGGGCCATGCCGAAGAACTGGGAGCCGATGAAGGAGTTGGGCGTCGACCGGTCTCCGTACGCAAAAGCATAGCCGAACTGTTGGTTTTTTTCATTGGAAAGGGGGCGGGGGAAAGATTGAGAAGAAAGAGAGAGAAACGAGGAAAAAGAAAAGGCGAAGAAGAAAAAAGACCTCGTCGAAAAAAAACAAAACCCGACTCATGAAAAATTGATCAAAATTTCTCAATTAACTCCTCCTCTCTTACCAGGAAGAACCCGATAGCAGACGCGCACGCGTCGAGCAGGATCAGGATGCAGATGTGCTTGGAGAAGCGGGCGCGGACGCAGCCCACGGAGAGCATCGCGAAGCCGCAGTGCATGAAGAAGACGAGGTAGGCCGACGACTGAAATTGGAAGTTTTTTTTGTTTTTTTGTTTGGGAAAGTTGTGAGTTTTTTTCATAAGTCGGTTTTTTTTTTCCCTTCCGCGGTGGAAAAAAAGTTGAGTTTCTTTCTCTCTTCTTTTCTCTCTCCACTCCTCTACTCACCAGCGTGAACGCCGCGTCCATCGCGTTGGCGTCGACGCCGCCGGCGGGGAGCATCGAGACGGTGAGGTCCGGGGCGGGGGCCTCGGACGCCATTTTTTTTTCTTCTTTTGGGTTCTTTTTCCTAAAAAGGCGAAAAGAAAGGCCTGAGTTTTTTTTTTCGAGTTTTCGTTGAAAATTTTTTTCGGCGGGTGAGCGTCGAGAGGAAGAGGCAGCGGGAGAAGAAGAGAAAGGAAGAGAGAAAGAAGAGGAGCAGAGAGCAACAAAAAGGCGGTGGCGAGGGAGACGAAAGTGCAAAGGGAGCCGAGAGGTTGAGGAGAGAGACAGAGGGGAAGAAGACAGAGGTCTCGATTTCTCTCTCTCTTTCTCTCTCCCTCCAAAAGAGAGAGGGCAAAAAAACCTCCAACTCTCTTCCTCTCTTGAAAATGGCACGAGGCTCCCCCCCTCTTGCTAGGGCAAAACGAAAAAAGAGAGCAAGAAAAAAAAAGAGCTGTTGAGAGCTCTCGTCTCTCTCTCTCTTCCCGATCTCAACTCGCCCCCCATCCCCCCGCGCGATCCCTCCGCGCCCTCAATCCCAATCTCCAATCCTGTGCGATGGATCTACATGCGTACGATCGATCTCGCGATCGGGGATTGAGGGAGAGCGGAGGCACGCGCGGCGACGACGGGAAAAAAAGAGAAAAAGAGTTTTGGAGGAAAAGACCTCCCCCCTCCGAGCGGTAATGCTGAGGGTTTTCTCCCTTTCCCCATTCCCATCCCTTTCGCTCCCTTCCGCTCGCTCTCCCGCTCCGATTCCCGGTCCAAAGGCACGGGAGCGTTCGCATCGGCTCATCGGCACGGGGATCAAAGGAGCGGGGAGCAGGGAAGAGAGGTTTCAGAGAGACGGTAGGTCCCCGAATTCGATTTCCGGTTTTTTCTTTCACCGTCGCGTTTTGCCCTAATTCGCACACGAACGAAAAACACCTCTCATCTCGCCAGCTTCGAGATCGCACGCTCCCGAACGCCAATCCCTGTCCCCACCGGCACGGCAGGGAGCAGCATCGAACAAGCGGTCCCGCTATCGAAAGAAAAGAACGGAAAAAGACTCACCGGAAGGCTGGGAAGGCGACCTCTCGGAATGGATGGAGAGAGGGAGGTTTCGTCGAAGAGTTGTATCGCCTGAGTTTCGGGAAAAAAAAACTCGACCTCGACCTCGACCTGAAGCAGCCAAAAGGAGGAGGAGGGGGGGCCACGCGTCTTCTTCCTCTCTCCTCTTTCTTCGTCCTTCCTGTTCTCTCTCTTTTAGTGTTTACAGTGCTCTACCTTCTCCTCCGCCTTCTCCCCACTTCCCCCAGAACCTTTGCGATTTATCCGCAAGGAAACCAAAGACGCCGGCGACGGGCCTCAGGACGAATTTCCGAGCGGCGGCGGCGGCGGCCGCGGCGCTCGAGGGCCTCAAAGAAGGAGAAGAGCTCGCTCTTTCCTCCTCTTTCTTCTCTTTCTTCTTCTTCTTCTGCTGCTGCTGCTGGGAGCCGCCCCAGGAACCCAGGCCGTCGGCGGAGAGCTTCAGGGGCACCGAGACGCTCGCGAAATCCGTCTCCAGGATCAGCAGGGGGAGAGGAGGCTTCGCTTTCGGTTTCGTCGCTTTCGTTCTCGTCGCCGCTGCGGCCGCAGCTGCCAGCGCGCCCACGGGAACGCTCGCGCGGAGCTGTCATTGTTTTTATTTGTGTGTTTTCGTTCGTTGTCACGAGTAAGAAGAGAGAGAGAGAAAGAGGGAGAAAAGCGAGGAACAGAAAAAGGAAAAAAGAAAAGAAAAAACTTCCTCACTCTCTCTTTCTCTTTCAACTCACCAGAAGGACGTCGCCGCCTCCTCGGGCAAAGGCCCCGACAGCTGCCTCCGCCGCCCCCTTGACCGCGGCCCACAGCCTCATCGGGACGTTCTCCCTCCTGGTGGGCGGAGGGAGGAGCACGGGGAGGGGCGGGGCCGCAAGGACAGAGGCGGCGAAGGAGGTCTTTTTCTTGAGCCTTTTCTTTTTTTCTCTCTTCGGCTTCTTCCTCGTCTTTTCGCCCCCGTCTTCTTCTTCGTCCTCTTCTTCTTCTTCCTCTTCTTCCTCCTCGGAGGCGCCAACGCCGTCCGGCAGCGACAGCCGCGCGCAACGCACCAGCCACAGGCTACTGCCCGTCACGACCACGTCCACCTCGACCTCCTCCTCGGCGGAAGAGAAGAAGGAAACAGAAGAGGAAGGAAAAGAAAAAGAAGGAGAATTGGGGAAGAGTGCCTCCCTCGGCGCGAGCGCCTCGGCGCGTTCCGGCACCGGCAGCGGCGCCACTGCTCTCGCGTCGAGAGAGACCGAGGGCCTCGGCGGCAGGGAGGACAAGGGGAGCTTCGTTTTCTTCGTCTGCTGCAGGATAAGAAGCTGTTCCTCCTGCTGCCGCTGCCTCCTCTCTCGCCGGCGGCGCCAGAAGCCCGGAGGAGGCGGAGGGCTCTTGGAGCTGCTGCTGCCGCTGGTTTCGCTCTCGCTCTCGCTCGCCGTTGCTGCCGCGGAAGCAACAACCTCTTCTTCTTTCCCTTCGGAAGCGCTCGCGCTCTCCCCACCGGGCAGCAGCTCCTTGATCGAGGCGAAGAGCATCCCGGAGAGCCTCGCGCGGTGGAATGCCATCCGATGGACCTTGGCGGGAGAGTCCTTCCTCGAGATCTCCCTCGCGTCGGAGGTGTCGAAATCGACCTCCCCGGGAGCGAAGCCAGCCTCTCTGTTGGGCAGAGGGACGAAAGACCTCGCCATCGCCGTCGCCGTCGCCGTCGCCGTCGTCATGCTGCCGCTGCCGCTGCTGCTGCCGCTGCTGCTGCTGCTGGAAAGGCCGTTGACTTCTCTTCTGAGGCTCGGCGGGGGCGCGGGGAGCGAGAAGAGCGGCGGTTTCGAGGGAGAGGAAGAAGAAAGAGTTGAAGTTCCCAAAGACTCATTTCCGTTGCTGTTCGGCGCCACGGGCCCCCTGACCCCGTCCTCGCACACGAAGAACTGGGCCCCGACGAGCCTGTACCTGCTGACGAGGGCGCCGCGGGCGGCAACCCCGACCCTCCGAGGCACCAGGGCCGCGCGGGAGGCCGCGCGCGCGGCGGTAGAGGCGAAGCGGCGGGCCCCCGAGGCCGCGGCGAGCGCGGCGGCGTCGGCGGCCCTGCCGAGGCGGTAGCCGAGGGGAGGAGGAGGAGGAGGAGGAGGGGGGGGAGAGGAGGGGGCCTCTGCCGCTGCCGCGGCACCGGAAGTGCCGTCGCCGAGGGCGAGGGCCGCCTCTGCGGCGACAGAAGAAGAAGGAGAAGAAAGAGAAGAAGGAGAAGGAGAAGAAAGAGAAGAAGGAGAAGGAGAAGAGGAGGTCGCTTCTCCTTCTTCTCCGCCGGCGAGCGTTTCGAGACACAGCCAATCCTCCCCTTCTCCTTCTTCTCCGCCCCACTCTCTCGCCACCTCCGCGGCCCGGAGCCTGCGCGCCTCCCCGAGGGCCGGGCCGGGCGGGGGGAAGCGGGAGCGGAACGGAGGAGAATTCGAGTGAGATTTCGACGATGAAGTTTTCCTCTCGCTCGCTCTTCCTCCTCTTTCTCCTTCTCCTCCTCCTCCTCTCCCTTCTCCTTCTCCCTCCTCCTCCCCCGCCGCGGCTTCCTCGTCCGAGACGAAGAGCATCGTCGCCTCGGGCGAAGACAGGATAGTCGGAACGACGTCCTCCGGCACCGAATAGTTCCGGATGGCGAGGCCGGCCCCGAGCCGGAGCGCCGCGGCCGAGGCGAGGGCAGGGGAAGCGAGCGCCGGGCAAGCAAAGGTGATCGCAGAGACCGGGAGAAGGGTTTTGTTGTTCCCTCCCCCGTTGTTTTTTCCGCCCTCGTTCTCGTTTTCGCCTCCTTCGGGGGGTCTCCACCCGGCCTCTACGGCGGCAGCGAGCAGCCGCAGGGCGCAGAGCTGGGCGACGGCCCCTCCGAGGGAGTGGCCGGTGAGCTATTTTTGTGTTGTGGGAGTTTGATTTTTGTTTTGTTTTTTTGTTAGTTTTTTTTAATGTCTTCGTCAAAGATCTCTCTCTCTCTCTCTCTCACAAAAAAAAAAAAAAAAAACGCACTTGCACAGCCCTTTGAGCGCGCCCCGACGCCCGTCTTCCCTTCGCCCAAGACCAAGTCGTTCTTCGCAAAGACCAGGGCCGGAGGGAGCTCGACCGGCGTCGCTGCTCCTGCGGCAGCTCCCTCGAGGCTGAGGCCGGGGGGCACGCCGCTGCGGAAGAAAGCGGCAGTGGCGGCTGCGGCAGCAGCAGCTTCGACCTCCACTGCTCCGGCGCCCGCCCCTTCTCCCCGCAGGAGGTCCCGCTCCCTGACGACGGCCCCGAGCCCTCAGCAGCAGCAGGGCCAGGTGCGCCTTCCCCCGCGAGCGGCAGCAGCAAGGCCTCTCGCCGCTCCGAGAATGAGGTCGTTCTTCAACAACAACGCCAACGCTTCTTCCTCCTCCTCGTCCTCCCCTCCGGTCTCGCTGGCCCCTCGCCCCGCCCTGCCGCGCTCCCCGCTCGCCATGGGGCTTGAGAGCCTGCCCCAGGAGGTCCCCCTGCAGGCTCCCAAACCCAAGGCCCTGGCCGCCGGTCAGGCTTTGATGCTGGCTGCGGCGAGGGGCGCGATGCGCGAGCGCAGGGGCCCGCTGCGAGCCGGGGAGACGGCGGCGTCGGCGCTGCTGCAACAGGAAGAAGAAGAAGAGACCGGATCTCTGCTCTCCGACCCCCGCGCTGCCCTCACCGAACATCCGGAGGCCGTGGTGAGGTCTGTCCAGGGGGGCGGGGCTGCGGCGGCGGCGGCGGCGAGGACGCCCGATGGCCTCAGCCCGCTGCTGTCGAGGGCGGCGTTGGCCGTCGCGGCCGCTGAGAGGCACGCGACGACGCCATTTGCGCTTCCGTCTTCTTCTTCTTCTGGCTCTTCTGGTGCTGGTGCTGCTGCTCGCCGCGTGCTCGTGGGGTCGCCGACGGCTGCCCCGAGACCTGCGACGACGCCGTTTGGGGAGAGGCTCGGGAGGGAGAGCGCCGCCATTCGACCGGCGGCCGCGCAAAACAACCCTCACCGTCGTTCCTCCTCTTCCCCTTCGAGAGCGACGCTCCTCCTCAACTCGCTCCGGCCCGTCACGACCCCGAACGGCCTCGCGGCCTCTCGCACTCCCTTTGTCGCCGCGCTCGACAGGACCGGCGCGGGGAGCGTGCTGTCGCTGCCGAGGCTCGCGCTGGAGGAAGAGTGCGAGGCGCTTTCGTCGAGGCCGTTTGCAAGTGCTTCCGCTTCGGCTTCGACCTCTGCTGCTGCTTCTGATGCAAACCCTTCGCCGTCGCTGCTCGAGCTGTTTGACGCATCGAGCACGCCCGCCGCGGCGATGGCGAGGGCGCAGGGCTCGAGGATCCCGCTGCCTCCTAAAGCCAGTGCTTCCTCTGCTGCTGTTTCTGCTGCTCCGGGGAGCGGAATCACCTTGAGGGCCGCGGGACAGCTCGCCGCCGCGGCGAGGGCTTCGGCCCCCGGCGCCCGGAGCGGCAGCAGCAGCCGCCTCGCAGCCGCTTCTTCCTCTTCTTCTTCTTCCTTGTCTTCTGCCTCTGCGCCTTCCTCTTCCCAACAGACCCCTGGCCTGCTGTTCAACGCCAACCTGTACCGCAGGAAGGGGGCAGCAGGAGCAGCGATGACGGTGTTAAGGTCTGCGTCCCCGCAGCGGGCTCAGCTCGCCACGAGCGACGACGGCGGCAACGACGATGACGCTCTCAACACGACTGCCGCTGCTGCCGCTCTGCAGTCCTCGGCGGGGAGCAACTCCCCTGCCACGGCGATGAAAGAGCAGAAGAGCGCGAGGCGGGCCGCTGCTGCGGGCTCCTCGACCGACGGAGGAGGAGACAACAGCGACGAGTTTTCGCCGCTGTCGGCAGAGTCTTGCGTCGCCGGCGGAGGAGGACGAGGAGGAGGAGCAGGCGCGACCGGGATGGTTTTGGCCGGCGGCAGGCCCTTTTTCGGGAGCAAGCGCGCCGTGGTCGCGTTCGCGTCGCCCGTCGTTGGCGTCGGAGGGGCTGTCGTCGCAGCGGGGGCGCCGGCTGCTGCTGCTACCGTCGCGGCAGCAGCAGCAAGGCCCTCGAGGTTTGCCTCCCCGCCGCTGCTCCACGGGGCTCGCCGCGTCGCCGTCGGCGGAAAGGCCTCTTCTCCTTCTTCTTCTTCTTCTTCTCCGTCTTCGACGGCAGCGACGGCCAAGGCCGTCAACCCCTTTGCCGCCGTCGTGGCGCACCTCGCCGCAGGGGCTGTGGCCGCTCCCGTTCCCGTTGCCGTTGCTGCTCCTCCCGTTGCTGCTGCTGCCGCGCTTGCCGAGCCCGAAGGCGGCCTCTCGGCGCCTCCCTCGACGCCCGAAGATGGACTCGCCGCCGACACCACCTCTGCTGCTGCTGTCGCTTCGCCTGCCCTCAGGGCCGCCGTCGCCTCCCTGACCAGCCACGGCGCCCGCGGTTCCCCCTCGCCACCGCAGCTGCTGGCCCCTCCGCCGACGCCGGCCTCTGACGACGACGATGAGGGAGGAAGCAGTGGTGTCGCGCAAAAGGCGGCGGCAGCAACAAAAGCAGCAGCAGCTCGCTCTTCCTCCTCTTCCTTCTTCTCCTCCTCCTCCTCCGAGGCGGTGAGAGCCCAGCTCCTCCTCCTCCTCCCCGGTGCCGAGGCGGAGCCCGCTTCCCCCGAGATCGAGGAGGCAGCGCTCCAGAACGACAGCAGCGACTCCCCTTCCTCGCTGGGCAAGTGGATGAGCGCCGTCGGCATCCGCGGCCGCGGGCTCGCGACGCCAGCGAGGGCTGGCATCGAGCGCCTCTGGGACTTGGCCCGCGGCTCTTCGTCTCCGTCCCCCTCCTCTTCCTCTGCCGCCGCGTCGTCGCTGATGTCCCGCCACGCGGCCCTGCTCGAGGCCGACAACGACCGCCTTCGCGACGAGCTGGCCGCGGCGGAGCAGGCCCTCGACGCCGCGGCCGACCGGAGGCTCGAGGCCGAGGCCGACGCCGACGTCGCTCGCACGGCCGCGGCGCTCGGGGAGGCCAGGGCCGCCGCGGCCGCATGCAGGCTGCTGGAGCTCGCCGGCTCGGCGTCGGGCGTCGCCGCGGCCCACGAGGAGGAGCGCGCCGGCCTGGAGGCGGCGCTGGACCTCGCCGAGGACAGGCTCCGAGAGGCAGAGGCGAGGGCTGTCGAGGCCGCCGACGGCGGCCGTGAGAGGGAAGGGGTCCTGGAGCAGGAGGCGGCGGAGGCGAGGGAGGCCCGCGACCGGGCCGCCTTCGCCGCAGCCGCCGCCATGGAGGCTGCCAAGGCTGCCGTGGGCGAGAGAGAGCGCCTGAAGGGCGAGCTGGCCGCCGCGCGAGCCGCTCTGGCTCGGGCGCAGCAGGCCAAGGCCGAAGCCGAGGCAGACGCCGCCGAGGCTCTTGCGGCCAAGGCCGAAGCCGAGGCGGACGCCGCCGAGGCTCTCGCGGCCAAGGCCGAGGCCGAGAGCTTGCAGCAGCAGCAGCAGGAGCAGCGTCGCCCGCCGACGCCGGCGACACCTCCCACGCAGAAGCAGCAGCTTCAGCTCCACTCCTCTGCCATCGACAACGGCAACGCCACGGGCGTCGTCGCCGAGGCGCTCGAGTTTGCGCACGAGCGCCTGTACTCGTCTGCCGGCGCGACGCACGGCTCGCCGTCGATCGTCCGTTCGCTGCCCTGGACCTCTCCTGCCGCCGCTGCGTCTTCTTCCCCCGACTCTTTCCCCGTCGCGCCCTCCCCCTCGGACCTGTCAGAGGCCGTCAGGGCCTCTCAGGCGCTGCGGTTCGCCTCCGAGTCCAACGGCGGGCTGCGGGCGGGGTTGAGGGCGGCGCACGCCGAGCTGGTCGCGGCGGAGAGGAACAACGCTTCTTCGACTTCGACTTCTTCGCGCTCGCTCCCGGCTGCGAGCAACGCCCCGCAGGCTCTCCAGTTTTACGGAGCGCAGCGCGTGTACGTTGTCCAGCAGGAGCAGCAGCAGCAGCAGGCGCCTGCCTTTGCTCCCGTCGCGCCCGCCCCGGCCCCCCACCACCACCAGCACCACCACCACCGCAGGCACCGCAGCGGCAGGGCTTCGGTCTCATTCGCGCGCGAGCTCGCCAGGGACCGCGCCCCTCCGCCCTCGCCCTCGGACGCGCCCTCCCCCGGGGCGATCCTGTCTTCGCTGTCCAGGCTGCCTCCTTGCTCGAAACAGCAGCAGCCGCAAGAGCGGGAGCAGAAGCAGCCGCAAGAGCAGCAAGAAAAGGTGAAGGAAAGCAACTTTGACCCGGCGGCGCGCTTCGAGGGCGTCAGCAAGAGGCTGAGCGAGACGATCAGGAGGGTCGAGGAGCAGAAGCTGCGCGTGCGCGAGGCGCTCGGGTCTGCCCCGCTGTCTCTGCCGGCGCCGCCGCAGGCGGCTGCCGCTCCTGCTGCCGCAGCGGCGGCAGCGGCAGCGCCCGTTGCTCCTGCTTCCTCTTCGCTGCCTGCCCCGACCGCGCTGCCTCCGCCGCTCAGCGTCGTCGCCGGAGGAGGAGGTTCTTCGGCGGCTCCTCCCTCCTCCTCCTTCTCTTCGCGCGGCGGCCCCTCGCGCTTCGCCCCCTCCCGTCAGAGCGGCCTCCGCCTCGCTTCTTCCAGCAGGATGGGAGCAGCGCCGCTGTCCCCCGCCGTCGCGGGGGCAGCTGCTCCCGCTGCCGCCGTTGCCAACAACAACAGCGAGGCCTTTTTCGCGCCGCCGCCGGCCGCGTGGGGCGCCGCGCGGAGGACTCCCTCGCCTCTCAGGAGGGGGATGGGGTTCGGGGGCGACAGCGGCGGCGGCAGCAGCGAGGCCGAGAGGCGCGAGTTCCAGAGGCGCGCTGCTGCCCTGGGGCTGCAGCTGCCGATGTGAGTAGGTGGAGAGAGATGTAGAAAGAGACTGGAGAGAGAGAATGCGTTTGAGAGAGTGTTTTCGTTTTTTTTTTCTTCGAAAAAAATCAACTTCAACGAGTGAAAAAGAAACGTGTTTTTTTTTCGAGGGAGGGGAGACCTCGCGGACAGAGAAGAGCGCGCGTCCGCTTTGCGCGCTCTCTCTTTTCCGAATTCTGCTTGTTCCTTGGTTTAAAAGAGCGCCGCCCCCTTTTTTTCCTTCGTGTAACATCATAAACAAAGAGAGAGAAATGAAAATCAAATCAAAAGAAGAATAAGTTTTACAAAAAAAAAAAAAAAAAAGTTTTTTTTCATTTCTCTTCCAAGAGCTCCCTCCAGCCCGGAGCAGTCGCATCTACGCTATCTATCCCTCCCTCCCATTCTCGCAGCGTGATGACAGAGTAGAGCTGCTGATTGGTGGTTGATGAGGCGCTTGCAGCAGCAAAAGCAGCAGCTGCTGCTCCGGCGAGCGCTCGTGCCGCCGCGGCAGGCGCGACGACGACCAGCACCGCCTCTGGCCTCTCGGGGTCGAGGAGCTTCTCTTCCCCGCCGCCGCCGCCGCCACCGCTGCTTCCTCCTACTGCTGCTTTCGTTCCTCCGAGGCCGTACGCCAGCTCCACCCTCCAGTTCTGCGACGAGATGTCGGCCCATGCCGCGTCTGCAGCAGCAGCAGCAGCAGCAGCAGCATCGGCAGCAGAAGAAGAAGCTCCTTCGGCGGGAGAAGAAGAAGAAGAAGAGGAAGAAGAAGAAGAAGAGACCCGGCGGCTCAGCTCGTCGAGCGCCGGCCTCCTCCTCGGCCTGAGGAAGTACGGCGGCCCCGAGCGGCTCGCCGGCCACAGCACCGACAGGGCCGGGCAGCAGCTCTTCAGCCCAGCCTCCTCGTCGCCGGGCTGCCCGTAGAAGCACGCGTCGAAGGGGACGCCGGCGAGCTGCTCGGCCGCGGCTTTGGCTGTTGCTGTTGTTGTTTTTGCTTCTTCTTCTTCGCTTCGGTTTCCGTTTCCGTCGCCGCCTCCGCCTCCGCCTCCTCCGCCGACGACGTGAACGGTCTTCCGCCGCAGCGAGCCGGCGATGGCGTCGAACTCTTCCTCGTCCTCGTACCAGAACTCGGAGGTCCTGGGCGGGCGAGGGGAGCGGAGGGGGCTGAGGTTCCGTGGTCGGGGTCGGAGAGGAAGAAGAAGAGAGGTCGACGACGACGATGAAGCTAAGGATTTCGACGGCCGGCGATCAAGATCGAGCCGCGGCGAGCTCAGTCGCCCCGTGGGCGACGCCGTGACAACGCCACGCATTTGGCTCTCGCAGCGGACAACCCTGTACTGATCGCAATTTCGCGCAGTAGGTGATACAACAGGGGGTGGGATGCGAGATCGATTTCTTTTTACGAAAAAAAGGAAGTTATGCTTTTTTCACACTTTTTTTAACGTAGCATGCGATCGAAAGAAAAGAGAAAACTTCGAGATCTTTTTCTCTCCGTCTTGCTCGCCCTCTGGCGTCTTTTTGACACCTTCGATCGAATGCGCAAAAGATTCTTGCAGCCCTCGAAGGAGGGCGAGCAGGCTAAAGGCGAGGGCTCGCGCCAGGCGGAAGCATCGGAAGCAACGACGTCGTCGATCACCGACGTGAGCAAGCTCTTGGCCGATAAACTCGACCTCGACCTCGACCTCGACCTCGACCTCGACCTCGACGACGCCCCGGGCGGCGCGAGCAGCAGCAGCTCCAGCTCCAGCTCCACCCCTGCCGCGCCCGTGCCCCTGAAGCTCACCGACCTCCCAAACGACATGCTCGTCACAATCTTCGTTGCGATCGTGAATCCTTCCTGGGTGAGGCACAACATCCCCTGCGTCTGCAAGGCCTTCCGCGACCTCTACCGCTCGCGCGACACTTCGCCGCTACACGAGAGGCTCTTCCTCCACTTTGCGGAAGAAGTCGCCGCAGCGAGGGCGGTGCCCTCTCACCGTTCTCCTCGTCGCGAGCCTGTCTTCCGCGCCTCCAGGGTCATCTCCTGGGCTCGCACGTACGCCGAGTCGGTGCGCCGGCTGGTCCTCGATCCTCGAAAGGGTGCCTAACTCGGCGACTTCAACGCAACGAACTTTGCTCAACTCGTCGCTGCCGTCGGACCTCACTTGATTGCGATCTTGATCGGCAAGTACTTCGATCACCTCCTGGGGCCCCCTTTCTGGGCTGCGCTGCGTGCTCTCGTCGTCCGCGGAGGCCGCCTGCGCAGGCTTCAAGTCTTTGACATCCCAAAAGCCTTTTCCACGAGCGACGTCGAGCCCTTGACCCAGCTCCGAGGAAGCTTCGAGGTGCTGGTCCTCTGTGGGCTCATTGGTGACGATAACGTCCCTTTGTTTGGCCTGCGTCGCTTCCCGGAGTCGTTGTTAGCCCTCACGAATCTGACTGCTCTCGGGTTGAACTTCCTGTTCAGGATCGAAGCGATCCCGGGTGGGATTTCGAATCTGAAAAAACTGCGAATGCTCTCAAAACTGCGGCTGCGACCTTCGCTCGCTGCCCAGGGAGCTGGGCGCGCTCTCGCAGGTAGACCTGCTCGACGTTTCCTGGAACGCGGCTCTAGGCGCCGCGCCGGACGACGTGGCGTTTCCTCCAGAGCTCAATGGGATGACGTCTCTGCGCGACCTTCGCCTTCAGGCCTGCGGCCTCCGCCGCGTGCCGGCGTTTGTTCGCGAGTTGAGCTCGCTCGAGGAGATCTGGCTCGAGAGCAACCCTGACTTGCAGATTGACGCCCCGCTGGACGATTTGATCGAGTGCTGCCCTCGCCTGCGCGCGGTGAGGATGCAGAAATGGGGCGGTACGTGGACTCAGCAGTCGCTGGCGCACCTCGGGGCATTCAGGGCGAAACTTCAAAAGAAAAACCCGAGCGCCGAAGTGAAGTTTTAGAGAGGGTTTTTTTCCTCACTTTCCTGCTCTTTATGTGTTTGTGTGTTTTACCAGAGAGAGCAACAGAGAGAAATCTTTGCGTGTGTATTTGTTCTGTCTTTCGCAAGAGAGCGGGAGCGCGGGTGCGCTGGGTTTGTAAAGAGAGAGAGAGAGGAAAGAGAGAAGAAAGAAAGAGAGGGGTCGAGGTCGAGAGGGGGGAAAAAAACTTTGCTCGTCGCTTGCTTTCACTTTTTCTGTCGACGTTCGAAGAATCAACCTTGAAAACAAAACAAAAAACATTGTCCTCCTTTCTTTCTCCATCTTCCCAACACTCTCTCTCTCTCTGTCCCCGTTCCGACCCTTCAAAGACAATGCGCAAGGGCTTCTTGCCGCCCTCAAAGGAGAACGGACAGGCGAAAAGCAAGAGCTCGCCCCGCGCGGAAGCATCGAAAGAAATGATGCCGTTCGCCGACGCGGGCGCCGATGTCGGCGCCCGCCTTGCCGAAAAACTCAACCACGGCGCGAGCGGCAGCAGCTCCAGCTCCAGCTCGTCCGCGCCCCTGATGCCCCTCAAGCTCACCGACGTCCCCAACCAGGAGCTCGTGTCGATCTTGGTCGTGGCTACGGGTGAGAACACGCGCTGGGCTCGTTTGACTGTTCCTTTTGTTTGCAAGGCCTTCCGCTACCTCTACCGCTTGCGTGACGCTTCGCCGCTCCACGAGAGGCTCTCGCCTTCAAAGCAGCCCGAACCTGCTCCTTACGTCCAGCGGCGTCGTCTCCGCGCAGTACTCCAAGAGCAGCTCCCTCCCGGCCTCGAAGCTCTCGAGCGAGAAGTACCTCTTCTGGACGCCGTCCTTGTAGCTCATCTTGGGTTGCGGCGCGAACGGGTCGAAGGGTGTGACCGAGTAGTTCTGCCCCGAGAGCAGGTGCTCCATCTCGCCGAAGGAGGAGAGGATGCCTGCGCCAAAGGCCTTTGGGATAATGGAGGTGGAGGTGGTGGGAGTGAAAGCGGAAGTGGTGGAGGTGCTGGAGGAAGAAGGAGAAGAAGGAGAAGAAAGAGAAGAAGAGGTCGAGCTTCTTTCTTCTCCTTCTCCGCTGCTGCCGGCAATGACGCCGAACTCGACGACGAACCAGTAGAGCTGTTTTTTTTTGAAAGTTTGGAGGAAGAGAGAGAAAAAAAAAGGAGGTTTTGAGAAAATGAGCTCCAAAGAAAGAGAGGAAGAAAGAGAGAACGAACAAAGACAGGTTTTTCTTCGAGCTTTTTTGCCCTCCCTCTCTCTTTCTTCGTCACCTACCTTTGTCAAATGCCACAGCCTCGCCTCGTCGGCCCCCAGCGAGGCCACGCCGATCGCGCGGACCATCTCCGTGAAGTTCAGGTTGACGAGCATGGGCATGTGGCCGAGCAGCTCGTGGCAGACGTCGGGCTCCTGTTTCGTTTCGTTTTTTTTTTTTTTTTGAAAAGAAAGTGTTTTTTTTCTCGAAGAAATTTTGAGTCGTTTTTTTCCTTTTTCTCCTCCTTTGAGAGCGAGGAGCCACCAAACCAAAAAAACAGCTCTCCAATAACAACACCAACAACACCAACAACAAAAAACAACAACTCACGGGCGTGTACGACGGCTTCGACCCGTGCCTCAAGTACTGCGTCGAGTGGAAGGTCCTGAAGGCCAAGCCCGCCAGGAAATCCCGGGGGTGCATCAGTCCCGCCACCGCCCTGATCTGCCATCCCGTCGCCCGCTCGAGCGTCGCCGAGACGTCTCGCAGCTGCGGGATCCTCTGCCTCGTGAACCCGAGGTCCGGCAGGGCACGCAGGAACTCAGGGCAGGCGGCTCGGGGGTAGAGCTCGGAGACCTCATCGAAGACGCGCGACCAGACTTTGGTTTCTTCCTCCGAGTAGTCTACTAGAGGAGGGGGCGTGCCCGCGACGTGGGTCTTGGCGAGCTCGGCGAGCTGGGCGCGGCGGAGCTTGTATTCCTTGTCGTGGAAGCCCTGGAGGAAAGTTTTTTTTTTTGGTTTTGGAGGAAGAAGAAGAAGGAAGAGGAGGTTGAGCGTCGCGCGTCGTCGCCATCGCCGTCGTCGTCGTTTTCTCAACCAAAAAAAACTTCCTCCTCTACCAAACCCAAACGCACCGGGTGGTCGGGCGCCAGGTCAGCTCCAAAGCCGAGGACGCGCCCGTTGTCGACGTCGCGGATGGACGACGGGATCGGGACGATGTTGGAGGCCGAGGAGGAGGAGGAAGAGGAGGGCTGTCGTTGTTGAGGTGGAGGTTGCTGCTTCGACGACGACGAAGAAGCTGCTGCTGACGTGATTTTTTTTTAATCGGTTTCGTCGTTCCGGAAAAACAAGGGCAAACAATCAATGTCAGCGTCTCGTTCTCGCTCTCTTTTATCTTTTCTGTTCTGTTTCTCTCGGACACAGGCGCAGAGCCGGAAAGAAAGAGTTTACAAGCGGGGCGCAGCGGGTCCGCTGGCAGAGAGAAAGAGAGAGAGAAATGCCCTCGCTGTCGTACGTGCAGCGTCGGCACCTTTTCAAAAAAAAAAAAAAAAACGGGAAAAAACTCACCTTCCTTGAACGCCCCGACCGGCTGTCCGAGCCTTCGCGGCCTCTGGAGTCGAGGGAGGAGAAGAGAGTCTTCTCCTCGTCGGCGCTGCGGATGAGAGGCCGCCGCCGGAAGAAGCTGCGGCGGAGAGCGGCGCAGGAAGAGAGAGGGCATGTCGTTTTTTATTTTGACGTGTCCGAGGGAAATGAAGGAGCGAGCTCTCTATTTTTTCACTCTCTTCTCTTCGCTTTCGCGCTCTTCTCGCTTCTCTCCGAAACTTGGAAGAAAAAAGAAATGCGAGGCCTCCTCTCGGCGGCCCGCAGGACGGGCGTCCTGGGCAAACCCAATGCCTCTCCGGCTCCGATTGCGCCCTCCAACCTCCTGCCCTGTCGCCGCGTGCCCTCACCCGGACTGAGATGCCCCACGGCCTCGCTGCGAGAGGCGCGAAAGACGGCGGCGGCGGCAACGGCGGCGGACAGATTGCATCACCACCGGCGGCGACGGCTGCCATCATCTCGTGCCACGGCCCCTTCTTCCGCGGCCTCTCCCGCACCCGCCGCACCGGGAGACGAGAGCCAAGGTAAGATCGAGTCCAACTAGTCGTTGAATGAAGTGGAGTCAGAGAGAGAGAGAAAGAGAGAGAGAAAGAAGGAGAGAGAGAGAGAGAAAAAAAAAGGGCAATTGAAAAGGAAAAGAAAACTCTCAACTTTTTCAACACACCTCCGCCCCTCAACCCCAACCTCACTCAGCCTTTCCACCTGCATCTCCTCCCTCCGCTAACATCGTCGTCCCGCCCGCAGAGGCCTACTTCGGCGACCTCACCGACCATAGCGTCGTCGCCAACAACACGGGCCTCCAGCTCCTGTTCCTGGGCACCGGGGCCGGGCCGGCGCCGACCAGGAGGAGGGGAAGCCCCTGCATCGCGGTGCGAACGATGCACAACTCGTGGCTGTTCGACTGCGGCGACGACTCGCAGCGCGCGCTGGTCAGGGAGGTCTCGCTGGGGCCTTCGTCGTCGTCGTCGTCTTCGTCGTCGCCTTCGCCTTCGCCTTCGCCCTCTGCTGCTGCTGGCAAAGGCGTCAAGCGAAAGGCCGGCGGCGGCAGGGGAGGAGGGAGAGCGGAGCCCGAGCCCGTCGCCTCCGCCCCGGTCCGCCACGGCCGAATCTCCTCGTTCTTCGTCACGAGCAGGTTCTCCGGCGGCGCGCTGGGCCTCCCCGGGATGCTCTGCATCGCCTCTGCATCGCGCGTGGTGAAAGGGGCGGAGAGGGCACCGGTCCAGAACAACAGCGGCGGAGGCAACGGAAGCGGCAGCGGGCTCCCCCCGACCTCGGTCTCGGTCTTCGGCCCGCCCGGGATAGCAAACTTTCTGAACGAGATGCTGACGCTCTCGGACACATACCTCGCGATGCCGGTCCTGGTCCACGAGTTTGGCTACGGGAGCAACAGCAGCAGCAAAGGGAAAAACGGCATCGCGTCTACGGTGGCCCCCTCGCAGCGCGGCAAGGGCGCCGTGCCCGTGCCGCGGCTGCTGTCGCGCAGGGCCAAGCTCTCGGTCGCGACGCTTCTCCCTGACGAGCTCAACCCGTTCGGCTTCTACGACCTTGAGCGCGCGCCCAAGCCGTCGACCCCGAGTCAGCAGGGCAGCGAGGGCTTCGACCCGCTGCTAAAGAAGACGAGGACGGTCGACCCGGAGGAGGCGGACAGACTGTGCGTTTTTTTGTGGTGAAAGTTTTTTTTTTTTTTTTTAGATTTCGATTTCGATTTCGATTTCGAATTCGTTTTTTTTCTTTTTTCCTTTTCTTCTTCCATCAACACTCACACAAACCGAAACCCTTTTTCTCACTCCCTTCTCCACAGCGGCTTCGGCTTCGGCTTCGACGCCCGCTCCGGGATCCGCGGCCCAGACTGCCTCCCGGGGCCCGGGGACCCGGCGAGGGCGGACGCCAACGGCCTGCTGCGCGACCCCGCGACGGCGACGTGGACGCTCCGCTTCGACCGGGAGTTTGTCGTGCGCTGCGTCCCTCTGATCGCGCCTGCTGATCCCTCGAAGGAGAAGGGCAACCAGGAAGGGGAGACCGAGGAGGAGGAGTACAACAGGCTGCAGAGGCAGAAGAGCGAGGGCTCGAACAAGAAGAAAGCCGCCCCCTCTTCTACCTCTTCGCCGCCTTCGTCGTCCCCCGTCCTGTCGGCAGCGCAGGCGGTCTTCGCCTCGGCGCCGGGCCCCGATGCTCTGGCCTATGTCATCCGCGAGTCGGCCCGCGCCGGGCGCATCGACGCCGAGCTCGCGGTGTCTCTGGGCGTGACCCGGGGCCCGATGATGGCCGAGCTGAAGGCCGGCAGGAGCGTGACGGTGGTGACGGCGGGCGGCGGCGACGGCGAAGGGGAAGAACCGACGACGCGCGTCATCCGGCCCGAGGAGGTGGTCTCGCCGGAGCGGCCGGGGCGCGTGGTCGCCATCCTCGGGGACCCCCTCCCTCCCCGCTCGGACGCGGAGACGATGCTCCCTCCCTCGCCGTTCGGAGCTGCTCCTGCTGCTGCTGCTGGTCTCCGTGGAGTAGGAGGAGAAGCAGAGGACGGCGAGCTCGAGCGCGAGAAGGACCGCGAGAGGGGCAGAGAGAGGGCCAGGGCCGCCGCCGCCGCCGCCGCCGCCGCCGAGGCGCGGGCTTTCTCGGCGGCGCTCGCGGCGCTCTCTGCGGTGGTCGAGGTGGCGCGCGAGGCTGACCTTTTCGTCGCCGGGGCGAGCTCCGCCGCCGCGGCCGCGACGGTCGCGGACCGTGCCGGCGCGTCGGCGCTGGTGCTCACGAGGTTTGGGAAGGGCGACCCCGGTGGCGGCGACGAAGAAGGAGACGGAGAAGGAGAAGAGGTCAACGAGGAGGAACAAATCGAAGAAGGCGAAGAGGGCCAGGGGAGCGAGAGCGACGACGGAAGCGGGAAGCCTTCGCGGAGGAGGAAGAAAAAGTACACAGACGAGGACCTGGCCGCCGAGGCCAAGGCCGTGCTCGCAGCCAGGGACGCCGCGCCCAGGCTGAGCGCAAAGGTGGCGGCTGCGCGGGACCTGGATACCGTGGTGCTGTCGCGGAGGGAGCCCGAGTTTGAAGGAGCGATTGTCAAAAAAGATTTGTAAAGAAAAAAAAACATGAAAATGAAATTGAAAAGAAAAACTCCAACTTTTTTTTTCTTGTTTGCATTTGTGTCTTTTTTTTCAGTTTTGTTTTTTCTATAAAAGGAGAGAGCCAGTCGGGGAGAGACGATCAATTAAAAATACCAATGTGTGTGCTTTTCTTTAGGAAGAAGAGCGGCGTCCGCGGCGGCGCCCGTTGCTGTTGTTGTTCTGGTTCTTGTTCTGGTTGCCGTCGCTGTTTCCTCCACCACCTCTTTCTTCCTCTCCATCTTCCTCCTCTCTGTTGCCCAGCAGCCTCGCGATCCCGGAGAGGAAGCCCCGCGCCGCTCTCGCGGCCAGAGGAGTGGCGAGAGGGGACGAGGAAGAAGGGCCGTCTTCGTTCTCGTCGTCGTCGTCGTCGTCAAAGCCGTTGCCTATCGGAGACGAAGCCGCTCCTCGACCTTCTTCGTCGTCTTCGTCGTCGTCAGAATCGGAGGGCGAGCCGTGGGGAGAAGCCACAGGAGACTCTCCTTCGTCTTCCTCGTCGTCATCCTCATCGTCTTCGTCTTCATCATCGCGCCTCGTCGCCGTCATCATCGAGCGGGAACGCTTCGGAGGGCCAGGGGTCTGCGCCGGGCCGCGGCGGCGAGGAGGGACAAAGGGAGCCGCTGCCGCTGCCACTGCTGCTGCGACGGCGACGGGGGTCGTTCGGCGAGAGAGGGGGTTGTTGCCTGGCCGCGAAGCTCCAGCAGCGGCAGCAGCAGCAGGGGCCGTTGCGTCCCCTTCGTCCGCCGCGGTGACGACTACGACGACCGGAGCAGCGTTGGCGTTGGCGGAGGAAGGTCTGCTGCCGTTTCCGCTCCTTGTCGCTCGGCCGCTCGCGGGCCTCCCGCCGCCGTTTTTGCCCACGCCGGCACCGGCGGCGACGCCGAGGGCAGAGGCCGAGCCGGGGCGGCGCTGCGGCCTCCGCGGGGCAGGAGCTTCGGTTTCTTGCTGCTTCTGCTGCTCTTTCGAGGAAGAGGGGCCCGCTGCTGCCTCTTGCTGCTCTTGCTCCCGTTTCGCCCTCGCCTTCTCCCTCTCCTTCTCGCGCTGCAGCTGCCGCCGCCGCTGCTTGGCCGCGGCGGCGCGCTCGGCGACCTTCCTCGCCTTGGCGCTCTGCCGCGCCTGCCACGCCGCGGCGACGCGGTGCGACCGGCGGAGCTCGCTCTGCCACCGCTCCTCGTCGGCTGGAGTGTTTTTGAAGTTTTGGAACCGAAAAAAAGAAGAAAGTGAGCTTTGAGAGAGAGAGAGAAAAGTACAAGTTTGAAATCGGAAAAAATGAAAAAAAAAAAAGCACAACCATACCTTTCGCGATCGCCTCCCACTGCCCCCGCTCGGCCGGCGGCATCTCCCTCCACTCGCGCGAGCACTCCTTCATGATGGCCGTGAGCAGGGCGCGGGACGCCGCGGCGCCGCTGATGAGGACGGCGGAGTCCGTCGGTTCCGTCGCTGCTGTCGTCGTCGCTGTCACCGCTGTTGTCGCGCCCGCTGCTCCTCCAGCTGCTGCCGCCGCTGCCGCTGCCGCAGCAGCAGCGGCCATCACAGAGGAGGAGCTCGAGTAATTCCCTCCACCTCCGCCTCCGCCCGTGCCGTCCGCCAGCGGCGCCAGCGACACGCCGGCCTCCCTGGCCGCGCGGAGCCTCTCGGCCCTCCTCGAGAGCACGAAAGCCATCCACGCCGACAGCGGCGGCCTAGGCGCGTCCGAGGAGGAGCCGCCGCCGCCGCCGTAGCCATAGCCGCCGCCGCCCTTGCGCGCTCCCGAGCCAGAAGCGCCGCCCGAGGCCGAGCCGTAGCTCCTCCTGCGGCGGCGGCGCTGCTTGTGCTGATGCTGTCCGGTGGAGGCAGCGAAGTAGCCCAGGGTTGCGAAGCCAGAGGTGGAGGGGGTCTGAGCGGCAGCAGCAGGAGCAGAGAGCGGCGCCTGAGGCCGGGCGCTTGTTTGGTTGCCGTTGCCGTTGGTGTTGTTGCCTCCTCCTCCTCCTCCTCCTCCTCCTGTTGCTGGCGTCGTCATCGCAAAGAGGTTGCTCCTCATCCCCAGGGCGCCTCCCGGTGCTGTTTGTCCCGTCGCGGGCGTGGAGGCCGCGTTTGGCCACTGCGTTCGGAGCGGCGGGCCTGCGGAGCGGGCTGGGAGGGGGTTAAGAGAGAGAAGTATTTTTTTTTGAAAAAAAGAGAGGGAGGTGAGAGAGAGAGAGAGAGGAAAAAAAAGGCGGGAGTCGAAAATGGATTTTTCGAACCGGAGCTTGAAACAAGAAGAAAAACGCTGTTTCAATCCCCTCTCTGCTCGCACTCGCCGCGCCCTTTTCAGGGCCAAGGACCCATCGGCACGCGTCGGGCAGGTTTTCATGAGCTCATTGCGATTGGGAAACGGATCCAGAAAGGTCCAGAGCCACTCCGGCGCGCGCCCCATCTTGTTTTCATACCTGCAGCAAACGCCGCCGCCGCCGCCGCAGGAACGCTGCCGCTGCCGACGTGAAACAACGCATTGGGTTTCCCGAGCACGGGGGCGCTCCCGGGCGTGGCCATCTGGTGTCCCACGTGCAGCGGCGGTCGAGGGAGGCTCCCTCCGTAGAAGAGAGCCGGGCGGATGGCCGCCGGCGTCGCGGAGGGCGGCGGCTGCGAAGGAGGTTGCGGAGGCGCGGAAGCAGCAGCAGCAGCAGCAGCAGCAGCAAGGGGAACAGGGGCAGGTTTTTCCAACGTCGCCGCGACGCCGATTCGCCCTCTCGCTCCATGCTCCTCTTCCTCCTCGTCCAGCAGGTTTATCTCCGCTCTCTTGGCCCTGGCCCCCGCGACGAGCGCCGCGAGCCCACGACCACCGCCGAGGGCCCGGCGTTTGGGAGCCGGAGCAGCCATTCTTCAAGAGAGGCGCGCACTGATTGCCCCCTCTCTCCCCTCGACGTCGAACAAAAGCGGGCAATCGAAAAACGAAGAACAGAAAAATGGGAGAGGGAGCGTGCTTCGAAAAAAAAGGAAAAGGAAAAAAAAACTCGAAACAATTTTCAACTCTCTCTTCTTCTTGGTTTACAAGCGCAAGACGGCGCCAACGAGGTGGGGAAAAAATTAAACAAGGGACGAAAAAAGACCGCGCGCGCTGACTGCGCGTGGTGCGTCGGTACGGGTTGTCTTTGGATATGGGACACAAAGGGAAGAAAAGGAAAAAAAAAGGCAAAGCAAGGCAAAAAGGGCAAGGTTGGATTTTTTTCTCTTTTTCTCTTCTTTTTTTGAAAAAGGTTTTCTTCTTCCTTTTTCTTTCCGGAGCAGAAGCGGACTCGCGCTCGCGCTCTCTCTCATCTCTCTTCTACTACGCGTCGGCCATCGGGGTGTCTCCGTCGCCACCAGCGCCGCCGCCGCCTTCGGCGTTCTGCAAAGTCGGGGTCTCGCCGCCGTTGCCTCCTCTGCCATTTGCTCCACCACCTCCGCCATTTCCTCCACCTCCTCCACCTCGGTTCGCCAGCTGCTTCTTCTGGCTTAGCCGGTACTTCTGCAGGTGGCTCGCCACGTTCTCTCGCGACAGTCCCTCGACGTTCATCGTGTGCATGATCGCCTTGGGCACCGCGGAACGGCTCCCCCCTCCTCCCGCACCGCCACCTGCTCCTCCTCCGCCGCCGCCGCCTCCCGCGCCGCCGGTGCCGCCGCCGCCGCCGCCGTTGCCTTCCCCGGGGAGGCCGCTCGCGCCGAGCTTGGCCAGCGCGTCGAGGAAGCGCTGGTGGAGCGCCGGGGTCCACACGAGGCGCGCGCGCTTGAGGGCGCGGGCGCAGCCGTCGTCGTCGCCGGCGGCGGAGGGGAGCTGCTGATGCTGTTGGCTGGTGCTGGGGGCCGCTGCGGCGGCGGCGTCTGCTGCCGCTCGTGCTCCTGTTGATGCTGCTGTTGTTACTGCTGCTGCTTCGGCGGTGTCAGCGTTGTTGTTGTTCGGAGAAGCAGCAGCAGCAACAGCCGCGGCGGCTTCTCCCTCCTTCTGTCGCGCTTCGCCGCTATCGTTCTTGCCCGCGGCCGGGGAGGCAACTGCTGTACCCGCTGCTGCTGTGACGGGAGCGGCAGCAGGGGCCGCGGCGACCGGAACGGGGGCCTGCTGTTGTCGTTGAGCTTGCACTTGCGCTTGAGCTTGCGCGTGCTGCTGCTGTTGCGCCTGAGCTTGCGCCTGAGCAGCTTGCTGCTGCTGCTGCAGCTGCTGCTGCGCGGCGACGGCGGCTGCAATCTGCCCCGCGGCCGCCGCGGCGGCGAGCTCCTGCTGCGCCGCCAACGCCAGCGGGTCGCCCCAGCCGCCGTAGGGAGGGTAGCCTGTTTTGGGAAGCGACGGAGAGGAAGGAAGTGGGGGGAGAAAAAGTGAGAGTTCGAGAGGTGGTCGAAAAAGGTCGAAAAGGTCGAAAAAAAGCGGACGACGACGATGCCAGGCGAGAGAGCAAGGAGCCGAGCGCTTTTTTTCTTCATCGCGATCATCATCGATTTCTCGAAGCCGCTTCACGCCTTTTTCAACCACGCTTTTCTTCTGATTCCCATCCCAGCGTGCAGAGCGCGTCGCGTTTCGTGCTGCGCGGGGACGGGAGTTGGAAACGAAACACGGGAAGAGGTCGCGAGACGAGCACGGAAAAAGGGAAGAAGCCAAGCAAATGAAAAAACGAAAACGAAAACAACAACGCACCCATTGCGGCGGCGGAGCTGTCGAAATAGAGGCCTCCGTAGGGCGTGGGCGGGCCTCCGTAGGGCCCTCCGCCATAGACATTGTACGCGAAAGGGTTGGCCGCGGCAGCTGCCGCGGCGGCGGCCTGGGCCTGGGCCTGGGCGGTTTGCTGCTGCTGCGCTGCTTGCTGCTGCTGCTGGGCCGCGGCCGCAGCGGCTGCGGCGGCGGCGGCGTCGGGCGGCGTCGCGGTCGTCATCGCCGTCGCGTTCGCATTCGCCGGCGGAGGTGGAGGCATCGTCGCGGCCCCTCCGCTCCCGACGCCGCTGCCTCCGACCCCCCCGCTCGACCGCGCGCGCACGGCAGCCAGCATGCCGTCGCTTCCGAAGGCCGTCATGGAGCCGTACGGAAGGGCAAAGGCCGCGGCGAGCGCCGGCGAGAAGAGCGGCGCCTCGAGGCTCGGGAGCTCGTCAAAGGAGGGCAGCTGCTGCAGGTAGGATCGCTGCTGCTGTTGCCTGTGGTTGGAGCCGCTGTTGTCCTGCATCGGAGGAGGAGGAGGACAGACCGCGGCGGACATGGTTGGTCTGGGGGAGGGAGGCGGAGAGATATAGAGAGGGGGGGGGGAACGCGCGGAAAATTGAGTTTTTTTTTCCGCACGAAAAAATGAGCGACAACAGAGAAGTTTTTTCCCTCTTTTTTCCCCGGAACGACGAAAGCATCGATCGCAGCAAAACAAAAGAAAACAAACAAAAACGCCTCTTCTTTTCTCCACCGCTGGGCCATCAAGGTGAAACTCCAAAAGAAAAACCCGAGCGTCGAAGTGAAGTTTTTATGATTTTAGAGGTTTTGTTTTCTTTTATGTTTGTGCTAGTTCTTTTTTCTGTCTCTTGTTTTCCTTTTGGGGGGAGAGAAAGCGCACGCGCGGTGAGTGTTGAGAGAGAGAGAGAGAGTTTTTTTTGAATTCAAGAGAGAGGTCGAGGTGGAGGTCAAAATTTTACAAAGTTGTTTTTCTCTAGATCTTTTGCTCCCCTTCGGCGTCGCCCTCACCTGTAGCGGTGGCAGCAGAGCGAGCAAGAGGCGGCGGCGGAACCGGAACCGGAGGGTTGTCGCCGCCGTCGCCGCCGCCGCCGTCGCCGCCGCCGAGGTCGCAATAACCGAAATCCTCCCCTTCGCCCTCGTCGCTCCGGTCCCGCTTCCTGCTCTCGCCGGCGCCGCCGCCGCCGCCGCCGCAGCTTTCCCGGTGCCGCTGCGCCGCTGCGAGATGCGCCGCGGCGGCAGCGGCGGCGGCGGCAGCAAAGGCAGCGCGCCTCTGCCGCTCCTCTGCGCCTTCGCGGTAGAGGCCGTTTCCGCCTCCGTCGCCGTCGAAATCGTCGCCGCCGTCGTCGTCGTCAAAGCCCTCAAACTCCACGAGCCTTTTCGGTCCCGCTTCCGCTTCTTCCGCCTCCATTTCTTCGTCCTCTTCGTCGTCGTCGTCGTCGTCGTCGTCATCTTCATCATCTTCATCATCAGAATCTTTCGCGCGGTCCTTGGTGATGGCTTCGAGCTCCGGAGGGAGCTCCAGCGGCGCCTCTTTCTGCCGCTTTTTTCGTTTCGCGTCGCCGTCGCCGTCGCCGTCGCCGTTGTCGTTCTCCTTTTTCTTCTTCTTCTTCTCCATCCACGCCTGCGGGTAGCCGAGCTGCCGCATCCGCCGGAGCCACGGAGCAGGGTCGTTGGGCCCTATCCCCAGGGCAGCGCGCGTCTCTTCGCTCAGCTTCCCCGGGGCGGAAAAGGTCAGTTTGGCAGTTGCTGCTGCTGCTGCTGCTCCTCCTTTGTCGGAAACTTCTTCCTCAAAGTAGCGAGGGGCGGCGGCGGCACCAGCAGCAGGAGCCGCCGCCGCTTGCCTCTCCGCGAACGCGCTCCTCGCGGCCGCGATCGCGGCGTGGTCCCGCGCGTGAGGGCAGTCCCTCAGGGCGTGCGCGGGAGAGGAGCAGTTGAAGCACGCGCTGCTCCTGGAGGCCGGGGCCGCTCCCGCCGCTCCTCCTACTCCTCCCGCCGCCGACGCCGCCGCCGCGCTCCGATCAAAGCGGGGAACGACGCCGCCGGCGGCGCGCTCGTAGCGCTCGTTGAAGCGGCGCGACTCCAGGCGCGAGGCCGCGGGGCTGGGCCTCGGGAGCGTGCCGCGCTCTTCCTCTCCTCGTCGGCGTCCTTCTTCTCCTCCTTCTCCTTCTTCTTCTCCGTCGCGGGCTCCCACGGGAACGTCGGCAAAGACGGGAAGCAGCGTCGCCTGCCGCTGCCGCTGCTGTTGCGGCGCCGGAGGGGGGAGCAGCAGCAGCAGCAGCTCCAACGAGCCGGACTCTCCTTCTGCTGCTGCTGCTTCTCCCGCTCCCCCGCCAAAGTAGCGCAGGTGGTGCGCCTGCCAGGCCGACAGGGCCTCACGGAGCCAGGCGAGCGAGGCCGGAGGGAGGTTGCGGTAGGAGACGGAGACCGAAGGTGACGGAAGAGGTCGAGGTTGAGTTCCATCGCCATCGCCGGCCATCTTCCGTTTTTCCTTCCTTTCTTCCTCTCTTGTCACTTCTTGAGCTCGTCTCCGACTCTCTCCCGCGACAGGAAGGGAGAAGCGTTCACGAGCTGCTGTCGGAGATGTGCGCGAGGAGCAGCAGAAGAGAGCCGAGGCCTCTAGCTCGAGCAGGGAAAGCGATGGCTTTTTCGCCCTTTTCGACGACCGGCATCGTCGCCGAACGAACGAAAAAAAAGTGAGAGCCTTCCGATCTCACAACCCCACCCTTTTTCTCTCTCTCTTTTCGAGGAAGAAAAGCACCCGCGTCCGCGCCTTTTCTTCCTCTTCCCTCTTCGTCTAGCTGCTTCTCTGCTCCTCACGCGTACTTCTACATCATGGACGAAGGAGAGGTGCGCTTTGAGTTTTTTTCTTCTGGATGGAGGAGAAAGTGGAACGAGGAGGAGGTGCTTCGCAGCCATCGTCGTGATGCTTGCTAGAGAACGAAGGTTCTCTTCTCCCGTAATCACGAGAGCACCAAGACCTCTCCCTTTGGGGCTCTCTCTGCTCGCCTCCACGCCCGTGACGAAACCTCATCGACACGGAGCACGGCTTCACCTGTTTAGAAACGCCATCGCAGGGAGAGAAGAGAGCGAAGGCGAGAGCTTTCATGATCATCATCTTCATCATCGTCGTCGCCCTCGCCCTCTCACCCATCAAAAAAACAATACTCATCTTTTTCCTTCCTCTCCCCACCTCATTCCCTCGCAGGTCGAGCGCCAGATCGACCAGATGGTCCGCTTCATTAGGCAGGAGGCCGAGGAGAAGGCCGCGGAGATCGCCGTGACTGCGGAAGAGGTAAAGAGAAGAAGACGAAGAGTACAAAGAAGAAGAGGAGGCATGGCTTTTCCCCTTTTTTTCCTTTTCGCTTCCTTTCTCTCGACCTCCTCTCGCTGACCTTCTGCTTCCTTCTCTCTTCTCTCTCCACTCTCTCCACTCTCTCCACTCTCGCCACAGGAATTCAACATCGAGAAGCTGACGCTGCTCGACGCCGAGAAGGCCCGAGTCGCGCGCGAGTTCGAGCGCAGGGACGCCGCGGTCGAGGTCAAGAAGAAGATGTGCGTTTTTTTCTCTTTTCTTCTTTTGCTCTTTTTTTTTTCTGATTTCGATCTTCTTCAAAGAGAGGGCGTTTTTTCTTCTTCTCACGCTCTCTTTCTCTCTCACTTTCTCTTCTTCCTCTCTTCCCACCTCACCAACCAACCAACCAACCTAACCCAACCCAATCCAACCACAGCGAGCGCTCCAAGCAGGTCAACGAGTCCCGCCTGAAAGTCCTCCGAGCGAGGGAGGAGGCCCTCGCAGCCGCCCTCTCCGCGGCCAAGGCCGCCGCGGCGACGCGCGCGACGGCCGACGCCGGGAGGTACAAGGCCCTGCTCGTCGACCTCGCGCTGCAGGCCGTGCACAAGCTCGGCGAGCCCGAGGCGGTGCTCGTCGGGAGGAGGTGCGACGCGGCGATGCTCCCGGAGGTCGCAGCGGCGGCGGCCGAGAGGTTTGAGGCGACCTTCGGGAAGAAGGCGCCAAAGATCTCGGCATCGACGGCCTCGACCTCCGAAAGCGACTTCTTGCCCCCGCCGCCGAGCGAGGCCGGGGAGGGGGCGCCGAGCTGGTGAGTGAAGGGGAGGAGGAGGAGGGCGGGGGTTCTGGTGTTTCTCTCTTGCGTTTTCTTTTTGCCTCTTTTTCACTCACGAGAAATTAAAAAAAAATCGAAACCCTGGAAACAAAAAAACTCTTCTCTAGCGCCGGAGGCGTCCTCGCCCGCACCCCTGACGGCCGCATCTCCTGCTCCAACACTCTCGACGCGCGCCTGGCCATCGCCTACGCGCAGAAGCTGCCGGAGATCCGGGCGGCGCTGTTCGGGGAGGCGTGAGAAGAAGAAAGGAGGAGAAGAGAGAGTTGGAGTGTTTTTTTTTTAGTCGTCATCTTCTTCATCTTCTTCTTTGAGTCTGCGTCTTGTTTCTCTTCTTTTAGCTTTTTTTTTAGCGACAAAGAGCACGGCTGTAATTTCGAGAGCGCGTTCTTTCATTTTGATTGGTTTGGAGAAGAGCGACAACGGTCGTCGCATTGTTTCTCATCAAGAAAAAGGTGAGGTTTTCTTTTCTTTTTTGAAAAGCGAGCGGTTGAAAATTAATATTCGAAATCACTTCTTCTCTTTTTTTCCGTCGAACGAAACAAAAGCCTTCTTCTTCTTCAACGCCCGAGCGATTCACCTCTTCCGCTCATCCAATCGCCTCGCCGCTTCGTCACGGCAAAGTTGAGGGCATTTGGGGGTCCGTGGAGAAAGAATCGGGGAGAAAAGGGTAAAGGAAACGGAGGAAACACGAGCTCAAGCGGGAAGCGGGAGGCACAGCGTCGAGCGTCAGCCGTCTGTCGCGTTTTTTTCAACCTTGACCTCCTCGCGAAGAAAGAAAGAAAAAAAACTCAAACTTTTTTCTCTCTCTGTCAAAAAACCGACCCCCCCCCGAAAACAAACTCTCTCTTTCTCTCAGGCACTCGCGCTCGCCAATCCCGAGCCTTCCTCCCTCTGCTTCTCCGTGTTTGGTCGCTATGGGTCCCAGGAAAACGAATATCCCCGCCGACGACTTGCTCAAGGCCGCGGTGCTCAAGGTCTTGAATGACTTCCTGAGGGCACGCGTGCCTGGGCACGTCGACCTCACGGAGCTGCCGGAGGAGCTGCCGGAAGGGTTTCCGTGGAAGGATGCGGGGATCGAGCTGCGCGTGGAAGGCCCGAGGGCAGGCCATTCATGCCGTCAGCGCTACATCAACCACCTCGCCCCCGGCATCAACAAGGGGCCCTGGCTGCACGAGGAGGACAAGCTTCTCTACAGCGGGTGGGCGGAAGGCAAAAGCTGGGCCGCGATCTCGAAGACGCTCGGGAGGAGTCCGGGATCAATCATGAACCGGTAAGGGAGAGACGAAGAGCGGGAGAAAGGGGAGGGAGAGAAAGAGAAAGAGCGGCGGAGAGAGAAAGAGAGAGAGAAGAGGTGTCGTTCTCACGAAGAAGAGGAAAAAACTCTTCCATTTATCCCCTCTCACAGCTGGCACAAGTACCTCAAGAAAGATACCGCCGCCGTTCAGGCCGCCACGAAAGAGGTGGACCCGGAGGCCGTCGCTGTCGAGCGCGCTGCGGCCAAGCTGCGTTTGTCCGAGCAGCTCGTCAGGCTCAACGCCGTGAGGCAGGGAGGCCTCTCCGACCCAGCCGCCGTCGCCGCTTCCATCGCCTCTTCAAACGCAGCTGCTGCTGCTGCTGCTGCAGCTGCCGCGGCCGCTGCCGCCGCCCCCTCCGCGTCTCCCTCCGACTCCGAGTCCGAGCCCGAGTCCAAAAGCGAGACCTGGGAGTGGCTCGAGCTCCCTGGGGGCAACGGCGGCGGCGGAGGTGGAGGCTCCAGCTCTTCTTCTTCGTCTTCTTCTTCTTCCGGCGGAGACGACGACGACGAAAACGAAAACGACAAGTCTTCTTCTTCCTCCTCCTCCTCTTCCTCCGACGACGACGACGACGACGACGAGCCCGACGTCTCCGACCTCTCGATGGAGGGCCTCGCGAAGACCAAGGCCAAGGACGAGAAGCTCGTCGCCTTTGGCCAGCAGGGTGCAGGCGCCACCGCCAGCGCGATCGGCGAGGAGGAGCAGGCAGCGGAGGAGGGGGGCGGCCGCCTCGCCGCGCAGGCCAAGGCGCTGCGCGCCGTCGAGGCCAAGCGCAGGCTCAAGGCCCTGGCCTCCGGCGCGGGGCCCCTGCTCGCCCCGGGGGCCTCGACCCGCGTCCCTGGGCTGCCTCACGAGAGCGGCGGCGGCGGCTCTTCTTCTTCCTCTTCGGGAGCCGGGGAGGAGGGGGAGGAGGAGGAGGTGACGGCGGAGATGACGGCGAGGATGATTTTCGACTGCGCTGCCGGCAAGTTCGAGCACATCAACCAGCTCTCTGCTCCTGCTGCTCCTGCTGCTGCTGCTGCTGCTGCTCCCGCCCTCTTCCGCCACGGCGGCCCCGCCGACCTCGCGATCCACTACGCGTTCTCGCCGGTGCTCCACGCGGTGGACCCGAAGCACGCCGCCAGGTTCCCGCCGGCGCTGCGCGAGCTGTACTCGTCGCAGGTGCTTGGCGGCGGCGGCGGCGCCGCCGGCGCCGCCGGCGAGCGCGCCGAGGTGGTGCTGCTGTTCGGGCTCGCGCGCCGCGCCCGCGTCGCGGTGCCCGGCCGCGCGCGCCCGCCGGCGACCGAGGAACAGGAAGCCAGGATAGCGCGCGTGCTCGGCCCGCGCGCGGGCTCCTTCTCCTCTTCTTCTTCTTCTTCTTCTTCGGCTTCTTCGGCTTCTCCTTCTTCTTCTTCCTCGCCGACGCCGTTTGAGCTCCTCAGCGACGCTCTCGCACACTTCCCCCCGGTCTCCCGCAGGATGATGTTCGGCCTCCTCCGCGAGCTGGCAGACAAGGAGGCCGCGCGCGGGGCGCAGGTCCAGGCCCTGGCCGAGCTCGCGAGCTTTGGCGGAGGCGGAGGAGACGGAGACGGAGGAGACGAGGACGAGGAGAAGCAGAAGAAGGTGGTGTGCGAGAGGGAGCGCGCGATCGGCGAGCTCGCGCTTGCCGAGTTCGGCGACGACGCCGCCGGGCTCGAGAGGGCCGACGTCTTCCTCAACGCCTTCGGATACTGCCTGCCGGCCTCTCTGGTCGGGGAGGTGGTCTCCACCGTCGACGAGACGGCGCGCGGGAGCGGCGGCGGGTCTGGCGCAGGCGCTGGAGCTGCTGGAGCTGGAGCTGTCGGCACCGCCGTCTACGGCACCGAGATGTTCCGCAGGGGCCCGCTCGCGGCCGCGCCGGCGCGCTTCTCGCAGCTGAGCTCCGCGATGCCGGCGCCGCTGTTCGACCCGGTCGAGGCCCGCCGTCGCCTGGCCTGCCGCAGCGGGCGCGGGGCGCACGAGGGCGCCTTCCGCACCATCGTCGACGCGGCCGAGCGCTGCAAGGAGCTCTCGGGCGGGAACGGAGGTGGAGGTGGAAGCGGAAGTGGAAACGCCGGAGCTGCCGCCGCATTCGACCGCGGCGAGTTCTTGACGCGCGTCCTCGCAGAGGCCCGCGAGGAGCTGCGCGCGCGCGACGGGCTCCTCAAGAGGAAGGCGGCGCAGGGGAAGCAGCCTCCTCCTCCTGCTGCTGCTGCTGCTGCTACTGGCAATGCTCCTCCTCCCGCCGCCACCTCGGCGGCGGCGACCTCGATCAGCACCGCCAGCACCGCCGTGTGGCAGCAGGCCAAGGCACGTGGCCACTCGGACCGCGAGGCCAGCGCCGCGATGGCCCGCGCGATGACGGCGGCCAACGACGTGCTCCGCGCCACGGCCGCCGCTTCCCCCGCCGCCGCTCCTGCCGTCGCCGCGGCCGTCGCCTCCTCCGCCGCCGCAGGCGCCGCCGGGATCCTGCCGCTGCCGATCGCGACGGCGCGCGACCACCTCAGCGTCCTGCAGCTCTCGGCGCTCGCCGCGGCCCAGGCCGCCGGCGCCGACGCGGACGAGGCGCACGAGGCCGGCATGGCGGCCCTGCACAGGGAGATCCTGGCGTCGGCCTGGGTGCAGCGCTCGGTGGCCGCGAACGTGCGCCGGGAGGAGCTGGTCGAGTTCGTCGCGGCGGCGCAGGCGGCGGCGGCGCAGGCGGCCAAGTCAAAGGCGTCGCCGGCGGCGAAGGCAAAGGCGGCAAAGGCAAAGGCGGAGGTGGTGCCGTCGCTCGCGCACTTTGTCGCCGGGGTGGTCGCGCGCTCGGTCGACATGCTCGCGGAGTGGGAGAGCGCGGCGACGGGCAAGCCCTGGGGGCCCGATGCCGCTGCTGTTTCTTCGGGGCAGCAGCAGCAGCAGAAGGGCGGAAACGGAGGAGGAGGAGGAAACGGAGGAGGAAACGGAGGAGGAGGCGGCAGGTACAAGGAGAGGGTGATGAACCAAGGCGCCGGGCCCTCGAACGCGGCGTGAGTTTTGCCCTTTCTTTTGTTTGAGCCACCTTGTTTGTGTGCTCGCTAGCGTATGACTGGCGATGGTGATGACTTTGCGTAGGGAGAGAGAAAAATGAAGAGAGAGGTGGAGAGAAACGAAAAAACGAAGAACGGAAAAAAAATGCCCTTTTTTAGCTTTAGCTTTTCCCCCACCGCCACCTCTTTCTCCCCTCAAGGAGCAAGGAGCGACAACAGCAGCAGCAGCAGCAGCAAAAACTACAAAGAGCGTGAATACCTGCCACAGAGTTCAAAATGCAAAAAAACTTGACTGAAATAAACGAAAGGAAAAAACCCGAGTTTTTCTTCCTCTTTTGCTCACTCTTCTTCTCTTCCTCTTCTTCGCTCTCTCAATTGCCTTTTTCTCCCCACCCCACCAAAAAAATAACAACAACGCCAAACTATGGCTCGCTCCGGCACTAGCAGCCCGCGCAAGCGCTTCCTGCTCTCCGCGGCGACCGCAGCCGCGGTCGCCGCCCTCGCTGCCGTCCCTGGCGCCGTCAAGGCCGACATCATCGCCCGCCCGCCGTTTTTCGTGCCGCAGCGCGCCGACAACCTGATCCTCTCGGGCGGCCGCGACGCGGGCGACTGGGAGACCCTGAGCGCGCTCCGCGACGCCGGCCTGCCCTGCTACGGCAACATGTGCGAGAAGAAAGAGAGCGCGGCGAGCGGCAGCAGCGCGGCTGGTGAGTTTTTTTCGAAAAAAAATGGTTTCGGCATCCGAGGACCGACGACGACCAGATCTCTTCGCGACGATGCTCAATTCATCTTGGCCTTTTTGCTAGCCAATTGCGTTTTGTCGGTGAAACGAAAGTGATTTTTGACAAGAAAGAAGATGTTTGTTGTCTTTAGTTGGCAAAATGAAGAAGAAAGAGGCGTGCTTGGTCCTAGACGACGCGACATCTGTTTCTTTTTTCAATCTCGATTTTGAAGAAAAAAGCCCGCTTGGCCTTTCTCTCGTTCGACAAGGTTTTTTCTCTCTCTCCAATCTCTCTGTCTCTCTTTCTCACGCCCCCTCTCTTTTCTTCCCCCCCCCCCCTCCGCGACAACAACAACAACAACGAAACCCCAGGCGCCGTCCAGCAGCAGCAACCGCAGCAGCAGCAGCGCTCTCAGCCACCCCGGAAGCAGGTTGACCAGTCCTACGTCGGCCACTCGCAGCCGCTCGGCTCGGCGGTCGAGGGCGGCGCGTACGACGCCCGGGGCAGGCTCGTCGCCGCCGACGCCGGCGACGCCGCGGCTGCCGCTGCTGCCAACCCTGCGATGCACGGCGGGGGAGGCTCGATGTTCGTGGGCATCGGGAGCGGGGCCGTGCAGGACGTGGTCGCGGCGGTGAGCGGGAGCGGCGGGGCGAAGCTGGCGTGGGACCCGGCGAGGCAAGCTGCTGCTGCTCCCGCGGCGACGGAAGCAGCGGCGGCAGCGGCAGCAACGATGACGACGATGACGACGACCGATGCTGCTGCTTCTGCTCCCACTGCTTCTGTTCCCGCTTCTCCTACTACTGCTCCTGCCGCCGCCACCACTTCTGCTTCTACCTCTTCTGCTTCTGCAACGATGGCCACGCTCGCCGCGGCGGAGCGAGCCCCGACGGCCTCCTTCCCCACGGCGGGCAAGAAGGCCACCACCGCCGCCGGCGGCGTCGCGTTCGCGACCGGCGAGCACGAGTACCTCCGGGCAGACAGGGCCCTCGACGAGACCCTCGACGAGGCCCTTTCCGGTTCTTCGGCGTCATCTTCGTCGTCGTCATTGAAGCTGCCCCCTGCTCCGAGGGGCCCCGCGGGCAAGGCGGCGGCGGCGCTGGTCAGGGCTGCGCAGGGCGCGGCGACCAAGGTGGCCTCTGCTGCCTCGACCGGCGTCAACGCGGAGGGACAGCCGCCCGCCGACGACGCGGAGGCCTTCAGCGCCGCCGTGGCGAACGCGGCCGGGAAGGTCGCGGCGAAGCTCGGGCAGGCCGCCGCGGCCGGGGCGGCGGCGGGAGGGAGGGGGGCGTGAGAGAAGGAAGGGAAAAGATAAGAAAGAAGAAGAGAGAGGAGAGGAGAGAGTTGGAACGAAAACTTTGCCTTTTTTTAAAAACAAAATCCATCCTACCTTGTATGTAACAAAAAAAGACCTTGCCTTTTATACTCCGTTGTTGTTCTGTTTGTCTGAGCGCGCGGTGACGACGGGAGAAGAAGGGGCGAGGAAACGGGAAACAGCAGGGGGAACAGATCCTCCTCCTCCTCCTCCTCCCCTTCTTGACTGAGTTGAAAGAAGAAAAGAGAGAAAGGGAAAAAAAAGAGAAAAGCGAAGCTCTTTGTTGTTCGACCCTCTGCTTCCCTGAGCGAATCTTCAAAGAGAGGGAGGGAAAAGCCGCCGTTGACCTAGAACCTCTCGGTTGGCCAACGCCGAGCTCGAAACCTTTGCTAATTTTTTCGTTTCTTTCATTTTTTGTCCCCTTATCTTTCAGAGTTGCTCACTTTTTTCGTTTTTCTTTTCGCCCTCGAGACCGCAGCAGCCAGCCCAAGCCCCCCTCCCGCTCTCCTCCCCTTTCTACATTTCGATTTTCTTCTCTAGCTCGAGCTCAAACGCATTCGGAAAAGAAAAAAACAAAGAACAATGCTCTCCGCCAAGGCCTCTTCTTCTCGTTCCTCTGTCGGTGGTCCTCGTCCTCGTCCGACGATGATCGCGATCGACGCTCCCAACACCCCTCGTGCCGCGCCCAAGGTGAGAGCTTCATCTCCTTTTGATTTTGATCCTCGAGCATCTCTTTTGACGTCCTTTGATCGCACCTGCGTCTGTAGAGGTGCATGAAGGTCCGGCCTTGGAAGAGAAAAGCGAAATTGAAAGAGAAAGAAAAGAGAGCAGCAAACGAGGCAACGGCGGTGGCTCGTTCTTTTTTTCTTTTTGCCTCATTTCATTAGCCAACGCCTCTCTCTGTCTGTCTCTCTCTCTCTTCTTTTTTCGACCTCTTCTTCTTCTTCTTCTTCTTCTTCTTCTTCTTCTATTTTTCTTGCTGCTCACGAGAGCGACTAAAAACAACGAACAAACGCAACAAAACAACAGCCCTCCCCTGCGGCCCCCAAGCCCTTCGCTGCCCTCGCGGCCGCGGCCGCAGCCGCCGTCGTCGTCGCCTTCTCCCCGGTGATGACGCCGCCGGCGCTCGCGGGCGACCTCGTGCTCGGCGCCAGGGTCTTCTCCAACACCTGCGCGACCTGCCACTCCGGGGGGCAAAACATCCTCGAGGCCGACAAGACGCTCGAGAAGGAGGCGCTGGAGCAGTACCTGGCCGGGGGCTTCTCCGAGGCGTCGATCGTCAAGCAGGTCGGTGGTGGTGTTGGCGGGGAGGAGGGGGGGACTTTTGGGGGCGGGGTTTTGAGAGGAGGAGGGGCAGGAGGAGAAGGAGAATGGCGACGTCGACCTTTATCTTCTTCTCCTTCACCTTCTTCCGCCTCGGCCTCTTCGGGGCCTTCGCGCGCCGCGGCAGAGCGGCTCACCTTCTATCCCGTGCTCACGGCGAGGAACAGGCCGCGGGCGTGGCTTCCCAAGCTGGGGCTCGGAGGAGGAGCAGAGGGAGCAGGAGGAGCGGGAGCGAGCGCGGCGAGAGCCAAGGCAAAGGCAAAGACTGTCGAGGACTCTCTTGTCTTCGGGAGAGCTCCTTCTTCTGTCTCGCCGTCGCCGCGCTCTGCCTCCTCCTCCTCCTCCTCCTTTTCCTCCTCTTTATTCGCAGAGTGTTAGAAACTAGAAGTAGAAAAGAGCAACTGTTAAAATTTTTTTGTCTCACCTTCCTTTCTCTCTTGCGCTCGCGCCCGCTTCTGTTTGAAAAAAAAAAAAAACTTTCCCCCTTCTCCTCTCCCAGGTCACCAACGGCAAAGGCGCCATGCCGGCCTGGGGAGGGCAGCTCTCCCCCGAGGAGATCAACGCCGTGGCGTCGTACGTCTTCGACCAGGCGACCGGGGACAAGTGGTGAAGAGAAAGAGAGAAAAGAGACAGTTTTGGAAGGAGAAGAAGAGAAAAGGGCAAACAATCAATAAACAAATAAGAAGAGCGAAAGAGAGAGAGAGAGAGGGATGGAGAGGTTCGGCCCGTGCTCGTTCTTTCGCTCTCTCTCTCTCTCCCTGTCTCTCTGGCATGTCTCAAAGAGCAAATGTAAGAGAGAGGCGGAGACTTGAGGAGACGTTTTTAACTCTGTAAGGAGAGAGTTTTGAAAAAGAGAAGAAATTAACAGACAACACACAAACCAACTCGCGCTTTCCTCTCTCTCTTTTGCTCTCTCTCTCTCTTTGCTCTCACTCAATTCGCCATGCTCCTCCGCGGAGCCGCCTCTCTCCTCTTCGCGTTGCTGCTCGCGGTTCACGTCGCCGCCGCAGCTCCGGCCCCTGCGACCGCTCCTTCCAGCAGCAGCGTCACGTCGACGCTCTCGTCGGCAGGCCAAAATCCCAATGGTAACCAGAAGAAAGAAAATAAAACGACCGCGTTGTCGCCGTCGCAGTTTTTTTTACAGTTTCGCTTCCTTGGCGCGCGCAAAGCTCGCTCATTTGGCGCTTTCAGAGCGAGCTCTTGCCGTCGGCGAACACTAAGCTTTCGTTACTGTCCGCCATGCTGAGAATTGAGCCCGAAAAAAGAAGAACCGCGCGAGCGCCGGTTGAAAGTCTCACGCCAGCATTTCTCTCTCTCAATTCCTCCTCTCGACAACAGACGCCCTCATCCCCACGGTCTCCTCCATGACCACCCTCACCCCCGGAGCAGGAGACGGCTCCTCCTCCTCCCTCTCCTCCCCTTTGGGCCCCTTCTCAGGCCCCGCGGCGAGCCTCCACGTGGGACCCGACGGCATCACCGCGCCCGGAGTCCACCTCGGCGCCGACGGCCTCAGCCTCGCGACAACCGGCGGCGGCGTCGTCGACCCGGGCCAGGCCGCGGCGGCAGCCGCGATGCTCAACGCCGCGGCGGCGTCGTCGGGCGTCAGGGCGCTGAGGCTGAACGCGGACGGGCTGCAGGTCAACCCGGGAGCGCCGGACTCGACGACGCTCAAGCTCAACGGCGACGGCATCGCGATCACCGCGCCGAGGGTCGGCGGTTCTTCTTCGTCGTCTTCGTCTTCGGAACAGGCCACGGTCCAGCTCAGGCTCCCCAACGCCGCGTCGCCCAACGGGTCCGTGAACGCCGGCATCGCGGCGCTAGCCCCTCGCCTGGCGTTCAGCGTGGTCCCGGACTCGGCGACGGGGGCAGAGATCGCTGTGGGGACGGGGGCGGGCCGCGGGGCCGCTGCCGGCGCGGCGACGAGCGCGGCGAGCGCCGCCGCGGGGCAGGGGGCCGGCAGCGTCGCCGTCGGGCAGGTCGCGAGCGCTCCCGATCCCAACAGGAACGCAGGGGGGATCAGCGCGTCTGCCGCAGGGGTGCGGGTGGGGATCTCCACGGTCAACGCGCTGCCGACGCCCGTTGGGGGGTGAAAAAAAAGTTTCTCTTTCTTCTTCTTTTTCCCTTTCCTTTTTTTGCAGATTTTCATTTTTTTGGGAGACACACCCCCTCTTTTTCTCTTTTTTCTTTTCTCTTCTTTTTGCTGGTCGTTTCTTTTTTTTGAAGAGCTATACAATATATAAAGCAAAACGCGATTTAATATCTCCCTCTTTTTTTTCCTGTAAAAGAACGAAGGAGAAAGCGAGAAAGCACGAAAGAAAAAAATCAAATCCTCAATCTCCTCCTCTCTTTCCGCCTCCGCCGCCCAATAGTCATCTTGAACGGCAAGCCCCCGGGAGCGGTCCCCGTGACCGCCGTCGTCGCAGGCTGCGTGTCGACGACGCCCAAAGGGGCAGAAGCGGAGCCCCCCGGGGCGTGGACGAGGCCGTCGCTGCCAACGCCGCCGTTTGAAGACGAGGAAGAAGAAGAAGAAGACTGAGGTTGTTGTTGTTGAGTTTGCTGTTGCTGAAGGAACGAGTTGACGGGCAGCGACGCCCTCCCGTCCTGGCCCACGACGGCACCCCCGACGAGGGGCGCCGGGGCAACGGAAGAGCCCCCACCGCCGCCGCCGGCAGGAGTGGAGCTTCCTCCGATCCCGCCGCCGCCGAGGAGCGGCGTCGCGCTCTTCCCGCTCCCGCCTCCGATTCCACCCCCTCCGCTCATCAGCTTTCCCCCGTCCGCAAACCCGCCGCCGCTCTCCAGCGGCTGGAACCCTCCCCCGGAAACCGGGGCGGGCCCCGTCCCTGCATCGTTGGTGGCATAGAGGGAGGCCCGGGGCGCGTCTCCGCTCCCCGGGAACGACTTTGCGCCCGGAGCAAAAGAAGCGCTGCCCTCGGCGTTTTGGGGATCGAAGCCCGCGCCTCCGGTCCCGGGCTGGTTGGGCACCGGGAAGGGCCCAATCGACCTCTCAGCGGCGGCAGAAGACGAGTCAGACTTGCTGCTGCTGCTGCTGCTGCTGCTGCTGCTCTCTTCCTCCTTGTAGGGCTTCGGGACGTAGTTCTTGGGCGCCGATTCGGCAGAGGTGAGCTCGGCCCCCGGGGCCGTGCCCATCATCGAGAAGATCGACGCGCCGCCGCCGCCGCCTCCTCCCAGCACCTGCTGCCTGCCCGTGCCGATGGCCTCCGAGGCCCTGTCGACCTCCTTGTGGCGCTCGCTCTCCTGCCTGGTGATGATGTTGCCGCCGCCGGTGCTGCTGCCTCCACCTCCGACTCCTCCAAAGGGCTTGCCGTTGGCGTTGGGGGTGGTGCGGATGTCGGCGTTGGTCCCGGCCGCGAGCGCGCCGACGGCGGCCCTGGCCGCGGCGCCGCCGGCCTCGGCGAAGGAGGCGCCCAGCCCGGTCTCCTTGAGGAGGTTGGAGGCCTCGCGGAGGCCGCCGCCGGCGAGGTTGGCCGCCGCTGCCCCCAGGGCGGTTCCGGCGGAGGGGTCGAGGAGTTGGCTGTTTGGTTTTTTTTGTTGTTGTTGTTGTTGGAAGAGAGAGAGAGAGAAGAGAGGTTGAGAAGAAGAACAAGCGGGATGAATTTCGCATTTCTATTCGCAACGGGTCGAGCACGGCGTGAAGTTGTTTTTTTCTGTATCAAGTGCGAGCTGATATCGTGTCCAGTCTGACTATGCGCTTGAGTTGCTGAGAGAAAGCATCAAACCCCAGCAGAAAGACGCGACGGAGTTGCGAAATTGAAACGGTTACGGGAAGGCGCCGCCATGGAATTTCTTCAATGCTCTCAGCTCTCAATTCTTCATTCTCTTCCCGCTCTCTCTCTTCTCTCTTACCCGTTCGCGAACGACCACAGGTCGATGAGAAGGACCGCGACGGCGCAGGCGACGCCGGCACGCGAGGTCGGGCGCGAGGAAGAGGGGGGGAGGCGCATTGTTTTGAAGAATCGACGACAACGACGACGACGACGACAACGACGACGACGACGACGAAAAAGAAAAACTCTCAAGCCAACAAGAGAGAAAAGAGAGAAGAAGTAAAAAAAAGAAAGGGACTCGATAAAAAATCTTCTACAAAAATAAAATGAAAAAACGGGGGCAGGAAGCCGCGCGGTCGCGCTTCTTCTCGATCAAAAAAAAGAGAGGAAAGCGCAACGCCCATAATGTATGTATAAAGTGAATGGTTCAGTGTGTTTGTTTTTGGGGGTGGGGGCCAATGAATAGTAAAAAAAAAAAAAGACAAACAAAAAAGACGGGACTTTCAGGAAAAAAAACATTGCTTTCTTCCTCCTACTCACGCCGGAGCAAAGGTTAGGCCACCTCCAGCGCCGCCGCCGCCGCCGCCGCCTCTCGCCGCCCCCCTCCTCGAGGAGGACCCGTTCACCGTGCTCGCCGGGGGCTCGCTAAAGGTGATCGAGGGGAGGCTGAGCGCCGCGCGAACCCTTCCCACGAGCGAGGAGGTGGTGCTGCCGCCGCAGCGGCGCGAGCTCGCGCTGTGCATCTCGTCGCTTTCGACCTCGGCCTCGGCGGCAGCGGGAGGAGCCTTGGCCGTGACCTCCTCGGCGGCCGAGGCAGAGGCGGCGATCGCGGCGGTGGTGGTGATCGTCATCGGGGCGGAGCCGGGAGCGGAGGCGGGGAGAGGCTTAACCTTTCCTCCTCTGCCGCTGTTTCCTCCGGCTTCGTCGCTCACGCTCGAGCTCGCCTTTCTCTCCTGCTCCGAGCTGCCGCTCCTCCTCCTCTTCCTCGATACGAAGAGCGCCGCTCCGGCGGCTCCGGCCAGCAGCACCGCCGCGACGACGCCCGTCACGACGCCCGCGGCGACGACAGCAGTCCTCCTCCTCCTGTCGCTCTCGCTGTCAGAAGCGCCGCCACCGCTCGTCGTCCCCCCTCTCCTCCTCCGCACGCCGCCGGCGGCGATGGCGGCCTCCTGGCCCGCGGGGAGCGGAGCGCACCCGCCGCCGACGGCGAAGAACCCAGCAGCGCAGCCGTCGCACCCGTCCCCGGAGTAGCCGCGCTGGCAGAGGCAGGCCCCCGCAGACGCCACGCAGGTGCCCCTCCCGCCGCAGGGGGCTCCGCCCGGAGAAGGGCAGCGCTTCACGGGAAGAGGACAGTCCTTCGGGCAGCCCCCGCCGGCAAAGGGGGCCTCTCCGGCCTCGCAGACGCCGTTGCCGCAGACCGGCTGCGCCACCGCCGTCGAGGCCGAGAAGCCCGCGGCGGAGAGCAGGGCCACGGCCTGGCCCGGAGTCAGCGTGGTGGAGAGCGAGGCGCGCTGGGACTGGGACCTCGCGGCGAGCGAGAAGTAGGAGGAAGAAGAGGAAGAGGAAGAAGAAGTTTCGTCGGGTGCGGCAAGAATCGCGCGGCGGCGGAGGAGCTTCTTGTTGTTGGTGTTGTTGTTGTTGTTGTTTCCTCCAGAGGCAGCAGGAGCGGAAGCAGACGCGACCGACGAGGCCGGGCGCTGCTCCTGAACAGGAGCAGCAGCAGGGACAACAGCAGCAGCACCAGAGGCGAAGCTCGGAGCCGAGGCCGAGGACAGAGCGCGGACTTCGACCCCGAGCGCCGTCGCGACGTCGTCGGCCGTCGCCCTCCGCCCCCCTCCGTCGACCTGCTTCGCCACCGAGAGCAGCAGCGCGCACCCGCCCCCGTCGCCGTCACAGACGCCGCACGCGTCGACGCTCCCGCTCGAACAGCAGATCCCTGCGGCGTCGAGGACCCCCGGGAGCTGGCAGCAGGCCCCTCGGGCGTCGACGGCGGTCCCGTTGCCGCCGCAGACGCCGCAGGCGTCGACGACCGATCCAGCTGCGCAGCAGCTTCCCTCGCCGTCGATCGTCGGGCTCGCCGACGAAGGCGACGACGCGTCCTCGCCGATGCCCGTGCCGCGTCCGGCGCAGCACTTGCCGCTGGCGTCGACGACGCCGCTCGGGCAGCACTCGAGCGCCGAGTCGGCGACGCCGGAGGGGCAGCCGCCGCTCCCGCCCGAGCCGCCGGGAACCTCGCAGAAGAGGCCCAGCGCGCCGTCGCGGCAGACGCAGCGGCCCCCGTCGCACTCGCCCCTGCCCGAGCAGGCTGCCGCCGGGCCCAGCGAAGCCTGGGACGCGCAGAAGTTGCACGCCACGGCGCCGCAGGTCTGGGAAGAGGCAGGCTGCTGCTGTTGAGAGGCCGAAGAAGAAGAAGAAGAAGAAGAAGAAGAAGTTGAACATTCGCTCGCCGGCAGCGTCGCGCCGTCGGTCGAGCGCACGCACCGCACCTCCCTCGTCGCCACGCCGCCGCCGCCGCACTCCACAGAGCAGGGAGACCACCTCCCGACGCGCCAGGCCGCCGGCGAGCAGGGGGCGGTGTTGCACTCGCGCTGCGTCGGGGGCCTCAGGGAGACCTCGCAGGAAGAAGTGGAAGAAGAGCAAGAGGCGTTTCTGGTAGAGACGCCGCCGCCGCAGCGCGCCGAGCAGGGGCCCCACGGCCCGACCTCCCATCCGCCGCCTCCTCCGTCGCTGTTGCTGCTGCTGTTGCACCAGGAGAACGCGCGCGCGCTCGCCAGGGCCATCCCCCTGCCGCAGGCCGAGGGCGGGAGCAGGGCGCCCGAGGGCGAGGAGCAGAGCACGGATTCTTCCTTGAACAAGCCCGAAGAGGAAGAAGAAGAAGGAGGCAGGAGGTCGGCGAAGCGGAGCGTGGCGTTCGCCGCCCGCACGCACCCGCCGCCGAGCGGCGAAGGGACGGCAGCCAGCGACGCGCCGAAGAGCGCCGCGGTCGAAGCTTTCCTGTCTCCGCGACCCGAAGAAGAGGAGACGGCGGCCGGAACGAGCTGCGTCGTCGCGCCGGCGCCGCGCGGCAGGCCCCTCGCGACCTCTCCTCCTCCCGACGACGAAACCGGAGAACCGCTCCCGTCGCCGCTCCCCACGACCGAGGGCACGGGGCGGTACACGGGGGCCGGAGGCGCCGGCGGCGGGAGCCTCTTCGACGGCTTGGGCGGCGGCGGCGGGGGCGAGGCCGCCGGCGGGGCTACCTTGTGAAAGGCCTTGTTCCTTCCTCCTCCGCCGCCATTGCCCTTGCCCCCCGCCATCATCAGCCACGTCGAGTTCAGCTCCTGCGCCACCACGGGCCACGCCAGCCCGTACCCGGGCGGCGGCGGTGTCGCCTCCAGCTTCTCGTGCGGGGAAGTCGAGACGGTGACGTCGAGCTTGTACTCGCCGAAAGCCCCACCATATCCGTCGACGACGATGCCATACGCGACCCCGGCCTTGGCCTCGAAGGTCACGGCTGCCGCGTACCCGCAGGTGTCGTCGGCGCAGGCGACGAGGGTGGCGGGCGCGGAGGGAGGACCTTTCGCCCCCAGGTCGCCGATGACGTAGATCTTGGAGTCGAAGATGGCCGGGGTGCCAGGGTCGTCGCCCCCGTCCTCGGCGTCGCCGCCGGTCTTGGGCGCGGTGGCCGCCGACGCCGAGGCGCTGCCGCAGAGCGAGGCCGTGACGAGGGCGTCGCGCTTGGGGGAGAAGTAGTAGACGACGTCCTTGGCTCCCGGGACGTCGTCGTAGTCGTCGTCGTCGGAAGAGGAGCGCGGCGGCGCTGAAGAAGAGGAAGAGACGGAAGGCGACGACGACGTCGAGACCGGAGGAGGCGAGCCGCCCTCGGGCCGAGCCTTCGACGACGAAGAGGAACCGTCTCCTCCTCCGCTCTTCTTCACGGCGGGCGAGTGGCTCCCGTCGGCCGCGGCGGCCGCGGCGGCGATCGCAGCGTCGGCGTCGTCGAGCGCGGAAGCGGCGCGCGGGCCCCCGTGGAGGGCAGCGTGCTGCTGCTGCCTCTTGCCGCCGCCACCAAGCTCCTTGGGCCGGACCTTGCCTCCTCCTCCGCCCGCTGGTGCGCTCGCCGCCGCCACGCCCTGCTCGTTGCCGCCGCCGCTCCCCTCCACTTCTCCTCCTGCCTGCGCCCCACCGGGCGCGTTGTTGCAGTTGGCGGCGTAGTCGTCCTCGTAGAAGTAGGTGTTCCCGGAGTCCGAGAAAGGCAGCTTTCGGATCACCTTGGGGTAACTGACCGTGTCGCCGCGCCGGTCGTCGATGCCGACCCTCGGCCTCGCGCCGTCGAAGGAGGCATCGGCCGAGCTCAGCGACAGGTCCAGGAACAGCGGCGCGACCCCGGACGAGGAAGAGGAAGTAGGGGAAGAGGCGACGACCGTGGAGGGCACCTCTGCCCACAAGGAATCCCGAACGTCGACCAAGACCGCGCGCGGCGTCTCCCAGTCCGACGCCGAGAAGGCGAGGCGGCTCGGGGTGACTTTCCCTCTCCTGCCGTCGGACAGCGACAGCGAGGCCGAGACGGGCGCCGTGGGCCTCCGAGAGAGGGAGACGTTGACGATGTAAGGGCCGAAGCCGCCGGTGCCTCCCGAGGCGAGCAGCGGAGAAGAGGAAGAGCTCAAAGCTCCTCCTCCCGAGATTGTCAAACCATCGGGGGACACGACGACCGACGGCTGCCCTCCGGCTCTCAGCAGGAGGTTCGCGGTCCCGTCAAGCGCGCGCGCGTTGAAGCCTCCCGAGGCCTTGGGCTCGCGCACGAGGCCCCAGGTGCCCGACGACGCCAGCGCCGTGGTCAGCGCCCTGGGGCTCAGCTTGGGTGACTGCTCCAGCAGGAGCGCCAGCGCGCCAGCGACGAAGGGCGCCGCCTGCGACGTTCCCGAGCGGAATGCCGTCGCCGCGTCGCCTCCCGCCGCGGCAGAAAGGATCTCCGCCCCGGGCGCCCACACGTCGACGCACGAGCCGTAGTTGGACGCGACGCCGGCCTCGAGCCAGAGCCTGGTGTCGTCCGCGGCCGTGGCCGCCACCGTGATGGCCAGCCTCTCGCGCGCGGGGCTCTTGGAGCACGCGTCGGTGTCCTCGTTGCCCGCGGCGACGACGACCGGGATCCCGCCGTCGCGGACCAGAGACCGCACTGCCAGGTCCAGCGCGTACTGCGAGTCCCCGCCCAGCGCCATCACGACCACGGCCGGGCGCACGGCGTTGCGCCGGACCCAGTCGAGTCCCGCGACCACCTGCGAGACCGTGCCGTTGCCGCCGCATTCCAGGGAGCGCACCGCCTTGATGGAGGCGTTCTTGGCGACGCCGTAGGTGAGCCCTGCGACGGAGGCGGCGACGTGCGTGCCGTGACCGTTGCAGTCGGAGCCCGGGGAGCCCGAAGGTAAGGAGGCGAAGACCTCGACGGCGCGCGAGAAAGTGGAAGAAGGAGACTTTTTCGCGTTTCCGGCCGCGCTTTCGTCGTCGTCGCCCTCGGGCGCGCCAAACTCCTGGTGCGAGACCCGCACCCCGGTGTCGACGACGTAGACGTTGACGCCCGTCCCCAGCCCGTGGTAGCCGTACTTGCCGTCGAGCGGGAGGGAGCCCTGGTCGATTCGGTCGAGCGGCCAGGGCGAAGGGTCTTGTAAGTAAAGGTCGCGGTCGTCGCCGTCGCCGGGGCCCGCGGCGTTGGGCTTGCCCGAGAGGGATGCCAGGGAGCGGCGCGGGGGGAGGTGCGAGGAAGAAGAAGAAGCAGCAGAAGAAAAAGAAGAAGCAGAAGACGAAGAAGCAGAAGCAGAAGCAGAAGCAGAGGCCTTCAAAGGGTGGTGAACCGGATAAGAAGAAGAAGCGGAAGAGACGGCCTCTGCGATCCGGCCGGCGAGCCCGATCTCCTGCCGCCGCTTGCCGCTGCTGCTCCCTCCTCCGAAGCCGAGGTCGTCGTCGTCGCCGCTGCTCATCTGCAGCCCCGGAGACACCCTCACGCCCAGGTCCTCGTGCACGGACGCCACGCTGCCCGAGAAGGCTTCGAGGAAAAGCCGCAGCTGCCCCGGCGCCATCCTGATCGAGGCGCCGCGGAAGACGGACTCAAAGTGGACCAGGCACTCGCCGTCGAACCGCGAGGGCGCCCGCCGGCCCGAGGCCGGCTCGAGGAAGGAGAGGGCGCGGGCCTCCTCGCAGAGGGCTTCCTGCGGGGGAGGGGTTCCTCGCCAGAGGACGATCCAGCTATTGTCGTTGTTGTTGTTGATTGGTGGGTGGTGGGGGAGAGGATTGGCGTCGTCGTGGTGAGTTTGGAAGAGAAAGAGAAGAACAAGAGAAAAGAAAAAAGGAAGAAGAGGTTGAGAAAGAGGGCGCCGCGCCGCCGAACGACGACGACGACGAGGGGCGACGCGAGGTGTCGAGCGAAAAAGGACGGAAAAAAAACTGCCGCTCTCCTCGCATCAACCATCATCATCGTCGTCGTCACCGCGCGTGAGCTCCTCGTCTCTCGCCCATTTTCAACCAAAACATTAACACTCACGTCCTAGGAGCGTCCGCGTCGACATCGCCTGCCGCAACAGAAGGAGAAGACCTGTTTTGTGTAAAGAGAAAAAAGAAGAGAGAGAGAGAAGAAGCATGAGGAAGGTGGTTGAAGAGAAAAGAGCGGTAGCGCCCTCAATGAAGAAAAAGAAAAAAGTCGGAAGCTGGTCCCTCTTTCCTCGCGTAAGCAGGCCGTTTTTATTCTTTTTTCATTCTTCTTTCCGTGTCGGCTGGTGCGACACGACAGGATATCGCCATCATCGTGCGCTTTCACGTTGCGCAGGGGGGGTTTGATGTGGGGAACGAAGCAGCTTTTTTCTCTTCCTTTCATCGATGCCATCAAAGAGAAAAACGCTAGCCAAAGAAAAACTTCTTTACCTATCGTTTCCGCATCGCGCGTACACTGGGGGCAGCTTTTCTCCGGACCATAGTTCGCAGGGCGCTCCTTCTGATCGAGAGAGCACCAGCGTCGGGGAAGCGATGCAGAAGAGCAAGAGCAGGAGGAGTGCTGGGAGCATAAAGAATGAGAAAGAGCGACGACGGTGACGACGATGACGTGCGAGCTGCTGCTGCTGCAGCGACGACGACGATGAAGAAGAAGAGAGCGCGGCAGCGGGGCACGCCCGCTGCAGCGACTCTCCCAACGACGTCGTCGACGTCGACGCCACAGGCGCCGTCATCGCTCGCGAAAAGGTGGAAAAAGAGAGAAGAACAGGGGGAAGAGAGAGAGATGTGGGAGAGCTTGTTTTTCTCAGTCCATGGCTCTCGCGCTCTCTCTCGCTCGGTTCGCTTTTTTTCCTCTCCCTTTGCTTTTCGTTTTTTTGAAGGAGTGATTTCTTCTTTCTTTTTCTGCTCCTCCCTCGACCACAAACGGAAAAACGAAGAAGAAAAATGTCGTCATCGCCGCAACGACAGGAAGGCGGCCCGGCCGCCGTCAACCACCGCCACCCGTTCCTCCAGTCGAGACGCCAGCCGCACCAGCACGGGGCTGCGGCGTCGGAGTCGGCGCTCGACGTGACCGCCGAGGAGAGGCGCGAGCGCCACCTCCACCACCAAGGCGACGTGGAGAGCGTCCTTGCACCTCCCCCTGCGTCCGTCGCGCCCTCGCCCGGTGGGGACCCGGCGCAGCCCTCGCAGGGCGGGGACAGCCACGCTGACGACGATGAGGTGCGTTGGATGCGTTGAAGCGTGTGCTGGAGAGAGAGAGAGAGAGAGAGAGATTATGCCAAGCTCTTGATTTGATGATGGAAGCGAAAAGCGACAAGGCCAGTTTTCGAGCGTTGTCGTCGTCGCCCTCCTTTTCAACCCCGACCCTTCACACCTCTCCTCTCTCTTCTGTTTTTTTCTCCTCTCCCCGCCGCCTTCTCATCCCCCCCACCCCCCAACAGCACGTCCACTACTCCCACCGCGCCCCCTGGCTCCGCGCCGCCGTCCTGGGAGCCAACGACGGCCTCGTCTCCACGGCCTCGCTGATGCTCGGCGTCGGCGGCGGCACCGAGAGCCTCCGGGCGCTCGTGCTCGCCGGCGTGGCGGGCTTGGTCGCCGGCGCGCTGTCGATGGCGGTCGGGGAGTACATCTCCGTGTCGTCGCAGAGGGACGCGGAGGAGGTGAGAATGGGGAGGGAGAGGGGATATGGGGGGAGAGAGAGGTGGAGGAAGAGAGGCAGGAAAGAGGAGAAGAAGAAGAAGAAGAAGAAGAGAGCTTTTTTCTTCTTCTTCTTCCCCCTTTCGACCCCGACCTCGACGCGCGCGAAAGGGGGCGCAAGCGGCGGCGAGAATTCGAATCCAATCAACCTTTCTCTCTTTCTCTTACACGCTCTCTCTCTTCTTCCTTCTCCAATCCACCGCCAGGCCGACGTCGAGAAGGAGCGCCGGGAGCAGGAGAAGGGCCCCGCGGCCCGGGCCCACGAGCTCGCCGAGCTGGCAGAGATCTACGAGGGGCGCGGCCTCAGCAAGGACCTGGCGATGGCCGTCGCCAAGCAGCTGACCGAGCGCGACGTCATCCGCGCGCACGCCCGCGACGAGCTGGGGATCGACCTCGACGACATGAGCAACCCCTTGCAGGCCGCTTTCGCGTCGTCGGCATCGTTCACGGTGGGCGCCGCGGTCCCGCTGCTGGCGTCGGCGTTCGTCCAGCCCGAGGCGCCGAGGCTGGCGTCGCTGGTGGCGGCGTCGCTGCTGACGCTGGGCGCGCTCGGCGCGACGGGGGCTGCGCTGGGCGGCGCGCCCAAGTGGAAGGGGTCGCTGCGGGTGCTGCTGGGAGGGGGGATGGCGATGGCGATCACGTACGGGATCGGGAGGCTGTTCACGATCAATGCGGGAGGAGGAGAAGGTGGAGCAAAGGTGCCGCTCTCGGCTTGAGATGAGATGAGAGAGAGAAGGAGAGGGAAGAACGACGGCGACGCTGCAGGCAGTCTCTCTGCTTTCTTTTCTCTCTTTCAACCAACCAAAATAAAAAACAACGATTCTTTCCCACCGCCCTGCGCATGCTGCTGCATCCTGTTCTGATGCTGGTCCTCCCCCCCATTCTTCAAACACGCGCGGAACAAGCAAGCAAGAAAAAAAAAAGAAAACGACGCCGACGCAAAAAAAAAAAAAAAAACGAAAAAAAAGAAAGAGAAAAAAACCAAAAAAACGCCCGTTTTTTTTTTTTTTTTTTTTTGGCCCTTATTTTTTTTTTTTTTTTTTTTTTTTTTTTTC
>Ga0114918_10000196_pt1 | contig 49833 bp, 28 predicted proteins | sample LantaG_FD_87015 | JGI IMG/M metagenome (GOLD analysis project Ga0114918, IMG submission 87015) | Deep subsurface microbial communities from Baltic Sea to uncover new lineages of life (NeLLi) - Landsort_02402 metaG | ecosystem: Environmental > Aquatic > Marine > Oceanic > Sediment | place... | reverse complement strand
GTTTACGATCTCCATACTGATATGCCATAAGAAATCCTTTCATTCAGACATGAATCTTATAATATATCGACAAAGAAATCGAATCATCTTTGAACTATAATTGCGACACAGCCTGTTCGCTCGAAATGACAAAGGGGAAGGCGGCACTCTTGAAATGGCAAAATGCTTCATTGTCATTCCGACCGGAGGGATGCGAAGTATCCCGTAGTGGAGGAATCTGGATTCGAGCAGGAATCATTATACGATAATAGAAAATTAGCCCGTGGGATATTTATGCCGTAGTTTATTTACTCTCCAAGCGCTTTAAAAACACAAACGACATAAACATCCCGACCTGCTCAAGATGTCCAGCGCATCTATAAATTAGGATTTCGTCTTATTTTTGTCCGCCCTGGTCTTTTGTTTAATCCAGCAGTCCGCGTCCTTTCATCCAGTCGGCGCAGCGGACCATCCAGCTCGAACAGGCGCCCTTGCCCGCGCCCGGCCCGAATCCGTGGCCCCCTTTTTCGTAGATGTGCATTTCAGCCGGGACCTTGGCCTTTCGCAGAGCAAGGTAGAAAGCGATGCTGTTCTCGGACGGCACGCCATTATCATCGTCGGCGTGAACAAGGAATGTGGGTGGCGTCTCGGGCGTCACCTGCTTTTCATTTGAAAAGTTCTCGACAAGATCGGCATCGGGATTTTCACCTAACAGATTCCTTCGAGAGCCCTTGTGAGTGTACCATTCCGTGAACGATATGACCGGATACATGAGAATCATAAAATCAGGCCGACAACTGCTTTGGTCTATTTCATCGACCGGCTCGCTGTATCGGGTCTGGAAATGTGTGCCGGCGCTCGATGCGAGATGTCCCCCCGCTGAAAAGCCGATAATACCGATCCTGTCGGGATCGACGCCCCACTGTTTCGCCCGGCTTCGAACCGTCCTGATCGCACGCTGGGCGTCCTGGATTGGCGCCGGATGACCGTAGCCGGCTCCGCTGTTGCTGTGGCGGTACTTGAGAATAAAACCGGCCACGCCGATCGAGTTGAGCCACTGGGCGATCTGATGTCCCTCGTGGTCCATAGCCAGATGGCCGTAACCACCACCGGGGAAAATCACCACTGCGGCGCCGGTCGCTTTTTGCTCGTCCGGCAGATAAATTGTCAACGACGGCTTATCGCCCTCGTCAGTTCCTTTGGCGCCCGGGGCACCTTCCGGCCAGAGCAGCACGACCTCATGCGGCGAGGTTGCCGCTTGTCCGACCGGTACTATCACAGCAAATATCATCAAAGTAATTGTGCAAACAAAAGCGATTCTCATGTCACGATTCATACGGTTCTCTCCTAAGAAAAAGGTTAATATTGCACTGAGCAAAAAAATTCCTGATTTTTTATCAAATCACCTGTTGCGGATTTTGCAATCGGTCTTTAATGAAGTTTAGAAACTCGGCGGCATAAGTCTCGCTTATCACTCTACGGTCGGCAGCAACAGACAGGCTTAGCATTTTTCGCACCGTTATTTCGCCCTCTCTGCAGACAACCGTGGCCACGACGTTACCGACGGACAATATCGTGCTGGCCGGCGGCGGGATGATTCCCAAAAAAGAATCTATGTCGTACGCGCCGAGATTGCTTAGCGCGATCGTCTCGCCTTCGATCTCTTCGAGCGTCAGTTTATTATCTCGTGCTTTATCCGTCAGCAGTTTCTCCTCACGGGCGATCTCAGGCAACGTTTTATCGGCGGCATCCTTCACCACCGGCACAACAAGACCCTGCGGAGCATTGACCGCAAAACCAACGTTAATACGTTCGGCGATTGTTATGCTGTCGCCTTGAAGCCGGCCGACTGCAAGAGGATATTTTTGTGCCGCCAGGCCCAGAATGTGAATATAAAAGGCGTTCGTGGTTATTCTGACGCCGAGCGATTTCCGGAGTTTGGGTCGAAGGGCCATCAGCTCGGTTACATCCGCTTTGGCTTCGAGATAAAAGCAGGCCTTGCTCTGCTTGGATTTCAGCATCCTTCGGCCGATAAGCTTCTGGATCCTGGTCAATGGGATAAGCATAGAGATTTCCGATTTCCGATTGTCGGTTGTCGAATTCTTTTTAGCGATTTCACCCTTCGACTCCGCTCAGGGTGAAGAGGGAGGTCCTTCATGCCGAGCGAAGACGAGGTACGACCCCGGAAATTATAGTCCGCACGGCCGCCTTTGCAAGAAAGAAAGGATTGAGACGAAACTAACAGCATTTAATGTAAAGGTCTATACTAAATTACAATCAGGCCTTTTGCCTGAAGCTTATTACCGTAAAGAGCCGACCCCGAGCAAAACCGAATGGGCGTCAAATCAAATTAATCTTAACTATACCGGTGCGTTAAAAGCCATTATTGACAAAAAGTATCGTAGGCTCTATCTTCAAAAGGAAACAATATAAAACTTTCAGAGCATAAACTGTAAAAAATGAGGTTTTTATGGAAATATTCAAGATGATTAAGGCTTTACGAAAGATCGGATTCTTTCTTTTATTGGGATTGATACTTGCAAGCTGCGGCAACCGAACGGAACAGCCGGAAAAAGCAAATCAGGTTTCGAGAAATTCCAAGCCGGCCATATCCGAATCTATCGCTAAAGCACTTGTTGATTTCAATCGCGGCGCCGCCCTTCTCGAACAGTACAATTATCTTGAGGCAGCGAGAGCATACGAGTCGGTTCTGGAGACGGCGCCCGACTGGTCCGCGGCACGCTTTAATCTCGGGCTGGCCTATTTGAATATGCAGGAAAAACCCGGAGCGCAAAGCTATCTCGATTTGGCACAAAAGGCATTCGAAACCGTGCTGGAATCTGATCCCGACCACCTGCACGCACGATTTTGTCTCGGTCTATACTATCAGCACCTCGGGGAAACTAAAAAGGCGCTCGAATGTTTTCGTAAAGTATATGAAAGCGACAGCGAAGATCCCTATGTATTGTACAAATACGCCGAGGTTCTTATTAATCTCGGCTCTGCGGAAGAAGGCACGGAAATGCTCGAAAAGATCGTTACTCTCGATCCGGGTTTTATTTCCGCCGTATATAGGCTCGCCACCCAGTACCAGCGCACGCAAAAACGCGACGAGGCAAAGGCTCTTTTTGCCCGCTTCAAAGAGCTCAAAGACGCAGAACTGACCGGCGGAACCTTTACGGTTCTAAAAGCTTACGGATCAGTAGGGAAATATTATACGGCCCTCGGTGCGGACAATCTGCCTTTGCCGTCTGCAGCGGCGTTTCCACAAAAAAGGATTTTATTTTCACCCGAGCTAAAAGCATTAAGCGACGCCACTTCAGCATGGAAATTCCCCGGCGGGAATATAGAGCTTCCGGGGATTACCGCCGGTGACGTAGACCAGGACGGAGACCTCGATCTCTGTATTACTGCGTTCGGCGACGATGGAAGTGTATGGTTATGGCGTAACGATGGCTCCGACGGTTTTTCTCACGAAGCAACTTTGGCAAAACAAGGAATCAGCCCCTGCTTCGGCGACGTGGATAACGACGGGGACCTCGATCTCTGGCTCGGCTGCGCGGGGCCGGACATTTATTTTGAAAACGATGGGAAGGCGAATTTCATAACGAATCCGGACGCAACGGTTGCCGGCGGAAAATTCATTACTCACTTTGCCAGAACCGTCGACATCGACAGCGACGGTGATTTGGATTTCATGGCGTTTCGTAATACAAGCGGCAGTTTATATAACAACAATAGAGACGGCACTTTTATCGACATTGCCGAAAAACTTGGTCTTACGCTTGAGAATAATCCCGTCACTGCTGCGGTTTATGATGATTTCGATAATGACCGTGATTTAGATTTAGCAATTTTTTCAGCAGACGGCAAAACTACTGGCTGGGTGAACGATCGCGCATTGAAATATCACGTGCTGGATGCCGAAACAACCGGCCTTAAGGTTCAGGGAGTTCTCAGTGCCACTTCCGGGGATCCCGACAAGGATGGCGACCGCGACCTTCTGGTTTTCACCAATGAAGGAGTGCAGCTATTCATAAACCAGGGTGGTTTCACTTTCAAACGTCACCCGGATTTTTCCGAGCGCTGCGGCCGGATCGGTGGAACCGGCGGACAATTTGCGGATATGGATAATGACGGCGATTTGGATATTGTTATTGCCGACGCTTTCAGACGCGACGGCAGCCGGGGCCCGGCATTGCTTATTAACAACTGGCCTGAAGGTCGTTTCATCAACGCGCTTGAGATTGATCCCGGGAATATGCTCTCAGCCATCAATTACCCGAGCAACGCCAGTTGTGTAGTGGCGGATTTTACCGGTAATGGGAATTGCGATATTCTTCTGGCCCCAATAGGCGAGAAACCCTTGCTCGTGGAAAATGTAACGCCGGGCGGCCATTGGATTGAAATCGATCTTCGTGGTACCCGCGAGCAGGATAAGAAAACCCGCTCAAATAATTCAGCGATCGGCGCTCGCGTAGAGATCAAGACGGGTTCTGTTTTCCAGCAATTTGTGGTGGGGACTTCCTCGGGACAGGTGGCCGTGCCCCCGTACCGGATTCACGCCGGCTTAGGGCAATACTCCAAGGTCGATTGGTTGCGGATAATGTGGCCCGATGCCGTTCTTCAGGCGGAGCTGGAGCTGCCTGCGGATCAGGTGATAACAATTACCGAGTTGCAGCGTAAGACTTCTTCATGCCCGCATCTCTTTGTGTGGGACGGTTCGCATTTTGAGTTCGTATCCGATTTCGGAGGTATGGGAGGCATGGGTTATCTCGTAGCGCCGGACGAATACGCCAAGCCTGATCCGACGGAGTATTTGCCCATTCCGAATATCAAGCCGCGTGACGGCGAATATGTCTTTCAGGTGCTGGAACCAATCGAGGAAGTCGTTTATTTCGACCAGGCCAAACTAATCGCGGTTGACCATCCGGAAGGAACGCAAGTTTATCCCCATGAGATGATGGCGATTAGTATCCCGCCTGTACCTTTTGAGCTTTTCTGCTTCAAAGATCCGATTGAACCGATACGCGCTGTAGATGATAGTGGTGCCGACGTCACTGAAAAGATACGTCTGGTTGACCGGCGTTATGCCGGAGCGACCGAACCAGACCATCGCTTCATAGGACTGGCCAAAAACCACTTCGTAGAGCTTGACTTCGGTGACAGGCTCCAGGTGATATCGCCTCAATCGCGTCTGGTGCTGTTTCTGCACGGGTGGGTCGAGTACCCATATTCTGCGACGAACTATGCCGCCAGCCAGGCAGGATTGCGCTGCCACGCTCCGAGCATCCATGTCTTTCGCGATGGCCAGTGGTTGGAGCTTTTTAACGAGGTGGGATACCCCGCCGGTATCCGGCACATGATGACTCTCGATGTAACCGGCAAAATATTACCCAGCGACCGACGAATTCGCATCTCCAGTAATATGGAACTGTACTGGGACCAGATATTCATTGCTCCTGTCCTTGAGAACGCAGGGCTCAGAGTTCAGGAACTGCCAGTGAAAAGTGCTGACCTTCATTTCCTGGGTTATCCGCAGGAATATTCTCCCGACGGGCGACATCCGACTCTTTACGATTACGATAGTGTCAGCGGCGCCGTTGCCTGGAAAATTATGGAGGGCGATTATACCCGTTATGGCCAGGTTACGGAGCTTCTGGATGATACGGACGATTGTTACGTCATCATGGGGCGCGGAGAAGAAATTACACTTCGCTTTTCGGCAGGCGACTTCAATCCCACGCCCGAAGGATTCCGCCGTTCGTTCATTCTCAAAACCGACAGCTTCTGCAAGGACATGGACCTTTACTCGGCATATCCTGACACAGTCGAACCGCTTCCCTTTCATGCCATGAGCACGTATCCATACGGTGCGAATGAAAAATATCCCGATGATGAAAAGCGGCGGGAATATCGCAGGCGTTTTAATACCCGGCGGGTAGGAGACTTGAAAACTGAATAGGATTTGTGCCAAGCCTTAGAAGTTGGTCCTAAAAAATCGCCGATTGGAGGTGTCTTGCATTAGAGTCACTTATTCTTTATGATAGGGAGAGAACAGGTCGATATAGAGCGTAATTCGCCATATATGAACACTCTGATCGAGGCTATTTGTATGGAGAGGCGTACAATGACTGAGGGGCGGGAAACAAGTAATATCGGACATCCGAAACAGCCCACTTCGTATGCTCCAAAGAAAACTCTATCAGTATTACTGGCAGGATTCATCGTATTTGCCTTTAATTGCTATTTATTTCAAGTGGCCGCTTTCCCACAGTCTGACGAAAAATCGAAAACAACAGTTACAACCTCGAATTCGAACGAGCTAAATGAATCGACCGGTCCTGCACTAAAGCCGGAACAAGAAATTGCTGCATTGAAAAAGGAAGAGTTGGAACTTGCTGAAAGGCTCATGAAAGACTTCCCCGACAGCATAAATGCGATCATACACATGGGTAATTTGTGGGAACGGCACGGTGACGCTACAAAAGCGTTGGAATACTTCGATAAAGTATTAGAGCAGGATCCGGAGCGGCCCGATGTCTATAAAAGCATAGGGTGGTTTTTCATGAACAAGGAGCAATACGAGCAGGCAATCGAATATTGGCAAAAGGCACTTCAAATCGATCCCAACATTCCCGGTGTGCATCATGATATCGCCCTGGCTTTGATGGGGCAGAACAAACAAAGCCAAGCAATCGGACAATTAGAGAAGGACATTCAAATTTCTCCTCGTTCCAGCTTAAGTTATTTTCTGCTCGGACAGTTATATCTACGCCAGAAAGAGTATGAGAAGGCCAGAAATAATTATGAGAAGGCAATAGAGATTAAGCCCAACTATACTAATGCTTACTACGGCCTTTTTACCCTTTCCATCAGATTGAAGCAACGAGACAAAGCTAAGGAGTACATGGCGGTATTCAAAAAACTCAAAGCCGAGGACATGAAGATTCTGAAGGATCGCAATAAAGCCGTTGACGATCTTATTGATATGCAAAAAGGTGCGGCCGAAACGTATATGCTCGCCGGACAAATGTATCAGGCTGAAGGGGATTTTCAAAAAGCCGAAGAACTCCTGAAAGGGGCAACGACACTTGATCCGAATAATATCCTTTGCCTTGAAAAGCTGGCATCTTTGTATCTAACGAGCAACCGTATAACAGATGCGATTTCATTGTACGAAAAAATCAGTGAAATTGATCCCAAAGATCCGATATGCCACTTGAATATCGGAATCCTTTCGATGCGCTTAAAACAGTTGGAAAATGCGGAAAAGGCCTTTCGAAAGGTTATCGAGGTGGCTCCGGGGTTCTCCGGTGGTTATCGCGAGCTCGCTCAGCTATACCTCAGAGCAGGCAGAGGATATCCGGAAGCCAGAGCACTTGCGGAAAAAGCAGTGGCGCTGGAACCGACCGCCCTCAATTATTTTGTGCTCTGCTGGGCATGTGATATGAACGGTGACTCGCAAAACGCGATCAAGGCAATAAAAAGGGCAATACAACTGGAGCCGGCCAACTTGAAATACAGGAATGTGTATGAGCATATTAAGAGCAAGAATTAAGACGATTGGATTCGCAGGAGGCAGAGTTAGTTGGAGAAGCATTGGGTATTTGTGTGTTTTTGTGCCTGGATTATTGTATGCCTCAATCGATGCGTTCGCCGATAGTCCCATACTGCTTCACGATGTTACAAAAGAGACGGGAATAACCTTCACGCACACCGATGGCGGATCCGGCCGGCACTACATAATGGAGACGGTGAGCGCGGGATTGGCGCTTTTTGACTATGACAATGACGGGGATGTCGATATATATTTTCTAAATGGTGCCCCCCTCAAAGGAACAGAAGTTGACGTTAAGCCGAAGAATGCGCTCTATCGCAACGAAGGCGGATGGAAATTCACGGATGTTACAGAGCAGGCCGGCGTCGGTGACAGTGGATACGGTTTGGGCGTTACCGTCGGTGACTATGATAATGATGGGGATCCTGATATATACTTGAATAATTACGGCCCGAATGTCCTGTACCGCAATAATGGTGACGGCACGTTTACAGACGACACAGAAAGAGCGGGTGTGAAAAACGGATTTCATGTGGGGGCGGGTACCTGCTTTCTCGATGCGGATAAGGATGGTGATTTAGACCTTTATGTTTCAATTTATCTTGATTTCTCTTACGAGAAACATGTCACTACCACAACCAAGGGATTTCCCGTGTATGCAAATCCCCGCTTTTATCCTCCCATGCCCGATTTTCTATACCGCAACAACGGCGACGGCACCTTCACCGATGTTAGTAAAGCATCCGGTGTGGGCAATCACCCTGGTTGGGGTATGGGAATTGTGTGCGGCGACTACGATAATGACGGCGATACGGATGTCTTTATTGGGAATGACGTGGGGGAGAATTTCCTTTTCCAAAATGACGGGACGGGCAAGTTTGAGGAAGTCGGATTAATGACGGGCGCCGCTTATGACCTTCACGGTGACGAGCAGGGAAGCATGGGAGTCGGCTGCGGCGACTATGACAACGATGGACTGCTGGACTTCTATGTGACTTCGTACCAGGGGCAGCTTGCCACGCTCTACAGGAATCTGGGCAGCGACATGTTCGAGGACGTAACACTGGTAACGGGCTCAGGAACAGGAACCCTCCCTCATGTGACGTGGGGCAACAGTTTCGTCGATTTTGATAATAATGGAATTCGAGACATTTTCGTCGCGTGTGGTCACCTGCAGGACAATGTCGAACAATTCGACGATACAACCACATATTTCGCACGAAACTTACTCCTGTTGAATACCGGTGATGGAAAATTCATAGATGTGTCCGATCAAAGCGGCGACGGCATGAAGATAAAGCTGAGCAGCCGGGGGGCGGGCTTTGATGATCTGGATAACGATGGCGATGTGGATGTTGTGATATTAAATTCACGCCGGGAACCTACTATTTTGAGAAACGACTCACCTTCAAAGGGGCATTGGTTACAAGTCCGTTTGCAGGGCGTGAAAACCAATCGGGCTGGGATCGGTGCACGTGTAAAGGTCAGCGCGGGTGATTTGACTCTAATAGACGAAGTTCACAGCGGGTGCGGGTACCAAAGCCATTACGGCTCACGTCTTTACTTTGGACTGGGCAACCATGAAAAAGTTGACCGCGTTGAAGTCCGTTGGATAGGCGGCCCGGTCGATGTTTTCGAGAACCTTGCCGTGGATAAGATGGTAACTCTTATTGAAGGTCAAGGGGATGGATAGTCTGCGATGAGCATGGACAAGAAAACAGGTCAACGTAAAACAAGAATTTTCGGAAATTCACAGCCGTCTTTCTTGTCAACTCGAAGAAATGCCGTCCGGGCATTAGTCATTTTGGTGATTATATGTGCCGCCATAGCCGGTTTTTTTTCTGTAAAATTCCTACCTTGCTCATACGGACAACCATGGAGAATAGAGGAATCCTCAAATCAGACAGAAGACTTAGTGATGCTACCTGTCAGGGAGCCGCTTAGCACGAAGCAAGAGATCGTTGCTCTGAAAAATGAGGAAATGGAGCTTGCTGAACAACTAATGAGAGATTTTCCGGGCCGTGATGACTCGCTGGTAATAATGGGAAACTTATGCTATAGGCACGGCAATGTTATTAAGGCACTGGAATTCTGGAATAAAGCTCTGGAGATAAACCCGAAGCAGCCCGACTTATACAGAAGTATGGCCTTGTCATCTATGAAAAAGGGCAAGTTTGCCGATGCGGTCGCACAATTCCGAAAAGCCCTGGAGATACAACCCCAGCTTCCCGACGTGTACAGTAATATGGGTCATGCACTTATGATGTCAGGCCGGCCAAAAGAAGCAATCGAGGCACTTGAAAAGGAAATTCAAATTTCACCAAACTCCGGTTTTGCTTACTTTTTACTTGGTCAGGCATATCTACAGCAGAAAGAATACGAAAGGGCGAAGGAAAACTACGAGACGGCAATTAAGATCAATCCTGGATACACCAATGCATATTATGGCATTGCTTCCGTCTATGCCAAACTCGGCAATCGTGATAAAGCGAAGGAATACTCGGAAAATTTCAAAAAACTTAAAGCTGAAGAGCGTAAAAGTCTTAAGGGCCGTAAGATCAAGTACGATGACTTCGTTGAGACACAAAAAAGTGCAGCCATGACATATATCAATGTTGGGCGGGCGTACCGGGAAAATGGAAAGTTGACCATAGCCGAAGAACTGCTGAAACAAGCCGCAGGGCTTGATCCGGAAAACATCGTGTGCTTTCTGGAGCTTGCAACCCTATATCAGATTAGCAAACAGCCTTCGAAAGCCCTTCAGATGTACAAAAAGATACGTGATATCCAGCCGGAATCTGCTGTTTCTTACCTTGTGATTGGGATTTTGTCATCCCATTTAAAGCGGTATGACGATTCAGAAGAAGCCTTCCGGAAATTGATTACGCTGGCGCCACAGAAGTCCGATGGGTATCGGGAGTTGGCCCGGCTATATTTGAAAACAGGGCAAAATTTATCACAAGCCAAACAGCTTGCGGGAAAAGCCGTTGCTTTGGATGCGAATGCCACCAACTACTTCGTATTAAGCTGGGCTTGTTATGTGAACGGAGATATTGTTAACGCGCTCCCGACAATTAAACGGGCCCTCGAATTAGATCCGAACAATCAACAATATCTGCTTTTGTATAAACAAATTCAGAAAAGGAATTAATGTAATGAACTTTACAGGTAACCGAGTTTTTGGATTGGGTATCGGATGGCTTATCGTTATCGTGCTGGCGTTGTTGTGCATCTCCGCCTGCGCCGATGCCGATGGGGCCATCGTGTTCAGCGATGTCACCAAAGAAACGGGAATTACCTTTATACATACCGACGGTGGCAGTGGTCAACGATACATCGTCGAATCCGTAAGCTCCGGATTAGCGCTTTTTGATTACGACGGAGACGGCGATGTAGATATCTATTTTCTCAATGGTGCCCCCCTGAAGGGAACAAAGTACGACAAAGCGCCTACAAATGAACTTTATCGCAACGAAGGTGGTTGGAGATTTACGAATGTCACAGATCAGGCCGGCGTAGGAGATACCGGATTCGGGCTCGGCGTGGCCGTGGGTGATTACGACAATGACGGCGACCTCGATATTTATGTGAACAACTACGGCCCGAATGTTCTGTACCGTAATAACGGCGATGGAACTTTTACCGATGTGACATCAATGGCGGGTGTGGCCAACGGCCATAAGGTAGGGGCGACCACACACTTTCTGGATATGGACAAGGACGGCGATCTCGACTTGTTCGTTGCCAACTATCTTGACTTTACATACGAGAATCACATGATTAGGACTTCAAAGGGAACCCCAAAATACGCGGGGCCGATGGATTTTCCCCCGATGCCGAACAACCTGTTTCGCAACAACGGGGACGGGACATTCACGGACGTCAGCGTCGAGTCCGGAGTGGCCGAGCACAAGGGATGGGGAATGGGCGGAGTCTGCGCTGATTTCGATGATGACGGCGACACAGATGTCTATATCGCCAATGACGTTTATGCAAACTTCCTTTTCGAGAATGATGGAACAGGCAAGTTCGAGGAAATAGGCCTTATCGCCGGCCTTGCCTATGACCTGCACGGCGATGATCAAGGAAGCATGGGCATAGATTGCGGAGACTATGACAATGACGGGCGGCTTGATTTCTACCAAACATCCTACGCCGAGGAGCTTGCCGCCCTCTATAGGAATTTGGGCAACAGTATGTTCGAAGATGTGACAATGGTCAGCGGGGCCGGCACAGGAACCATGGAATATGTTACCTGGGGCAACAGCATGGTTGACTTCGATAACGATGGCGATCGTGATATCTTCGTCGCCTGTGGTCACCTGCAGGACAATATTGAACTTTACAATAATACCACTACATCTCTTTGCCCGAACATAATCTTAATGAACACAGGAGATGGGAAATTTGTTGACGTTTCGGATCAAAGCGGCGAAGGTATGAAAATTAAATTGCGCAGTCGCGGAGCAGGCTTTGACGACCTGGATAACGACGGTGACGTGGATATTGTCATATTAAATTCACGCCGGGAACCTACTATTTTGAGAAACGACTCACCATCAAAAGGGCATTGGCTGCAAGTTCGTTTGAAGGGCGTGAAAACTAACCGGGACGGGATAGGCGCACATGTCAAAGTGGTAGCGGGGGATTTGTCTTTATTAGACGAAGTTCACAGTGGCCGCGGGTACCAAAGCCATTACGGCATGCGCCTTCACTTCGGACTGGGCAACCGTGACAAAGTAGACCGCATCGAGGTCCGATGGATAGGTGGCGGCATCGATGTTTTTAAGGATATTGAGGTCGATCAGCTTTTAACAATCACTGAAGGAGCTGGCCATCCGCAATAATACTCGCTGCACAGCTATACTTAGCAGAAGAAAGGAAAATGATGAGTTCTATCGATAGATTTTACGCGGCGGCGTGTCAACTTGACATGCCTAATCCGACGCACCGCAACGAAATTGCCGGCCGGGTTGATCGAATGCTGGAGCTTATCGAACAGGCGGTGACAGGCTACGAGCCCTTTTTCGACGTACGACTCGTGGTGTTTCCGGAGTTTGCCCATGCAGCGCCAATCTACCCTACTGTCGAAGAGTTGCTCGACAGCTTAGCAGTTCCGATTCCAAACGAACATACTAAACGCTATCAAGAAAAAGCCAGGAAGTTAAATATCTACATCCAGACCGGCACGTTTCTGGAATCGGACGATCGCTGGCCCGGTCACGTCTTTAACACGACATGTCTGATCGGTCCGGATGGTATCGTCTCGAAGTACCGTAAGGTGCACACGTGGACGCCCTGGGAAGTGCACACCAGCCCACACGACCTGGCGGATTACGATGAGCCAATTTTTCCTGTTGCGGACACCGAAATCGGCAAGATCGGCACCGCCATCTGTTATGATTGGCTGTTCCCCGAGGCAATTCGCCAGCTTAGCCTCGGTGGTGCTGAACTGCTCATACGGATTTCAGCTTATATGGATCCCTGGGGAACCGCCCAGCCTTTGGATTGGTGGACAACAGTTAACCGAGTGCGCGCATTAGAGAATATGGCCTACGTGGTCGCAGTCAACCAGGCAGCGAGCCTGCAAAACTATCCGCCTTTTAGCTGGCCCGGTGGCAGCATGATTATCGACTACGATGGCCGCTTGCTCGCCCAAACCGAGCCGGGGACGGGTGAGAAAATCGTTGTCGGTCCGATCGACTTGGCCGCCTTGCGCGCCGAACGGAAGCGCCGCCGCGGACATCATATGTTAGCTCATCTGCGAACGGAGGCCTATACTGCTTATAGACATCAGATATATCCAGCCGGTCAGGGCAGCAATGGCATGATTAGCGTAGAGACTAATGAGGAATCGACTCGTCAAGGTCGTGAGGCTTTAAAGCGGATATCACGCGGCCGTCCCTGACCGTACCGAGACGCACGGCTCGGTTGTTGCCTCCTAACGAGTCCCACTTGATGGTGCCAGTTACGCCGTTCCACGGCGATAGTTCACTGACGGCGTCACGAATTCGTGCCCGGTTTAGCCCTGCTTTGCGTATCGCGGCAATCAGAAGATTCACGGCATCGTAGGTATGTGTAGCGAGATAATCCGGCTGCTTTCCAAATCGGGCAGTAAATTTTTCATCGAAACTGTTTGATTCTTTGCCGTGCGTGTAAAGCAAAGGAAAGACCACTGCCTCGGCTGCGGGACCTGCTTGTTCAAGAAAACTTCGGTTGCCCATCCACGGCCCACCGAAAATAAGGCCCTTGAATCCTTTCTGCCGGACAGCAGAGATTATTTGAGAACTCTGCCGGGCTGCGGCAATAAGAACCAGGGCTCGTGCCCGGGTGTGCACAATTTCCTCCACAAGACTGTCGTAATTACTTTGCCCGGGCTCAAACTCAAAGTGGTAAGACGGCGCCAATTCGTGTCGGATAAAAGACCTGGTCAGCTCGACCGTGAAAAGGTGTGAATCGTGGTCCACGGCCGACACAAGAATAAAGGATTTATCACCAACTTCTGATGCAATCGCCTGCGCTAAAACCGGAGCCTGCAGGTGATCTGCCGGCAGGCACGAAAACATCCATGGCACGTTGGCAAGGTTTACCGTCTTATCCGTGCTCGCGGGGCTAAGCAAGGTCAAACGGGCTTTTGCAACTACCTGCTCAGCCAGATGTGTCGATGGCCCGTCGATTCCGCCGATTACGGCCCAGACTTTGTGCACATAGGCCATGCGTGTCACTTCCGTTACACCTGAGCCCCAGGGATTGTCCGACCAGCCCGCTACCAATCGAAACGGCAGACCGTTGTAGCCACCCGCCCTGTTGGCTTGTTCAACGGCCAGGTTCGCTGCATTCCACATATCACCTCCTTGCGGATGACATGCTGTGCCGGGGCCGAAGTATCCAATCAGCACTTCTTTGACATCGGTGGGAGGGCTCTTCTCGCGGCCCGGGCCCGCGTATTCTGTCTGGCGGGTTCTTGCCTCAAAAAATGCTCCGCGAGATGAGCGTTTGGGGAAGTGAGTGTCCCCCGCCCATATCATAGAAGACAGGGCAAAAAGCATAAAACTCGTATAGAGAATCCTGGACATCTGTGTCTTTTTATCCTTTCGGAGACTCAGCATTAACGCGTAGTCGCCAGGGGTCGATTGACTCTATCACGAAGAGGAATGTATCCTCGCGGGATTTTAAGGTCTTCTCGGCTATAGTAGTTCCATTTGTCCTTTTCTCGTTTTGCTAAGTACACATCACCAACGTCATCGAGACAGGCGCTCAGGACAACGTCACCTGTTGCACCTTTCAATGGTACAGTTCTGTAAGCCAGTACATCCCGGATTTTTGCCCGGTTAAGACCTGCTACCTGCACCGCCCAGATAAGCATGTTCGTTCCGTCATAAGCATGAGCTGCGAAGGTTTCCGGCTCTTCACCGAAACGTTTCTCGAATGCCTCACAAAATTGAGTATACCTCTCGCTTTTACTATCGGGATTCCAGGGAGAAGTGCAGATGACTCCTTCGGCGTTTTCGCCGGCAATTTCGGCAAACTCGTCCAATAGGCACCGGTCACAGGCAAAATAAGGATGCTCCATGCCCATTGCTCGCAACTGATTAAGAATCTGTGCGCCTTCAGGAGCGTCACCCCAATGGACAATCGCATCCAGATTTGCTTCCTTTAGACGTTCCAGTTGTAAAGAGAAATCGTCGATTCCCAGATTATAGGCCATTTCCAGAATAACCGGATAGCCGAGGCGCCGACTTCCATCGCTGATTTCACGAACACCAAAGCGACCATAACGGTTACTTGCACGAATGATTCCAACTCTTTTAAGACCGAGTTTTCTGTATATGTAATCAACAAGCAAATAACTTTGCTGCCGGTCGTCACTGATACAGCGGAAAACCCAGGGAATATTCGTTTCGATGAATGTGGGATCCGTGTCACCGCAATTCATCATGACGATTTCGGCCTTTAGCGCAACGCGGATGGCAATGTGACTGTTGGCTCCATCGATTGTGCCGAGAATCGCCCAGACTTTATCTTTATAAGCCAATTTGATGATTTCGTTGCCGGAAGCGCCCCAGAGACCATTATCGTTGCTTATAACCAGCTCGAATGGAATATTACGCTTGAGATATCCTCCTTCGGCGTTTGCTTGTTCGATGGCAAGCCGCGCGCCCTGGAGCATCTTAATTCCCAACGGTTCCTCATGACTTTTTCCACCTGTGGCAACCGAGACAGTGGACATAATCGGGCCAATAAACCCAATTTTAACAGTCTCTATATCCTCCGGCTCAGGTTTGGCTCGGCCTGGACCGGTATATTCCATTTGCAGCAGGAAGTGTTCTTTGTAGGGTTTTACATGCCGGAATGGTTCGACGTCCTCTGCCGTCTTTGCATAAATTGTATCCTGTCGCAGCCCCAAATCAGGGACTTCATAGGCACTGGCAGAGTTGATTTTTCGAAGCAATTCGGTTGTTTCAGGGTCAATTTCGATAGTGGATGACTTTGCTTCTGTTTTTATCTCTTTCTGCTCAGCACAGGATAGAGTACCTATTATTAAAGTAGCGAAAAGAAGAATTATATAGCGTTTCATATTTTGGCCTCCTCACAATAACAACCATATAAATCTGGATAATGAATTAATTGCCATTTTACCATATTTTCGTCTAATTTACAGCTATTTAATCAGATTTTTCCGGCTTGTGCGGGATTCTTTCTCTCAATCCTTTGTAATATCCGGTACCGATTGCCCATCCGAGTCCCTTTGAGGTTCCCACCCAGACATCGTTGCCGTCGAATTCTGTCCATAGGGCGTAATTATGGGGAATGCTTTTCGGCATATCAACGACTTCGAGAATTTCCTTGTTTCGACTGACAACCGCTTTGCCCCTGTGTGTATTGGGGTCCATGGTATACGTGACCCATGTATCTGAGGGAAAATCAGTCAGCACACCCAGGCCTTTGTCGGTTGCAAACCATGCTTCGTTGGCATTGCGGCCTTTGACGGCATTGCCGAAGTCGCTGGGCAGTCCCGTTTCATCAGAGTACAATCCTCGCCAGTGCCGGCCATCGTATCGGTTCATGCCAAAGTAAGTGGAAACCCATAAAATGCCGTCGATGTAACTCGTACCGGTAGTGATTACGTGAACTATGCCATCATCTCGATACAGGTCGATCTCCATCTCACCATCCGGATCGAGATAATCCTTCCACGTTTCGGTAGCTATATCGAACTCCAGCACGCCGCTTCCCCAGATGCCAAGATAAACCTTTCCATCGTTATAGGAGACGCCGTAGTTCCATATCTCTTCCATGGGTGAGTTTTTTTCCGTATATATTGACCATTCCCCCGTTACCGTATTAAATCTGCTGGCGCCGGCGGTAGTAGCAGCCCAGATGTTATCATTTTCCACCGCCACTCCATAAACGACATCGTTTACCAGGCCGCTATTGAGCTGGTGCCAATGGTCGAATCTGCCTCCGCTAAATCGTGCCAGCCCACCGCCAAAAAGTCCCATCCACAGCTCTCCGGTCTTGGGATTTATATCCAGAGCAGAGACCACGCGCCAGGGCAGGCCGTCTTTTTCTTTCCAGCTTTTAATCTTCAAGGTTTTTTTGTCGATACAGGCAAGACCATCTTCGCTACCCACCCAGACATTTGAACCATCTGCTCTAACAGCGAATATATGGTCATTGGGAAGACCGTCATTGACCGTAAAATGCTTCCATTGTGTATAAATATAAGGCAGTTTGTCTTGCGTAGTGGTTTGCCCGGCCCGGCATAGTGCTGTTTCCCCAAGTGAAAACAGCATTAAAAATTCCATCATGACTATCAAATATTTCATATAATATTGCCTCTTCTTTATTTTCATCTAACTACAGCGTTTTAATGTACTCTATTAAGTCATTGAGCTGGTCTTTAGTCATATCATTTGTAACACCATGTTGGTCATCGGGATTATATCTCGTCCATATCTCTTCAAGAGTTTCAGCAATTCCATTATGCAGATAAGGAGCGGAATCATAGATGTTATTAAGGTGTGGTGTGTCAAATTCCGATTCACGGTCGAGGGTGAGCTTTGTCCCGATATTGTGTCGTTGCCGGTCGGTATAAAGCGGAGGAAAATGACAGGTGGCGCACCGATTGCCTTTCGAGATAATCCTGCCATCATTGGTCATCATCCTTTCAAACATATTTTTTCCACGTCGTTGTGCATCGGAAAGCTCCGCCCCCAAAGGACGATATCGATTCGGAGGCCGAGGTATCGTGCAAATGTAATTGTCCAATGCGGAGAGCTCCTCGGGCGTAAATGGCTGAATCCGTGTAAAAAAAACCGCTAAGCGTGGGCCGCACTGTCTTTGCAAGCTCGGATTCGTTCCTTCCCATTTGAATGGTGCGGTATCGAGTATCCCCCTCAGTGTTCGGTTATCAACGGGACAAATTCCAATCCCGTCCGGCTCTATATCGTAGGTCAGCCCGTCGACATGCCCGTCCGGATGGCATGAATGACATGAAAACTGGCGATGATATGTGATATTGGCGCTGTGAAAAAGGCGTTCGCCATAGCGCACTTTCGTAATTACTTTCGGACCTCCAAGATCAATCCTTGCAGTCGATTCGAGCTTATCAAGATCGATTACGGTCAGCGAGTCATCCAGGGCGTTGGCAGCAAAAGCGGTTTTCCCATCCGGAGTAATTATAATCCCTCGCGGACTGTGCTTCGTGGGGATATGCGTTATAATGAATTCGGTAGGCTTGCCCAGGTGGTTCGGGAACACGTGCTCGCGTTCATGGTCGGAAGCTTCTTGAAGCATTGAAATGAGCTTTGGGACATCCACCACGGCGATGCGATTCGAGCCGGAGCTTGTTACCAGGGCAAGCCTGCCGTCCGGCGTGATTGCCACATCTGCCGGATCGGGAAAACACATACCGGGCTCATCAAGGAGCACCTGGTCCACCCGGCCGTTCTTCCATACAATTCCAAGTCCGTTAGTAATCGTCCAGCCCTGAAGCAGCCGGGTCATCGGTACAAGATTTTTAGTGCGGTTGAGTGTAATCAGAGCGAATTTCCCGCTTGGGTGCCATTCGATGCCCTGAAGAAGGTTTGCCGCCGGGACAACAAAGCGGTCTTGTATTACGGTTGCGGCGGTATCAATAGCTGTAACCTCAGACTTTGATGGCGTGCGGAACTTCACAAAACGTGAAAGGTTATTGGTAACATAGATGAGCGAACCGTCGGGTGAACGTGATAATGACCAGGGGCTTCGAGACGCACTGAGACGTTTGATTTCTTTCAAAGTAGTCGTATCAATCACTAAAATACTGTCTGCGGATGTATTGAGGACATATAAATGCTTTCCGGAAGCATCAGTCAGCACACCATGCGGTTCGTCGCCTACGGGAATGGTAGCAAGGACTTTTCGAGAAGGAACGTCGACAACAGTCACAGTGTCATCAAGACGATTACTCACATATGCTCTCGTCCCATCGGGGCTGAAAGTTACGTCCGTCGGATGATGACCGACTGCTATCTCAGCAACCTTCTGCAACTTTGGGACACTTACAACAATGATTGTGTGAGAGGTTTCACATGTGACGTAAATTTCCTCGCCATCAGGGCTTAGGGCCATATTGAGCGGCGTCTTATAGCAGGGTGCTTGACTAACCACCGCAGGCTCCGTCGGATGGGCAATCATTTTCATAGCCTCGTCAAAATCAAAAGGCTTTTCATGTGCGTTTTCATGACATCCGAGACAGGTCTGACGTGTCACTTCTTTGAGGCCGGCAGTTTTTGCCGCACGGGGATCTCTCATTATCGCTTCCGGATAATAATCGCTGCCCGCCCCGTGACATGCCTCACATCCGACACCTTCGTACAATGAATATGATTCTATCACACCTTTTGGGGGCTGATGATAAGCAGTCGTATGGCATCTCAAACACTCCTGGTTGGTCTGAGGAGCATCTTTCAAACCCTGCTCTTTCGCAATTTCATACGCCTGGTCACTTGCCAGCACAGCGTATGCACTTGCATGATCGCTCATTCGCCATTTGCTGAATTGATAACCCATCGCTGGGCCTTTATGGCAAGCGGCACAGGTTAGAGTCCCTATATACCTACCTTCGCCTTTTTCAGAATCCGTCACCTCCGGCAATTGCAGCATAGATCCCAACTTGAAGTCTTCGGGAGTCGGATGTGCTATATCAGACATGGCCTGTGCAATATCGAGCTTAGGTAATTTATGTACGGCAACGTGTGAACCCTTTACCTGATGGCACCCCATACAGTCATTCACGATCGGCATCATCAGGCCCGCTTTTTCCGCCGCCTGGCGATCCATCATGATGGCCGCATCCATGTACTCGCTGCCTGGACCGTGACATTTTTCACATTGCACTCCATCTTGAAAGAAAAATGTCTCGTCTTTTTCCCATTCCTCTACATGTGCACCGGTCGCGTGGCAGCCGAGACACATTGGCGATTCCTGCGGCTCCTGGGGTATACCGCTCAGTTCGGCGATTTTCTTTGCTTCCGGCTTTGACAGGACGGCATACGCCCGGGCGTGTTTGGAAGCCAGCCATTTGCTGAACTGGTGCTCCATACCTTTGCCCTGGTGGCAGGTCGCGCAGACTTTTACCCCAACGTAAACCGGATGCTTTTGGCTCTCTTCGTGAGCCGAAAGGGAACATGAATAAGCCAATGTCATGATTAGAATCAGAAGATAAACACGCATCTTATAGTTCCAGCTCATATCAGAACCCCTGGATTATAGTGATAATTTGATTTGAATTCACATCTTCTAATTTTGTGGTCTGTTTGTCCGGCCAGCGGATTTCCACAGTATCCGCTTTTTTGCTATCGCCGAGTCCGAAATGGCATCTCGGGTCGGCCTGCGAAAGATAGCCGGTTACAGGAATCAGATCCCGCATTTGTGTGAGCGAACCGGCAGTCACGATAACGCGCGCCCCAATAGCATCGCTTTTACCTCCCGGCAGCCGTGCCTGAACAGTCAGCCAATTGTTTTTGTTGCCGCCATCGTTCCGCAGAAGCCTTGGAGAATCGTTCAGGTTAATTACCAGCAGGTCAAGGTCTCCGTCGTTGTCATAATCGCCGTAAGTTGCACCACGCCCGACATATTTCTCTCTGAAATAGGAGCCCGATTTATTCGCGACATCCACAAAACGTCCCGTACCGTCGTTTCGCATGAGCACATCTTCTTCCGTATATTCATGATGGGCGTTGCCATTGGCGATGAAGATATCCAAATAACCATCGCAGTCATAATCGAACAAAACGCCGCCCCAGCCGGTGTACTGACCACAGACGACCGCAAGGTTGGCCGGCTCCGTGCGGTCTTCGAAATAATCTTTTCTGTTCATAAGAAGACAGCCGTATCCCATGTCGGGAATGTAAATATCGAGCCAGCCGTCACGATCTATATCGCCGACCGCCGGCCCCATCGAAGAAACGCCCTGTCCCCCTTCGCCAAAAGCCAGGCCCATCATAAGACCTTCGTTTTCGAATGTCCCTTTGCCCGTGTTCTTAAAATAGTAGTTCTCCATTGCATCGTTGGGAATGTATAGGTCCAGGAATCCATCATTGTTCAGATCTGTAAGTGTAGCGCTCATTGCTCGTCCGTTTGGCTGGAATATTCCCGCTTCCTTGGTGACATCGGTAAAAGTCCCATCACCGTTGTTACGATACAGCGTGTCCGGCTGGCCTCTGTAGCTGAGTGGTCCGGGATAACCCGCCGCCGCATAATATGAACGAAATTTGCCGCTGTCATATTCGAGATAATTTGCGACATAAACATCAAGGTCTCCATCGCCATCATAATCAAACCATGGGGCTGAAAGGCTCCAGTTGGAATTGTCGAGCCCTGATGCTTTGGACATGTCGGTAAAGGTCCCGTCTCCATTATTGCGGTAAAAAACATTCGGCCCGTAATTCAGGACATAAAGGTCAAGGTCGCCATCATTGTCAAAATCCGCGGCTGAGCTGCCGAATCCGAAACCTTTATCGCCGACTCCGGCTTTCTCGGTGACATCACTGAACGTTCCATCTTTATTATTTCGATACAGCGAATTGGTGAGTTTTCCTCGAAGAGTCCGGCCCCGATTATCGTTCACGTTTTTAAGCCAACAACCATTGCAGAAGTAAATATCAAGCCAGCCGTCTCCATTATAGTCAAAGAACATTGCTCCGGCGCCGGTACCCTCGACGATGTTACTAAGGTCGAAGTCGCCATAGCTATGCTTGAAGTTAATGCCGGCTTGTTTTGTAACATCGGTAAATACCGGTAGAGTTTGCTCTGCACCGCTGCTAATTGCAACCTGAAATATCAACACAAATATTATAAATCTCAACAAATTCACTGATTAGCTCCTCCATTGTCCTGTTCGGATTCCCGCAAGTTGTCCAAGCCCGGAATACCGTCCCAAAGAGTTCCCATATCGATCCATTCGGTGAAGGTTCGTTTCTCGTCTTTGGTCAATGCATCATTTCCATCCGGCGGCATCCGAGGTATCTTTTGCTGTGAAAATGTATCGTCCCACGGTCTTGAGGTGTTTCGCCCGAATATGCGCCATATAAGAAGGCTGGTCCGCGCCTTGCCCGGATGGACATATTTTCCTGAATCCGGTCGATCTCCCGGGGCAAGAAGGCTCTCGTAACTGCGATTAAAGCAGGTTTTATCGTCGGCTTGAGCGGCCGATGAGAGATCGTCTGTAAGGCGCAGGGCAGGAACAGCCTGGTTGTGACATCGGACGCATTTATTTGCTATGATCGGCATAACATCCCGCCGGAAATCGACCGTCCGCCTTTGTTCAGCAGGTAAGTTGAGTTTGACGGAAGGATTGGTAACAGCTTTTACCAGAACATTCTCCGGCGTAAGCTCGCCATCTTCGTGACACCCGATACAGCCTCTCGGTTCATGGTTCCTGGCCCAAATCCAGCCGCAGCTTCGCAGAGCTATACCATCAGCGTCCAACGTTTGAAGCTCAATAGGAGTGTTGGCAGGTATCTCGATATTGAAAGAGCCATCCTGTTCGATATCTATTTCACCAAGAATTCGTCGCTGCACCAGGGGCATCTGTCCACTGCGAAAGACACTTGGAATTTCTGTTCTGGCTGATAAAACACCTTCAAGAACACGAAGTCTTTTTACTGTTCCGCGGGGCATCCACTCCGGCTTAGCAAGGTCGGAAATATAAACATCTAAACAATAGAGTTTGCCGTTGGGGTCCTTTTCCGTGACCACACTCGAGCGCCCATCCGGTTCGGGACGCGGATACACCATCTTCGCCTGTATGTCATGATAGCCGGGGCTGTCAAAAATCAGCTCAAGTTGTCCGGTGGAAGGATCGAGACGGTAAACACCGTGTGTATCCGTATCGTCTTGCGATCTTCGAGACACAAGAATTCTTCCATCGGGAAGCGGTGAAGGAGAATGGAATAAACCTTCGGATTCGTGTGTGATCTGTCGATAAGAATTAAGCGGTCTTCGCAGAAGCGTACTTCCGATGCTGCCTGCACCGTCCCACCGAAGCTTATCGGCTTCGACAAAAACAGCCAGGCCTTTTGTGGTAGTGCACGGCATACGTTTGATTCGCTTGCCCTTATCAGCGTGAAACACCGCATAATCCGTACCGTCGATGTTAATCCCGAACAGGGATGTACGTCCGGGAAGTTCCCGATTGAGCGTCGAGCTATGCCGGCTTGCAAATAGCAAACGCCCATCGGACATAATGAACGGATCCATATTGCCGGACAGGTTGAAGGTCAGGCGGCGCACCTCCGAACCGTCGAGTTTGCAGGAATAAAGATTTGTAGTCGTGCCGGCACCATATTCATCCGAAGTTCCGTTTTCCATACCCACAAAAGTCAACTGGTACCAGGGCTCCGGAGAGACAATCGTGTAAAGCATTGCCTGGTAGTACGGGCTTCGGCAGTTGCCTATGCCGTTTGTAATTTGCCTCACATTCGAGCCGTCTATCTCCATCTCATAGATGTTCCAGTCATCGCCGGGCGTTCTCTTTCCGGCAAAAATAATATGCGAGGCGTCGAATGAAATCGCCGGATCGCAAGCGCTGTGAAAATCCCGGCTCAATTCTTCTATGGAAGAATCGGGGTATACCTTAACAAGGCGTGTTCCTTCGCCGAAGCCCATGAACCAATTGGCCGCGGATTTCTGCCGCTCAAGAGCCGTTTCTGTCTGTTGATTCGACGCCGGAGGTAGTTGAGTGACAATCAACGCATTCTCAATGTGGCCACTCGGCGATGATACCGAAGTTGTGCTCTGTCCCGAAGCCTGTGTGACAATTTCACTCAATAAGATGATAGCACAGCAGAAAAGGAGACTTCCTGAGAACTTCCGGCTATATCCATTATGTCCAAAACAGGCCTTGTTCACTCAAGCACCTTTTATTCTGAAAATGAAAAAGTATATACTTCAAGAGTCTTGCCCCAGAGTTTCCATTTACATTAGTCAAAAAGTAAAGTCAGTCCCATGCTGCGATATAATCCTAAGGTAATATTCGTGTCATTTTATATATAAAAAAACAGGAAAATAGTCAAGTAAAATCTCTTCTTCCCGTAACAGTAACAGACATAGAATTCGGCGTCTTTGCAGCAATTCTCTAACCGATCCGAATTGCATCCACCTCAATCTCAAACAGCAGGTCATCTCTGCAAATACAATTTTCCGCAATTACCACAGGGAATAGAGGAATTTTATTACTGATGCGGTACTTCTTGAATAGCGGCGCGTCTTCAGCATGTTTGAAATAGGCCAGGCCCCTCGTGACGTCAGCCCAGTCCATGCCTCGTGACTCCAGAATCGCGTGCACTACCTGCATTGTCAGCGTCACCTGGGCCTCCGAGTCACCTACATGTGCCGTTATTCCGTTCGGGTCTATACTGGCCGTACCGGAAATATACAATCGTCGATGATCCGGCAGGTCAAGTTCCACCGCTCTGCTGAATGAGCTACCGTATTCGACAGCAGCAGATTGCAGCGGCGAGCGCACTTCAAAAACCCGCACCCCTTTACTCTTGGCTTTCACTGACAGCAGACCGCCTACCAGCGCCGTCCCGGCTGAATTGCACCCGCCGACACCCGTACTGGCCGGAACTAATCCTTCATAAACCCGCTTTTTATTAAAAAAGCCGTCACGAACCTTGTTGAAATCACCATACCAGTCCAAAATATTATTATTATAAAACCATGTCCGTAAAACATGGCTGAATTCCATCCCGGCAGCCTCAAGCATCTCTTCCATCTGATCGAATATCACGCTTGCCTGCTCACTTCGCGATAGATGATCACGTCTCGGCAGCAATCCACCCAGATGGCAATACCGGGCATAGTCGTCCTCGAAAACGCTTCCCACTATTCTACCATCCAGTTCCAGTCGCTTGACCGATGTCCCTGAAACCGCCCGCAGGTGCACTCCGCAAAGATCCGAAGCATGCCCATCCTCAAGCCACGTAACTGGTGCGTCAATTCCGCCCATAGTGTCCTTGAGCATCTGCATGCCGGTCCCGTCTTTGTCCGGTATGCCGAATACTTCCTGTGAGATAACATGTGCCTTTCTCGCCCGAACAGCATCTGCCATTCTCTGAAAAAGTGACTGTGCAGGCTCGTTGCCCTCGGGTACCGAGGTCATAAAATATTCATGGAACGCCCCTCTATTCAGCGTAATGATTTGTAAACCTGAAGAGGTATTTTTCCGGATGTCCACCGAACTTGTGATTTCGTCATTCCCCATTCAGTTCCCTTTCTGCACGGAGGTTTTTAGATAATAACGGTTGCTTACCTATGAATATTTAAATTTTTCTCCTAACTCCATGTATTTAGACACTTTGTCGGACTTCCTAACTTAAAGGCAAGTAGTTTCAAAATCCAAGCAAGCCTCATTATCAGTATTGAAAAAAGGCAATTTTAATATTTAGAAATACATTGTACAACAAAAGGTCCGCCTAATATCCGCCACATATTCAGAACTGATTTTTTAAAACAAGAAATGATAGCGTTTTTTAGGGACTTTCTCGGATTGCGTAAGTTGCTGCTTCAATAGTCGGTATTGTTTCCCTCTACATGGGCCTGCTGCTTGCCTATACAACCCTCGTGTAATCCAAAACCTCGTTATCTGCCAATTCTACGAAAATATCTGCTTCGTAAACTCTATATCACCAAGGCTTTACAAAAATTATGAACGGTTTCAATGGACAGTGCTAAATCTTACCCTGGATGCCTCAAAGAAAATTTTTGTGGCAATAGGAATTTTAGTATTTGACTTTGAGCTCTTCATAGGTGCCCGTTTCATTTTCACTCGGGAGAGCGAAGGGTGAGAAGACATGCCGCCCAATCTCTGACCGAACCTTAATAACGTCCTACTCGAGGAGGGCCCGTGTCGATCGCCAAAACTGTAGCGTCAAAACATTTTTTGAGCAGATCAAAACATACCTTGCTGTACTGTGCATCACACCACACATTCGATTTCTTGCCGGAATCATTGCCCGGGTTGAACAACGCAGAACTTGACCTGGTGGCCGCTAATGGCAACCGGAAACATGGCCGAGGTCGCCCCAGAAAGCTACAAACTGCACGAATACTGCACAAAGAAAAATACAATTAATCCAGGAATTAAATGTTATAAAATACACAAATCCTCGTAAACCCGCTTCTTACAAATGCTTACAGAAATGGGCGATACAGGACTCGAACCTGTGACCTCACGGGTGTGATCCGTAACGTATATGTTTTTCATAAACCTATTGCTACCCCTCGGATACATCGTTAATCACATCATAAGTCATGTAATATAAGTCCTTTAGAATGATTTTCATCTGTACGTCATTGCGCCTCATAATACCTCACTGTATCTCATTAGACCATTATTTTGCCCATTCTGTCTGGATACTGTCTGAAAGTATGATATACTTGATCCCATCATGGCAGGCAAACGAAAACAACCAAGACTACGGATCGACGGAGATTATTATAACGTCAAAGTCTATACGCCTCAAGGCAAAAGAACTCAGGTCAGTTTTGGCCACATAGACGATTGCTCAGAAGCTGATGTCAGGGCGGTCTTTGCCAAGTGGTTGGAGCTATACAACACTGATCCTCAGACAGTCTTCTCTTATGAGAACCCCTACGATGCAGTTAAGGAAATCATTAATCCCACAAAGACCACTACCGTAGGGGAACTTGTCAAAGCATACAGGGAGCGGGCTGAGCGTGATCTGCAAAATACTCGGCAAGGATTGGAAAGCCCGGACTTGGTCAAGATCCGAAGAGCTGAGACCTTCCTGGCACCATACATCAAATGGAAGGTGACTAGCTTCGGTCCAGATCAGCTCAGGAAGGTTCAAAAGGCCCTGGTCAGTCATGAGTATGTTCATGGTAAGAAAACCAAGCACTATACCCGCAGGGGAATCAACGACACGATCAATTACATCAAGACCATCTGGAAATGGGGACTCGGTCGGCAAATCGTTAAAATCGAAAATGTCCAGAGCTTGGAAGAAATAAGACCGCTATCCTTGGGGCAGGACAATGTCCGTGAGAACCACAAACGTAAGAGAGTCACAGAGGAGGAGTTCAATAAAGTTGTTAGTGTGGTTAGCCCTGTCATTGGCGATATGCTGAAACTCGTGTGGCATACGGCCATGCGGCCCTACGAAGTGTGCGACATGAAACCTTGTGACATCCTTAAAGATGATAAAGACTGCTGGATCTATATCCCCGGCCGTAATGAATCACCTTACGGCAACCACAAAACGACACGATTTGAGCGTGTGCGAGTTATTCCCCTTACGAAGGAATCGCAAAAGGTTCTAAAGCCTCGATTACGGAATCGGAATGCGGATGACTATGTCTTCAAGCCGGAAGAAGCCACAAAGGTCATCAACAAGAAAATCCGCCAAAAGTACGACCACAACAGTTTCTGCCGTGCTGTCAAACGAGGGTGCAAGCGTGCGGAGGTCGATGTGTTCGTTCCCTATGATTTACGTCGAACCACTGCCACGGGCACACGAGCTATTCTTGGTAAAGAGGCTGCAAAAGTACTTTTGGGGCATGCGAAGACGGATACCACTGATATTTATCTGCTTGAAGAAGTGCAGGAGGCTATGAAGGTGGCGAAGCTACTGTCAAGTTACGAATAGCTGCCTTTCGGAGAACTTTGCAGACTGTTGACACATTTCCGAAGTACTTGGCCAATTCATGTTGGCCAAGTTTGTTCTTGATGTTTTGTTGTGCTGCTGCAATCCTGACACTCCGTTCAGTGAGTCGGATTGATTCCACTCCGCTTCAGCTAGTGGCATTGTAGCTAAAGGATTTTAGAAAGTGGTTTGTAAGAAAGAGTTGAATACCTAAAGACTTTTAATTCATAATTTCAGGACTTAACCCTATAGGAAGCGTTTACGTCTTGTGCCAAACATGAGGACCCATACATATCTCAAGATAACCTCTTGGGAAGTGAGGACGAGATCGCTCATCTTTTGAGTATCCGTTTAAACGCTCTTAGCTTGATTATTAAAATTCTATAATGATGGGAATGTTTTTCGCTTTACAAGAGCTTTTAAGCGGATACTCAAATGGTCAAATAAGTCTTCAACGAAAGGAATAGAAAATGCAAGAAAAAGATTTATCATTATGGAATACAAAACGTATGGTATCGATTGATATCCTTCGCGGTCTTGCGATTCTTTTGATGGTTCAAGATCATTGCTCACTAATTTTTGTAGGATGGGAAGAATCATCACTGATATTTACGGGTTCTCTGTCTTTAGGTCTTCTAGCGGCACCCATCTTTTCGTTCATTTTTGGGTTGAGCCTGTTTCTTTGGATGGAGAAAAAAGGAGCTGTCGGAGGGGATTCACGTGAAGTCATTAGGTCAACAGTGCGAAGAGGATTGTTCCTTTTCTTGCTTGGACTAGTCTTGTTAACTTGCACATGGGGACCCGACAAAATCTTCACTTGGGATATTTTGACCTTCTTGGGAACATCAGCAATTATCCTGGTGCCCGTTCGCACATGGTCTGCTAGAAGACTCATTATTCTGGCATTTGTAGTGATTATGATCACTCCTCCATTACGCACAATAAGCGGGTGTTATTCCATCCATGAAGATGGGATCTTTTGGGATGTTTTCACCCTCAAACATGTAGTTCTCGGATGGTTAATATACGGCTTTTTCCCCCTCTTTCCGTGGATAGCAGTTCCAGTAGTGGGATTTGCTGCCGGAAAACTGTTAACTACAGACTCAGAGGGCCGCTTTATAGCAAGAAAAGCCATCCTGCTTACCGGCATAGGATTTGCGTGTATGGGCATAGTATCATGGTTCTTCGACAAGGACCTTCCTAGCTCACTAGAGGGTGCCCCGGCCAAATATTCTCATATGATGTTGATGATTGCAGTAGCTTGTATAGGATTTTGGATACTAAACAAGCTATTCGACAGCAGGCAGAAACAGACAGGAATGGCGCTCGCGTTTTTTAAACGACAAAGCCTATTTTCACTTAGTGTTTATGTCGTGCATCTATTGGTATTTACCTGGTCCGTGAGACTCCTTGCTATATGGGAAAACGCTAACTACTACGACGATAGTTGGAACAAATTTCCTCCAGCCGTCGCAATACCGATAACAGTTTTCTTCATTATTGTGTGGGACTGGGTACTCAGAAGATGGGAAGCCAAACGAGCCTACAGCATCGAAGGATTTCTGCACTGGCTGATGTAATTCGCTCAACCGGTCAGTATCGCGTTTCATGCACCAACCAAGGTGGCAAACTTATCCTTGTTGAAAGTAGAGAAGAACAACGGGAAAACCATAGAGACACGGCATTTCACGACATTGCCAAACACCTGGACAAGACTATGCCTGACTATACCCTTGAATTCTATCGGGATGTATCTCAGAAACTGGTGCAGAAACAAGAGCCCATGCTGACATTAGAGCAACAGAATCCTGAATTGGCCCTCGATAGATGAAGCTATAAGGTGTCCCAGCACAGCCAAGCGTCACATAAGGTTACTACGTTACGGCTCACTGAACCAACGCATAAGACCTTCAATGCTATATTTCCGCCTGGGTTCCCATATCACAAGGATCCCATAAAACAATACAATGAACAAGGCTGCTAACAGGAGTGCCACTGGTACACTTACAACTCGACCATAGTAATGCCGAAGATCCTCCCTCCCCTGACATGCAGCAACAATGTGCATCACAGGGATGTAGGGAACAAACTGGATTACATAGGTTGTAAGTGAAAATGTGCTATATCTTCTGAAAAAAGATCTTATGACTCCTCCTGAGTCCGCCAAACCTTTATCCAATCGTCGGTTTAAGATCCAAAAACTCAAACAGGATATAGCTACCATGGTAGTGACATAGTAGGTTGATGCCGGATAAATCCGGAATCCAGGGCCGGTGTATACTTCAAAGAACGGAGATCCATAAGACCTACAGAAGTACACAAGCCCCGACAAACAAGCGAAGCTAAAGCCCATTGCAAGCATTCTCCGGTTCCCTTTCGAGTTGCCCGCTGCATAACTGCACAGCTCCTTACCCATGGCAAATCCCACTAACGGAAAGACCAGCCAAGGCAAGATCGGAAAATATCCATGGAGCAGAAAACCCAAAACTACCTCTCTCAGGGTAAAATCTGGGCTATATCCATGCCCTGTCCAAAACCTCCCCCAATCTGTTAATGGTGGCAGTTGCGGAGAGATAATCAGCAGTACGAGTGCCAGCATCAACAGCTTTCCCGTAGACCATTTACGAACTGGAATTAGAAAGAGTGTGGCAGCCCCTAAAAACGTCAAGATATCCCAGATGAAAACCCAGTCTGGTAGCCAAATAATGACCAATTCGGCTAGACCCACCATGAAAAGGAACAGCCCTCTTCTCACTGCAGCTTTAACTATCTTCTCTTCACTCCAGCCTGATGCTTCCTTTTTCTGCATCCAAAGGAAGAGGCTTAGTCCAACGAGAAAGGAAAAGACTGGAGCAGGCATTCTGCCGAACATGACTGAAAGTGTTGAAACATACCTCGCAGGAATACCAACTACGTACCCAAGGTAGTCCCTGAAATGAATTTGTATCATTAGTAGAATCGATAGTGTACGCAGTACATCAATGGAGAGCAGACGACTCTGAAGCCTAGGACTTCCCTCGCCGGAAGATGATTGTGTTAGGCCACTGAGTTCAAGCCCATCTATCTTACCAGCAGATTCCAACGAATCTGGAAACGATCTCGATTCGTTCATTGTAGATACCTCTTGTACAATTCCTTATCTCACGATCATTAACAAGGCCGCCGAAGATTCGAGTCAATATCCGGGATCTTTCGTGCCTACGTGCGTAAAATTCTCTTTGTTGTCGACGCACACCAACAAACCTAATTATATATGCTGGGGAAATGAGAGTAAAGAAGCAAGATATGTGCTCAAGCTAAGAATGAAGGAATCTGCTTTACTAATTCCATGTCAGGTATTACATTCAAGCAAACTTAATCATGACGCGTAAAGGAAACTGACAGTTTTTCTTGGGACTGCCGCATTGATTAGAGAACGAGACAAAGCGATAGATGTGTTGCGAGGCCTGGCCATACTGATCATGCTGGCAGCTAATTCATCGGCCAGCATTTATGCGGAACCTCACCTTCTTTGGTTCCGTTACCTGAGTTCCGTTGCGGCTCCGCTGTTCATTACTCTCTCCGGAATGATGGTATTTCTCTCGCAGTCCAAGAAGGACTACCCCTTTGCCTATTTTCTGAAACGAGGATTCCTGCTAGTCGGCATTGCCGCCTTCAAGGATATTGTGGCGTGGCAAATGTACCCTTTCAGATCTTTTGACGTGTTGTATGTCATTGGCATTTCTGTGCCCATAGCATTTCTATTTAGTCGAATAGGCAAAGCGTCCCTTCAATGGATGTTGGTTGCTGCTATCTTTCTCCTGACGCCTTTGCTTCAATATCTTTTTGGCTATACGCCTTATCCTTCTGAGGTTCTTCTTAATGGCAGCCATTATATGGAAGTGGCAAATCAAACCAGTGCACTTAATCACTTGTTTATAGATGGCTGGTTTCCTATTTTTCCATGGCTTGGATTCTCGTTGCTCGGGGTAATGCTAGGGTGTTATCGGTGGCAAAATAAATGCATCAAGCCATTTTACCATAAGAAGCCTATTCTCATATCAATAGTTTGCCTTGCTACTGGCATCCTTCTTAAAATCATCTTTCCTGTTCATCTTTATATACGGGAAGGTTTTGGTGAGGTTTTTTACCCGCCCACCGTAGGATTTTGTATGTATACGATAGGTATCATTCTGGGACTCTTTAGTGTATTCGATAAGATTGCGTTTTCAAAGATATTTGAATCTGTTGCGACGGTGGGGCGGTCATCGCTATTCCTATACATCCTCCATACGTTTCTGATCAATTATGTTTTTGCTATTTTCTTGGAAGGATTAAATGGAGTTCGTTTTGCTCTTTTTTGGCTGTGCTTTGCGGTACTCATTACGGGCGTCGCCTATGGGCTAAGACTCCTAAAGAAGAAGTGGAAACAACAGCCTTGGATCTTTAGATTCTTGTTGGGCGGATAATCGACCACCACGACCGGGTTTTGCCAAGCTCGCTACCGCTCGAGTGTGCTATGTAAGCTTTGTGAAAGATGAGGGTAGGCCGCTCGTTTCCGGTTGCCGTATCTGAGGAGTATTCAAGCTGAATCGGTCGGGGGAACATGGTGAACATTCCACTAGTGTGCCCCGTCCCGGACCAGCTTGAAGTGTCCACTACTGGCTCGTAGCTGACATAGACATCTTTTTGGCATTGGATATAATCCTGTCAAAACCCAATTCTAAGACATAAAATGCAGAAAGGCATGAAAAACAGCCTGGTATATTAAGGTTCTATGCTGATCGGAGTCTGTGTGAATAAAGTTACCGTAATATTGAATGCCATTAAAGAGGGAGATCGTAAAGGAGAGTGCAGTATGTCTACGCACGGATTATTCCCCGCAGAGGCACCAGCGGGCAAATTGGGAACAGGGCATGCCGGTCGGCTGCTTTCCGTTGACTCTTTTCGCGGAGTCACAATCATCGGCATGATCATAGCCAACACGACGTGGATTTTTAAGTCAACCTATGACTGCTCGTGCTTTAGTGTGTTCTTGCACGGAGAATGGCACGGCGTGACTTTCGCAGATATGATATTCCCGTTCTTCGTATATATCATGGGTCTATCAGTCGTACTGTCTCTTTCAAGAGGGCAGTTTGATTCCGGACGACGCCAATTTGTGTTCTCCAAAGTGATATGGAGAACAATCAAGCTGTTTCTGCTTGGTGTTGCTATAAATGCTCTAATGCTAATGGCTGGTGGGAAAGGACCAATTAGTGTGATGGGTGTATTGCAGCGTATTGGGCTGGTCTATCTAGCATGTGTATTGTTGTATCTGTTCACCAGATGGAGGACTCAGTTAGCTGTTGGTGCGTTTGTTCTGTTGTCCTATTGGTTAGCCATGGCCTTTATTCCAGTGCCATCAATAGGAACTGGAATCTTGGAGCCAGGAAGAAATTTGGCTGCCTGGATGGATCAGATCATCCAGCCAGGTGCATTAAATGCGGGCACATGGGATTCGGAGGGACTCTTCTCCACCATCCCTGCTGTGGCAACGGGGATAACGGGAATGCTAGCCGGTTATTTGCTCATTTCGAGTCTGACCACTGAACAGAAGGTCATCTGGTTGTTCTTGGGCGGATTCCTGACGATTGTCATCGGACAACTCTGGGGTCTGGTTTTTCCCTTGAACAAATGGCTTTGGACCAGTTCCTTCGTTCTTTTCACATCGGGCTGGGCCTCTGTGACTCTGGCCTCTTTCACCTGGCTGATCCGCATCACGGCCATTCGAAAATGGAGCCGTTTTTCCATTTCGCTCGGCAAGAAATCTTTGTTCTGCTACGTTTTGCACTTCTTTGTGTTAGGGTTTTTCATGGCTCCTCTGTTCGGCAAAAAGCCCTTGATGGAGTTGAGCCTGTCAAGCCTCGAAAAGGTGCTCCCCTCGGAACTCGTCGTTCTGTTGTTCTCGCTCGTCATCGTTGCCGTATGTTACGGCGTTGTCATTCTGCTGTTCCGAAAAACTGTTCGGATTGAGGTTTGACAAATCAGTAAACGGACTCCACAGAATCGATGCCGCTTGCCCACCAGGCAGACGGCATTAGAATTACGCACGGGCCTGGATTTACGGAAAAATCTCTGCCACAGAGTGATCCGCTCTCTCTTTTTTACATTTTTGTGTAAAATCTTGATTGAAATCAAGGTTGTTTTACGCAGGTCATATAGAAGAGACAAATTCAGGACTAAATCGTAAAGGAGCCCGACATGAATCAGTTCAAGCGAGCTTGACCACCATCCTCACCTACTTGAAAAAGACAGTTCCTGCCTGCTTATGGCAGTCATATACCTGGAACTTCCCCAACAATCCTTCAGATACCTCTTCCCCACCTTGAAATGACAGTTGTCAAACAATGATAATAGCATGCATGGAATACGTTCCCGTTCACACTCTGTTTGGTCATCAAGCGAGTCCGCCACAGATGGTTCCCGTCGGCGAGCTGATTTTGAGCCTTTCAGACCTTACGAATACTGCTGCTGGCAGAAAACCCGAGCACATAAATCGATCTGTTGGTGCAAGCAAAGGATGTCATGAAAGTAGCGAGCGTGTTGTCTCCTACTTGTGAGTATTGCTACTGGTTGTACTAAAGGAGAAAGAGCTATGAAGACTGTCAAGGAGCTAGTTGTTGTTATTGGTATTTTGCTGTTGGGGCTTGCGGCATTACTTGTGAAATGGAGGATCAACGAGTCTCGACCAATCAGCAGAGACGAGGCTCAGGAAATCATTCGATATGGATTTGTCACACCTGAAAGGGCTTATTATCTTCGACACGATCCCAATAGCTCATATGTATCCCTGTTCTTCATAGACAAAGATACAGGGGAGCATTTTCATACCAGCCGCTTTGTGAAAGGCGAAGACAAAGGACAAGTACTTGAGCAGGTTGACTCTCTAATCGAGGAGGTTAGAGGCCGCGAAGGAGAATATCTCTTCCGGCTCGCTCTCAGACCCACTGAAACCGCTTTTAGACTGCTGAGCATTGAACTTTTTAGAGAGCAAGATGAACACAGGATTGTGTTCTACGATATAGTTGGCCTGTAGCCTATCGGCTTTCAAATCGAGTGAGCAATCTCAATTAGCGATGAACGGTAATAGAAATTCTCACTACTGTTCAGGAGCAGTTAGTTCAGTATTAGTTCGAACCGACTCGACAACTCTCCGAATTGCCTCAACGACCATATCCGTCTCCTGCGAGGGCGGGTTTTGGATGCTTGAGTCGATTGCATATGATTTACGCCTCCGAGTGCTCGTTCGGTTTAATCGGACTTCTCTTTAGCCTTATCTTCAATTTGTATAACACGAGCTTTGACTATTAGACCCTTCTGGTCAAATTCAAGGAAACTTGTGCCGGTCCAATTTAGCAGTTGTGTCACAGGATTCTGCTTCGCAGACTCCTTTGGACGAAGAGCAGAATGCAGAGGACAACGTCAAGACCGTAACCGTTGAGGTCAAAGAGCCTCGGAGATGAGCTGTGTTCGGATACGAAAATGGTCTCTACTGCACACCGGCGGAAACCCGACAGAAAGCATCCCAACATCACCAAAATGCCACTACCGTTTTATACCGTTTTGCGCTTCGAATACCGCGATAACGTGCGAAGAAACGCGAAAGAATAAGAACTCTTGCGAAAATCCAAAAACATGCTAAGATACTGAAAACAATAGACTATTAGGAGTATCGCTTATGAAGACATTTGGGCAATCTTCGTTTAAACAAGGGCAAGGTCCAACGAATAAGTTGAATCGCCGAGAAATGATGAGTGCTGGTCTTGCACTTGGACTGACTGGAGTTGTCTTGCCGGGCCAGACATTAAGTCCCGTCTTGGGCGAGGTACACGCCGGTGAATCGGGCAAAGAACCAACGACTGATGTGAGAAATAACGGTCTCGCTTCTATCAAAGGTCCATCCGCTTTGCTAAACAAGAAACTGGAGGAAACATCTATAAGCGGACCTACACGCGCTTGTGGAAAAGCTTACGGATCCATATTCGCCGATTTGATGCATGGTTATATGACCAGGGAGACAAAGCCCTCCCATTCTCGATTAGGTTTTGCAAAAGCTTGCCTGCCTTTCATTGAGAAGTATACTCCATTTTCTTTTGACTTTCTTCGAGGGGCTGCTGAGGGTTCAGGATTCACTTTAGAACAATTGACGCTGTTGTCTCTCTATGAAGAAATATGGAAAGGCTCAGGCTTAGCGGCCGAACAACATACCTACGAAGGGCACTGCACTGCGTTTATTAGTTCACGGACTCGTTCAAAGGATGAGAGAACTATCGTTGGTCAAAGTTGGGACTTCTGGCCCCATGACTTCCCCTGGGTAGGCTTACTCAGGCTCCAGTGTGATGGCCATCCCGCAACACTTACATTTAATTTTCCGGGCATGTGGAGCGGGTGTGGAATTAATTCTGATGGCTTAGCTCAAATGTGGACTAGTGCTGGATTTCTACCCGTATTGGCAAATGCTCCAGGAGTACCAACTTATATATTGATATCTGAATTGTTAAATAGAAAGTCGGTACCAGAATCGGTTGATTTTCTCCAAAAAACTCCAAATGCTGGTGCTTACATATTTTTATTGGCTGATGCCAAGGGAAGAACTGCTGTTGTTGAGGCACTCCCTGGAGGAAAGCTTGCCGTTGATTATTCGCCGGTCAATTGTCGAACAAATCAGTATGATATCCCTGAGTTGATCGAAGCTAGTTATCAAGATCTTAGCGATCCGGAGGCCAAGTCGACTAAAATACGCAATAAGGAAGCCCACAAAATTTTACAGTCTTGTAACGAAAGCCTTTCACTTGATGTTATCAAATCCGCTCTAACAACCAAACCAATCTTTAGAGAAGAGCTTTTCTATTGTATTACCATCGCTAGTTTAATCGCTTGCTGTGAAGAGCGAGCACTTTGGCATTGTCGTGGAGGACTAAAGCCCGACAAGTGGATCAAAACTGTGCTTTAGTGTGCCAATCCTGATTAAGAGGCACCAGAATTCAACCTGACAGGCAAACATTCTCATACTACCAAAATGCCACTACCGTTTTATACCGTTTTGCGCTTTAAATACCGCGATAGAATGCGAAGAAACGCGAAAGAATGCGAACTCTTGCGAAAATGTAAAAACTTGCTAAGATACTGAAAACAATAGACTTTTGGGCTTTTTGGCAGTTTTCCGAATGCTTCCTGTTAACCGCTAGGTCGTAGGTTCGAGTCCTACTCGGGGAGTTTTAAGTCATTACAAATAAATGACTTACGTATTGCGATAAAATCACTCCAAATATCTTACTACCGTTTTATACCGTTTTAAAACGGTACATACTGTTTTGGCTGCCTTAAAGTTAGGGTCCGAAACCTTTTTGGGTATTGAAGTTACGGCTTTTTTCAAACGTTGAACCTATCGGCGTTGCATACGCTCTATCCATCGTTGGAATTGTCCATGAACAGAGAACCCCGGCTAAACGACTTGTTAGAGCAGCCTAAGACCAGCCGTAGACCAACGGAAGATGCTTGGCACAAGGATTTGCCACAAATGCTTCGACTCGTTTAACCTATTGAACTGGCAAGATCAATCCATCATAAAGCAAGACATGTGGTTATCCGCGAGGCTCCTTGACCTCAATCGTCACGGTCTTGATGTTGTCTTGTGTATTCTGCTCTCCTGGAACAGCAGAGATTTCTACCTTCATGGGAGACTTTAACGCTATCCCGGATTCTGAGGAAATCAAGAAATTTCTTGAATCAGGTCTAACCGATGTCTATGGCCGACATGACGGGCAGAACGAGCACGCCGGGCCACATCTCCATTGTGACTTGTTCCACAGCTCATGAGCTTAGAGTCAACAAATACTGCGGTCAATTGACGGTACTGCCATGTTGTCGAGAGCTGTCGATTTCTTTTAATGACGGCGCTCGCCAGATATAGAGTTCTTCAGGAGAATATGGATTGGTGCCCGCCATAGCGGCCACTATGTTGCCATCCAGGGAAAAAGCGACATAGCGTGCTTCAGAGTCAAGGTGCAGTTTGATCAACTCACGTCCTGTGGCAATATGCCATCCCATGATGGTTTCACCGCTTGCTGACACAAGCGTTCTTCCATCTGGGGAAAAGGCAAGTCCATCGACTTCTTGCTTCTGCCCAACCAACTCTTTCCGGAAATCGCCCGTGGCCGCATCCCAAAGCAGAATTCTGCTGTCACCGCCTCCAGTGGCCAGAACTGCACTGTCAGGGCTGAATGCTGCAGAACTCATGTAGTTGCCATGTGCACGTATCTCATAGCGTTTCTCGATAGCATCCAGGTCATTGCAGGACCAAACAACAGCCAAACTGTCAACTGTATTGTAAGTGCCGTCGGCGGTTAGGAGAAGTCGTCCATCTGGAGAAAACGCAACCGCTCCGACATTCCCCTCGTGTGCTTTCAGCACTTTGATTCTTGTACCGTCCCCCCAATTACCTATTATCACCGAGCCATCGGAACGGCCACTAGCGAAGAGCTTTCGGTGCTTGCACACGGCGAGCAGTGATGAGGGTATGCCCGGTGCAGGCCAGAGGTCGGTTTCCCAGGTCGTGCGATTTTTGGCAAGATTCCACTTGGCAAGTCCCAGCGAGCCTGCTGCCCCTGTAAGTAACACGATCTCTGTCTCGTCTTCCGCAAAGCCGATGGGGTAGCCACTGATCTCGGTGTCGAGGAAGTTAGCTTCTTCGAGATCATATAGGCGTGTTCTGAAGTTAGGGAAATCGCCTGTAGCCAGCACGGCTAACTGTCCATCTTTGGAAAAGCTTGGTTTACATGGCTGAAAATGACTCGATACTTTGGTCACCGTTTGTTTAGGTTCGATATCCCAGAGCAGCACTTTGTTATCGAAACCACCAGTCGCAAATTGCATATCATCAGATGCCATTGCAACAGCGTATACTTGACTGGTATGCCCAAGAAGGCGGGCTTTTTCTTGAAATGAATTCCCCGATACTTCCCAGAGACGAGCGGCATGATCGTAACCTACTGTCACCATCAACGTCCCCTTTGAATTGGCTACAGCCTGGACAATGTTACAGGCCATGGTCTTGTTTATTGGTATGGTTATGTCGCCTGACTCGAAATCCCATAAGAGCGACCCATTTACTATATCTCCCAGAAAGAGTGTGTTTCTTTCGGGGATAAAGGTAACATGTTCCCGCCAGAGGAAAGGTGCTCCCTGGAAATCCTCAAGTGAAGTAACCCATCGTGAGGTTCTGATATTCCAAATGTCATACCGTCCTGATCCTGATGCGAATGTGGCCAAGTACTTACCATCATCTGAAAAAGCTGCGATGGATATTGGGAGTTCACTATCCCCCGATTGCTCTTTCTTAGAATTTTTTTCGCGAGACAGATCCAGTCTCGTTCCCGTGCTATTGGCAGTGAAATCCCACAGCGCAACAATTCCATTGGCGTAGGCGACTGCCAAGGTTGCTTCTGAGGGGGAGAACACAGCAGAAGCACATCCGTATTGCTGCTCATAGGATTCTCTGAAAAGTTCAAAACCTCTTGTCCTCCAAATCAGGACCTTACCTCCGGTGTCTGCTGCAGCGAAATACAATCCGTCGTTTGAAAAGGATACTGATCGGATCGCGTTACTCGCTTGAGCACGCAGTAGCACGTTTCCCGTCATGTCCCGTACGATAACAGTATGGTCCTCGCTGCCGGAGGCCAATAACTTCCCATCGGGTGAAAATGCAACACAGGTTACAGTACTCTTGTGCTCAACAAAACGCTGCACAGGGTCTCCTTGAGCCCGCTTCCACAGGTAACGCCATTCCCAGCCGCGTATGTCATCCTCCGAGGTAAGCCCCTCATAGGCCTTCAGCAAAGTCAGGGCGGCCCCGATGTTGCCGTCATCTATGTTCTGTTGGGCCGCTTTTATGTCTGCCGCATATAAATTCAGCCTGGCATCTTTCTCACTCTCTTCGGCGCGATCTCGCTCTATCGTTACTGTCTGTTCCGCTGTTCGGGCCTGCTGCTCAGCACTCTCGGCATTTTCTTTTTCCACTTTCAGTTGTTCTGCGGCGCGGTTGGCGCGGACCATCTGCCAGAGACTTACTGACGTAGCTACAACAAGGATAATTACAATAACTGCAGCCGAAGTAACCAGAAGTTTGTTCCTCTTGATGAATTTTTGCACTCTGTAGACCGTACTCGGGCGACCGGCCAGGACCGGTTCATTGTTTAGATGACGCTTGATATCGGCAGTGAATTCGCTGACCGATTCATATCTCCTATTGCGGTTTTTTTCCATAGTCTTCATCACGATCCAGTCCAGATCGCTGCGAATCAGTTTACACAGCAATTCCGGGCTAGTTCGGCGGTGCTTGGCTACGTCTGTGATAGTTTCACCCAGTGTGCTTATCCTGGTGGATGGACGGATCGGTTCTTCTTCGCGGATAATCCGCTGCATCTCGCCATAGCCCTTCTTCAGAAGATACTCCGAATCGAACGGCGTCGTGCCGGTCAGAAGCTCATACAAAAGCACACCCAGCGAAAATACATCCGTACGCGTATCGATATCCAGTCCGCTCATTTCTGCCTGTTCAGGACTCATATACTCCGGAGTACCAATCATCTGAGAGTAGCACGTGAACACAGTCTTTTCCGTAAGCTGTTGGTTCACCGCCTTGGCGATGCCGAAATCTATCACCTTGACAACCGGCTGACCATCGTGCAGCGTAACCATGACGTTAGAGGGCTTGATATCACGGTGAATGATGCCCTTCTGATGGGCATGCTGTACAGCCTGGCATACTGAAACAAAGAGATCCAGACGTTCACGGGTGCTCAGATTGTTCTTGTCGCAGAATTCCGTGATAGCTACTCCCCTGACAAGCTCCATGACGAAGTATGGCCGGCCGGTATCGGTTGTTCCTGCATCGAGAACCCTGGCAATATTCGGATGATCCATCATCGCCAAAGCCTGGCGTTCAGCCTCAAAACGGGCGATAACCTGCTTAGTATCCATACCGAGCTTTATTATCTTCAAGGCAACCCGGCGACGAATCGGTCTTTTCTGTTCGGCCATATAAACTGAGGCCATCCCACCTTCACCTATTTTTTCCAGCAGCTTGTAACGTCCTATGACCGTCTCCGGCCCTTCGGTGAGAGGGGATTCATCGAGAGTTACATCAGGATCAATCGCCGGGATTTCGAGAAAGTCGCCGGCCTGTTCATGAGACTTGAGCAGAAATTCCACTTCCGCTCGCAGCTTCTCATCCCCGGCACAGGCTTTTTCAAGGAATTCTGCCTGCTTCGTAGGATCAGACAGCTCGACGGCCTTGTTAAATATCTCTTCTGCGTTTTGCTTTGATGTCATTTTTTTGATCCTTTTAGTTCCCTTATTCATCCGAGTATGGTACAAAATACGACTTACCCTGCTCATAGCATTCCTTAAGCCTGATAAGATATGGAGCGAGAATTTTAATACCTGAACCACGCGGATCTGTAGCGAGTCCTTCGATAGCCTTATTAATCCAGATAAGGGCAGAATCATAATCTTCACAAGCGGCATATGCTTCCGCTACAAACCAATATATTTCTATTACCTTGGGATCATAATGCTCAAGCAACTCAATAGCTCGAGTCGCATTGAGAACCGCCTTTTCGCCATCTCGGTATTTGACAATTGGACAATTTGCCTGCAAAGCAGCCAAGGATGCCAGGGAAAAGGGGGCAGGATACAGATTTGCCATTAAAGCATATTCGTCGAGTTTATCCATCCAATGTTCTTCAATAGTCATAATTGAATCGAATTGATCCCACACAGACTGCGTTTGATCCAAATCAATGATCCAGCTTTCCATGTATGGAAAATCAAGCGATAGAACCATATGTCTCATCTCAGGCGAGAAAGATACTCTGGCATCAATACCATTAAGCACTTTCTTAGATAGTAAAGTCTTCATGTCTGTAATCCATAACCCGCTTTCAGCTCCAACGGGTCCGCTTGAGAAGAGATACCTTCCGTCAGGTGACCAACTTAGATACCCCCAATTAACAAAATCCTTGGGAATCTTCAATTTGTGAACGACGTTACCCGTTTCCATTTCCCGGATATCTGTATACCAGCCGTCCAGAGAGGAAAGGTAACGACCATCCGAAGAGATGGCTGGATTGAAATCCAGCAAGGTCATTATCTGTCGGGGTTCTGCATTCTGATCAGTTATATCAATTGACATCAGACAATAGTGATTACCTTCCGGAATCACGTAGTACACCTCTTGCGAATTAGGTTTCCAACCAATGACCCAGCCACTGGTAAGAAGTTGCAATCCTTCCCCATCAGGTTGAATAATGCACACTTCAAAACCTGTAGTAATCCCCATTCGGGACATACCGGGTAACTGCTCTTTGATTTGAGGAACGCTGAGATTCAAAGTGTTTCTCGTAAATGCCACATATTTTCCATCCGGAGACCAATGAGGCTCTATCCCTGTAGCGAGCATGCGTTTGTGACCTGATTCTAAATTAAGCACTTCAATAGTACTCTCAGGAAACAGCCCGCGGAAGTAGACGATTTCTTTTCCGGCCGGGGACCAATCCACTTGGCGGCAGGGTGAGACAAAACGACTGAATTTTGAGCTGATCATTTTATATTCAGCAATAGCTTTTGTGATGGGATAAAAAGCAGGCCTCTGCTTCAATTCTGGAGGTATATTTATCGACAGCCCCTTATCCAGAAATGCAAAGGTATGTGCCTCAGACCATCCGTAAAAATCATATGTAGACATAGGATTGCTCAGCGAGATACCGTCAAAAAAGATCTCAGCAGTGTTCAGGTTACCCATTATTATATGTGCAGAAAAAATGTTGAATTGATACTCTAAGTTTTCCGGTGACTCTTTTGCACATGCCTTCGCATCTTCCAGTGCCTTAGAGAAGTCTCCGAGTTCAACATAGGTCTTTCGCCGTTCGTTGTAATATTCCACCAAAGCTGGATTTTCCAAGTCACTTTTGGCAATTGCTGCTGTAAAATCTTTTATTGCCTCATTCAATAGAGGTCTGTCTTTATTATCTGCACCTTTCTTTCTTTTTGCAATGGCACGAAGCGCATACCCATCCGATCTGCTCGGACTCAAGGCTATCATAATTGAAGCATCGCCTTCCACTTCGTCATATTTCTCCAAGAGGTTATTGGTTATAGCACGAGTTTTCAGGGCATTATAGTAATCCGGCTGCAATTCAAGCGAACGATTCAACCAACGCAACGTTTCATTTACAGATCTGGCCATCAGAGCTCTGTTATAATAACTCTGTGCCGAGTTTGGCAGCATGGCTTCTCCTTTGGTTTGGTGCTCTTTGGCTTTGTCCTGAAAGAACAGTGGATTCTCAATATTACTCTGAGCAGAATCCAGGTAAATTCTTGCCAACAGCAAATGGGCCTGACTTGCAATCTCTGCAGGTTCGCCCAGCATGCCTTCCAGTTCTTTCACTGCATCATTGGCCTTTCCCATTTGTAGAACCAGGCGGGCATGCAACAGCCAAGCATCACCGCTGACGTGTTCACTTTTCGTAAGAGGTTCGAGCAGATTCATGGCTTGTTCATATTTTCCCCCAGCAAAAAAGCCTTGTGCTGATGACAGCAAGGCTTTGGCTTCCTGTACTGCCAATACCTGTTCCCTCTCTCGCACTGTCTTCGCTACCTGGTGATACTTAGCCAAGGCCAGAATGGAGACAACTCCAACGATAATAAATGCCGCCGCTGTTACAATTTGCCTTTTGTGCTTTCGGTAGAATTTTTGTATAGAGTATAGAACTGTAGGAGATCCGGCACTGATTGGCTCATTTGCCATGTGCCTTCTAATGTCCTCCGCCAGAGCGTGAGCAGTTTCATATCGTCTGGTGCGGTCTTTCTCAAGACTTTTCATCACGATCCAGTCCAAATCACCTTTGACAAGCTTAGTCAGACTTTCAGGATTAGTTTTACGTCGCTTTGCAACATCCGCCATCGTACTGCCAAGAGTGCTTATCTTCGTGGATGGCCTCAGGGGTTCTTTTTCTCGGATGACCTTCTGCATTTCCGCATAGCCTTTGCTGCGAAGCTCTTCTGCATCGAAGGGCGTAGTGCCGGTCAATAACTCATAGAGCAAAACCCCAAGTGAATAGACATCGGTCCGTGTATCAATGCCCAATGCACTCATTTCGGCCTGTTCGGGACTCATGTACTCTGGTGTGCCTATCATCTGGGCGTAGCGTGTAAAAAGCGTCTTTTCCGTTAGTCGCTGATTCACGGCCTTGGCGATACCGAAATCAATCATCTTCGGAACCGGTATTCCGTCGTGCATCGTCACCAGAACATTCGAAGGCTTGATATCCCGGTGAATGATCCCCTTCTGGTGTGCATGCTGAGTAGCCTGACATACCGGTAAAAATAACTCCAATCGTTCTTTGGGGTTGAGGTTGTTCACATCACAGTATTCTGTGATGGTGATCCCTCGTACCAGTTCCATCACAAAATAGGGACGGCCTGTATCAGTGGTCCCGGCATCAAACACCTTGGCAATATTGGGATGGTCCATCAGTGCAAGTGCCTGGCGTTCCGCTTCAAATCTGGCAATTACCTCCTTTGAATCCATACCCAGCTTGATGAGCTTCACCGCCACGAAACGCCGGATAGGTCGCTCCTGCTCAGCCATATAAACTGAAGCCATCCCACCTTCACCTATTTTTTCGAGGAGCTTGTACCGCCCAACGACAGTGCCTGAAGCATCCGGCACAGGAGCGTTCTCCAGCGTGGCATTCGGATCACCCTCCGGCATCTTCAAGAAGCTGCCTGCCTCTTCATGCCACTTCAGCAGTGCATCCACTTCCGCCCGGAGCTTTTCGTCTCCGGCACAGGCTTTGTCCAGATATTCTACTCGTTCGGCCTGGTCTGATATTTCGATAGCTTTGTGGAAAATATCTTCGGGATTCATGTACTTCACCTATAGATACTGTTGACTGATTCAGACGCTTCGATCTCCTCCCAAGACGGCGCTTGCCAGAGACGAAGATGTTCCGTGTGGTCCACCAAGTTTCCTTCCCATGCCGCAATTGTATTGCCACCCGAAAGAAAGATCGGGTCATATATTCCGAAGCCAGACCGTAGATCGAGATTGCCGACTTCCTCCCAACTCGTAGTATCCCAGAGCATTATGGGTTCCAGCCCGATGGTCGACGTCGCTAATCGTTTGCCATCAGGAGATACAACGAAGGACGAGAGAGCCAAGTTATGTCCTTGTTGAATAGAGGATACCTTTTCCTGTGTAGAAACATCCCAGATATTAACTATTGGCATTTCCGTTCCCGCTGTCACCATCAATTTTCCGTTCGCAAGAAGAGCAAGGCCCTGAATAACGTATTTCTGTGCCCTGAAGTCGCACGCCTTCTGTCCCGTCAAGAGGTTTCGAACCTCGACTCTTGGGCCACGAGCTATTGCCAACCAAAGTCCATCCTGCGAGAATACTACGTCTCGAATCTCTGAGACTTCTTCATCAATTGTACAGGATGAAAGCTCTTTGTGGGTCACAACATCCCATCTCATGATGGTTGCCTTTGTCGAATCGCTGTTGCGTACGAGCACTGTGAGCACTTGAGAATTCGGAAAATATTCGAAGATCGGAAAATATTCATCTAAGGGATCTGTTTCATTGAGACCCAACTCGAACGTTGATAGCGTATTGGTTGACAAGTCCCACGCTTTGATCTGCAGAGGCTCCCGTGATCCCAACAGTATTTCATGTGTGGAGACCCAGAAGGCTGCGACGTTGTTACTACCTAATGACTTGGGGTCCTCTTTCTTCTGGAGTGTGGCCGCCTCCGATAGTTGCACATCACCCTCGCTGGAAACAGTCACAATCGTCCTGCCATCCGGAGAGATATCCACGTGCTCTATCTCGGTGGGCAGGCTTATTGACCAGCGGTCTTTGTCTTGAACAGATGCCTTCCAGACACAAACACTACCGTCTTTGCTGCTGCTCACGAGATGTTCGCCGTCTCGCGAGAATTCCACTGACCAGACTTCGTCAGTGTGTCCCAAAAGAGTCGCCTCCTCCGACCAGTCATTGGTGTTCCATAGCTTGATCGTCTGATCACCGCTGCAGGAGGCGAGGTGTTGGCCATCAGGAGAGAAGGCCAACCCGGCGATGAGGCCAGTATGCCCTGTCAAAGTCGTTATTCGGACATTAGCTGCCACATCCCAAATCGTAATGCTGGGAGCGGCAAAGCCTGTCCCAGCGGCAAGAAAACGTCCATCCGGCGAGAAGTCGAGAGACAAGATGCCGATACCATCTTCAGTACCTGCGGAAAAGGCGATCTTCTCAACACCAGTACCAGGATCCATCAACCGAACACTACCGTCATTGCCACCAATAGCCAGAATCGAACCGTCCGGCGAATAACGTACCGCCCCAAAAACAACGCGGCGGGCAGGAGAGATCTGGATCTGTATGAGTCTCTTCTGTGTAGCTATATCCCAAATCGAAACGTCTTTCTTCGGCATAAAGACGGCGATTGTTTTTTTGTCGGGAGAGATAGTGAGAGAGGTGATGGTGTCCTTGCCAATTATCAGTTCAGCAACGGTCTTCCGGCTATTGACTTCCCAGATTCTGACACCAGATTCATCGTTACCATTGCGGGTATGTGCGACGAGCAATTGCCCATCAGTTGAGAGACACAACTGACCGGAGTTTGGCCATGTCCCGTAGTCTTTCGGCCAATCGTCCTGCAAGACAGCTTCTTTCTCTTGGTTGGCAAGATTCCATAAACCAACCTCTCCTCTTCCGTCGAACGTCAACACTTTCTTGCCATCATCAGCAAAAACCGCCTTACGTGGCCACTTCCCATGCATGTCCAGCTTCAAAAGCGCATCTCCCTGACAGCAGCCCCAAAGATAGCGCCATTCCCAGCCCCGTAGATCCTCTTCGCCATCTTTTGGGCGTTGTCGGTCCAGTAGGTGACGGGCGTGACGCAGATTGTTTTTGGCCAGAGACTGTTGACAGAGCAGCATATCCGCTGCATAGGCTCGCCGCCGGGCGGTGAGTTCTTGTTCTTCGGCGCCGAGTCGAAGCTGGCTCTCTCGCTGTTCCGCTTCAGTAGCCCGCTTGGCTTCCTCTTGATAGGCAATCTTCTGCTCACGTTCCGCGTTGCGCGCCTGTTCTGCTTCCCCCCTCGCCTTGGTCGCCTTGAACGCCAGGGCAATACTCACAATCGTTGCTATGATCACAACCGCAACAATCGCGGCCACAGATAACACCAGAAGCTTATTACGTTTGACGAACTTCTGAATCCTGTAGAGTGCACTTGGTCGCCCGGCCAGGACCGGTTCATTGTTCAGATGACGCTTGATATCGGCCGCGAATTCGCTTACCGATTCGTATCGCCGGCTGCGATCTTTCTCTAAGGTCTTCATCACGATCCAGTCCAGATCGCTTCGAACCAATTTGCACAGCAATTCCGGGCTGGTTCGGCGATGTTTGGCGATGTCAGTGAGGGTTTCACCCAACGTACTTATCCTCGTAGATGGACGAATCGGTTCTTCTTCCCGAATAATCCGCTGCATCTCTCCATAGCCTTTGCTCAGCAAGTACTCAGAATCAAACGGAGTCGTGCCGGTCAAAAGCTCATACAAAAGCACACCCAGCGAAAATACATCCGTACGCGTATCGATATCCAATCCACTCATTTCTGCCTGTTCCGGACTCATGTACTCCGGCGTGCCGATCATCTGAGAATAACGCGTGAACACCGTCTTCTCGGTAAGCTGCTGATTCACCGCCTTGGCTATACCGAAATCGATTACTTTAACAACCGGCTGGCCATCATGAAGCGTAACCATAACGTTAGAGGGTTTGATATCACGATGAATGATGCCCTTCTGATGGGCATGCTGGACAGACTGGCATACTGAAACAAATAGCTCCAAGCGCTCCCGGGTGCTCAGATTGTTCTTGTCGCAAAATTCTGTGATAGCGACTCCCCTTACAAGCTCCATCACGAAGTAGGGCCTGCCTGTTTCAGTCGTACCTGCATCGAGAACCCTGGCAATATTCGGATGATCCATCATGGCAAGGGCCTGGCGTTCGGCCTCGAAGCGGGCGATTACCTGCTTGGTGTCCATGCCCAGCTTGATAATCTTTAATGCCACCCGGCGACGAATGGGCCGTTTCTGCTCGGCCATATAAACTGAGGCCATCCCACCTTCACCTATTTTTTCCAGCAGCTTGTAACGTCCTATGACCGTCTCCGGCCCTTCAGTGAGTGGAGATTCATCGAGAGTTACATTAGGATCAATCGCCGGACTTTCAAGAAAGTCGCCGGCCTGCTGGTAAGATTTCAGCAGAAATTCCACCTCGGCCCGGAGCTTCTCGTTCCCGGTACAAGCTTTATCCAGATATTCTGCTCGTTTGGCCTGATCGGATATTTCGATAGCTTTGTGGAAAATATCTTCAGGATTTGTCTTTTTCGCTGCCATACCAATAGTCCTTTGCTTTGACTTACTATGGTTGCATTATTTAGGATCTATGTCGGATTCCTGGTCATGCCTGTCCTCCGACTGTATGTCATCCCATACACAGAACATCAAAAAAGCCACATAGAGTACCAGGATTAAACAAACTCTGGGGCCTGGTATCAAGTATTTTACGTCCGAAAGGGAAAAAGTCAATCCAGCACGCCCTACGTTGGTTAGCTCAGTAATTGATTCGATCCAGCCAGTCATGATTTTGCTCCTTATCTTTTATTAAGCCCTTAAATTTCTTATTGTCTGCTTTCATTAAGTAGTGCGCCGTCTGGATCGATTTTGGCTCAAGATTTTTGAGAAAGGTGCAATATTTATTAAGAATGTGTATATAACTTTTGAGATCTGCCTGAATTGTTAATCTCTGGAGCGGATTCTGCCGTACAGCCAGGCCTTGGCATATGTCCAATAGCGCTTGGCCGTAGCCGGGGAAATCTCTAATATGCTGGCAGCCTGTTCGAGCGTCAGTCCGGCAAAATAGCGGAGTTTCACTAATTCCGCTTTGGTCTTATCTATTCCGGCCAGTTCGGTGAGGGCCTCATCTAAGGCAATAAGATCTTCCGAAGGAGTCTCAACCACAACATCCTCACGCTTGAGTTCAACCTTCATGCGGCCGCTGCCGCGTTTCAGACGCTGCTTCCGACGAGCGTTCTCAATCAAAATCCGTCGCATGGCCTCTGCTGCAGCTCCAAAAAAGTATGTGCGGCTCCGCCAACCTTGGCCCTCCGAACTTGCGAGACGGACATAGGCCTCATGAACTAGGGCGGTTGCTTGGAGCGTGTGTCCAGGGCGTTCATGGGAGAGCTTCTGAGCAGCGAGCTGACGCAGTTCCTTGTAGACAGCAGGTAGCAGCCTGTCTATGGCCTCATCATCTCCTCTTTCAAGAGCATTCAGAATAAGTGTTACATCGCTCATGGTGTTTGCTTCACTACAGCATATTTCTGGATCATTGCACACAAGTCCACCCAAACAATACCGGCCAAAAGCCTTGATATTCTATAAGACGTTTGTATACCTATCAACTCAATTGTTTCCTTTGAGATTTTCACTAATGCTGCAGAGGTACATATCGACAAACAAAGATGCCCGCAACGGTTTCTATACCTCAGCGGTCTACATAGGACACAAGACTGATGCCAAGTGATTATAGTTGTGCCTCAAGACTAACGGATTCCCAATCCGGTGGTCAAGTGTAAACAAGATCAATCACATTGCTTTTTTAGTCTTTTCTCATCTCACACGTTCAATAAGGTCAAGTAAGCCGAACCTTAATCCGCTACAAGCTGACGTGCCAGCCGCTTCGCTCGAAGCTGGCACGCAGCTTGTTAACGCTTCTTAAGGCCCGTCTCCCTTGGCAGAAACGCTTCGCGTTGATTTTCCTTTCCCGAATTGGGTTTGACTTTTTTCTCCAGCCCGGGGTGAAAGAAAAAAGCCAAACCCAATCCCGGGAAAATGGCATTTTAGGATGGAGGGACTATGACACATTGTAGCTTACAACAACAAGACATCGCTGAGACCCCAAGGATCTATGTAGCGTCCTTGTCGGACTATAACGCTGGCCGCCTGCATGGGCGATGGATTGACGCCACTCAATCAGCGGATGCG
>Ga0114918_10000195_pt1 | contig 50028 bp, 36 predicted proteins | sample LantaG_FD_87015 | JGI IMG/M metagenome (GOLD analysis project Ga0114918, IMG submission 87015) | Deep subsurface microbial communities from Baltic Sea to uncover new lineages of life (NeLLi) - Landsort_02402 metaG | ecosystem: Environmental > Aquatic > Marine > Oceanic > Sediment | place... | reverse complement strand
TTTCTCCCCTCGACCTCCTCCGCATCTCCCTAACTCACGAAAAACACATTTAAAAACACATTTAAAAAACCTTTAAAAAACCCTGAAAATCGAAACTCGCAGGGCTTCGACGAGTACATGAACATGGTCGTCGACGAGGCCGAGGAGGTCTCGGCCAAGCGCAAGACCCGCAAGCACCTGGGGCGGATCCTGCTCAAGGGGGACGCGATCTCGCTCATGAGGCCAGTGACGTCGACGGCGGCGTAAGAAGAAGAAGTGTCCGCTTCTTTTGTGGTTTTCCCTACAGTTTTGTAAGAAAGAACTTGTCCTCGTTTTGCAATTTTTTTTTGTTTTTCATTCGTTTTTCATCTCTTCGCTCTCTCTTCTCTCTCCTCCTCCTCCACCTTCCTCCTTACTCCTCCTCTTCTTCTTCTTGGACCTTGCCACCAGCACCGCCGTGTTGGTCCAGTCGTCCAGCATCGGGGACCACCCCGAAGCCGTGGAGACAGCCCCGCGGGAGAAGGCTGCGGTGTCGGCGGCGAGCGAAAGGAACGAAGACTGCTTGCAGTGCCGCGCCGACGGAGGAGGGTCGTTTCCTTCTTCTTCGTCGTCGTCGTCGACGTCGACGTCGTCTTCTTCTTCTTCTTCCTTGCTCCTCCTCCTCCGCTTCCTCCCCGCGCACTCTTCGTAAAGCTCCGATAGCGCCTCGAATTTCGTCGGGAAGAAGATGTCCACGGCCTCGCCCACGGGAGGGGAGTAGAGCGAGCCGAAGTCGCGGGCGACTCCACCGCGGGTCGAGGAGACGAGCGGCGCGTTCGCCCCGGGGACGGCGACGCCTGGTAGAGCATCAAAGTCCGCCGCCAGCAGCGTGTGGTCCGGCGCCACCTCGAAGAGGGAGGAGAGCATCGAGGCGGCGCCCGTGGGGAGGAAGACGATCTCGCCTTCTTCTTCATCGTCGATGCTGATGCTTCTGTCTGCGAACGCAGAAGCAGGCTCCCCCCTCCCGCTCTTGCTCCCTCCTCCGACAAACGAAAACATCGCGTCGAAGAAGCGGGCGACGCTGCTGCTGCTGCTGCTGCTCGAGCCCGCGCCGCCCTTGCCGCTCTTCTCCTGCCATTTCTGCGACGCAGAGAGGCACAGGGAGATCAGAGGATCGCTCACGGGGCCCAGAAGCTCTTTCAGAGGCCTTCCGGTGCCTTTCTCGACCTCGACGAAAGTCTGCAGCCAGCTTTGCTTTTTCGTTTCTTTTCTTCTTCCTTCTTGATCTCCTTCCTCGTCTACTTCCTCCTCGAAACTCGTTTCCGAAACGACGCGGTCGTGCGGCAGGTTGTCCAGGACCTCAAAGGCCAGAACGTAGAGATGCTGCTGCTGCTTGCCTTCTTGGCCTTTGGTGTCCCTAAAGACCTCGGCGGCTGCCCTGCGCCAGGCGCCGGGGTCGCTCGCGTCGCCGACGACGGACGAGAAGCTGAGGCCTTCGCCTCTGCTGCTCCCGCTCCCGCTCCCGCTCCTCGACCTCACCTTCTCCTCCTGCGCCCTCGCCAGCGAAGGGGACACCTCGAGCGAGACGTACCTGGTCCGGCGGTGCAGAGCCGGCTCGGCCTCGGCGAGGTAGTCGAGGAAGTCGGCCGCGAGCGTGTCCCTGCCGGCGCCGACCTCGACGACTCTGATCTCTTCTCCTTCTCCTTCTCCTTCTTTTCTGCTCGACAGCTTCGTCCTCGCCTTGGCGTCCTCGGCGACGAACCGAGCCACGGCGCGCCCGTAGTGCGGCGAGAACAGCTCCGAGGGAGTGAGCCACGAGACGGACAGCCTGCGGTAGAGGTCAGAGAGCGCGTGCTCGTACGACGAGCGGCCCGAGAGCGACGGGAAGTCTATCGATGACGGCGGCGTTTTTCCGTTTTCGCCTCTCCTCATCGTGTCTTCCTTCTCTTGCAGAGCTCTGGCGAGCTCACCGACGGGGGAAGAGGCCGCGGGCGCTGAGAAGTAGCCCGTGAGCCTGCGGGAGATGTAGTCGCGGAGGAGGAGGACCTCGGTGCTGCCTTCTTCTTCCTCTTGTTGTTGGCCTTTTGAAGAGGTCGACGTCGACGAACGCGAACGATGACGAAGAAGGGGCGAGCAGATCGCCGACCCGCTCCCCCTCCTGCTCGCCACGAGCGCCCTGGACATTGATGCTGCTAGCATCATTGCGGGTCTTGCTTGACGGTCTCTCTCCTCTCACGCTTTTAGCGCCGGTAAAAAATCAAACACATAAGGAGCAGAGCGAGCTCACGGCGATCTTAGACATTTGCATTCTCAAAAATGAAAAACGAAAAATGACGAAAAACGAAAAACTCAACCCGCTGCCCCCATCACCCCCGTCGCCGCCGCCGCCGCCTCCCGCCACCGCCTCAGCGCGCCCCTCGCCGCCTCGGCAACCTCGGCGTTCCCGAGAGCTTCATCTCCCTCGCTGTGCCTCTCCAAAGCGCGCACGGCGGCCTCGAGCACATTTGCGAGAGGAGACGAGGAAGGAGGACGAAGAGGAGAAGAGGGAGAAGAAGAGAAAGAAGAAGCGTTTGCAGCAGCGGCAGCCGCCACGAGCGCTTCCCCGAGCGCCTCGGCTGCCGCTGCCCGCACGCCTTGCGCGCTCGCGCCCCCCAGCGCCTTGACCAGAGCTCCCACCCCGGGCTCCCATGTCCCAGAGACCACGACGAAGTCGATGGAAGCGGGAGGAGCAGAGGCGGAGGAGGAAGGGGAGGCAGTCGCCGCCGCCGCCGTCGTCGCCGCGAGCGCCGCGCCGAGGGCGGCGCAAGAGGCCGCGGCGCAGCTGCTGCTGCTGCTGCTGCTGCCGCCGCCGCTCCCTCCGCTGCCGCTCCCCCGGTGCGACAGGTTGGAGGTGACGGCGACAACAAACGGCGAGGAATTGGGCTGTCTTTCTTGCTGCTGCTGCCTTTGCTGCTGCTGCCTTTGCTGCTGCACCTCTCCTCGCCTCCCGGAGGAGAAGAGCGCCAGCGCGTCGCCGGCGGACAGCAGCGGGCAGAGCAGGGCCACGACGGCCGAGGCCGCGGCTCGCACCGCGTCCGCTCCCTCGAATCCCCCCCCGTTGACGATGATGTCTGCGGAAGACGCCCTGGCGCGGGAGAAGGGGGCCGGAGCGAAAGTGGAAGAAGAATCCGAAGAAGACGGAGAAGCGCCCGAGCGGGAAGGGAGCCACGAGAGCGCCGGCAGCGCGGCGCCTGAGAGGAAGGCCGCCGCGGCCGCGGTCCTCCACTGACTTTGATTTTGACCTGCAGAATTCGTCAGAAGGACCTGCGCGCCCGTCCTGAGGAGGACCGTGGCGAAGACGGCGTCGTTGTTGGGGTTGGGAAAGAGAAAGAAGAGAAAGAAGAAGGTGAGGTTTTTTTTCTTCGTCGTCGTCATCGTCGCCGCTCAAGAAAAAAAAACGAAAAACTTCAAAACTTCAAAACTTCCTTTCTCACCTCCTCCCTCGCTCCGACGCCGACGCCTCGCAGAGGGCATGCACGATCCTGGGGGCCGACAGGGAGAGCGTCGCCGGGTCGCAGGCGCGCGCCAGGGCCGGCAGCAGGCGCGTCGCTGGCGAGACTGGCGTCCAGCGAGGGGCGTCCTGTTTTTTTCAAAAGTTGAAGTTGATGACGAAAAAAGGCTAAGTGATGAGGGTTGGAAAAGAAAGAAGAAGAAGAAGAAGAAGAAGTAAAAAAAAATCAAGTCGCTCTATGAAAAAGCTCACTCGCGCGTTCCCTCTCTCACCCTGCAGATCATCTCCAGCACCGCGGGGACATGCTCTGCCGCCAGAGCCGCGGTCGAAGCGAAGCCACACGCCGCGGCGAGGCGGGAAGAGACGGCTTCTTCCGGCGGAGGTCGCTGTTGCTGCTGCTGCTGCCTCTGCTCTCTCTCCGCTTCGTCCTGTTCGGACGCCACGACGGCGAGCCAAAGCTCGGCCCTGCGCGGCCCGTCGAGCTTCCTCAGCTCCCCTGGGCCAGAGGCACTAACGAGAGCCGAGACGAGCGAGAGAACGGAACGAGCGGAAGAAGAAGAAGAGCTCGAAGCGACGGCGGCGACGACCACGGCTGCCACCGCTTCGACCTCGCCTCCGGCCCTAAGCAGCCGCCTCCTGTCGTTCCCCGGATCCCTGCTCCTCGAGGCTGCCCCCTCGAGGCCGAAGAGGAGCATCTTCAGCAGGCCGCAGCGCAGGCCGAGGTCGCCGTCGCCGTCGAACTCGCCGCCGCCTCCTTCTCCTTCTTCTTCTTCTCCGCCGTTGCTCGTTCCGCACGCTTCTCCTCCACCTCCGCCTCCGCCTCCGCTTCCCGTCGCCGTCGCGGGCCCGAGCCAGGCAGAGACGGGGACCCACGCCCCGACGGCCTGCGCCGCGAGCGCGACCGAGCGGAGGAGGAGCGAGTGCGGAGAAGCAGCAGCAGCAGCAGCAGCAGCAGAAGGAGCTGCTGCTTCTTCTCCTTCTCCTTCTCCGAAACCCATCGGAGGAGGCGCCCTCGCCGCGGCGGCCCGCAGCAGCGCCAGCAGCGACCTCACCAGCCTGCCGCCGTACCTCTCCCTCCTCGTGTTGCCCTCTATGTCTCCTCCACAGAGAGAAACGAGACCCCAGAGGAGCCTGGCAGAGGAAGCCGCCGCGGCGTCGGAGTCGAGGCAGAAGAGCGACGGCGAGCGGCGAGCGGCGGCTGAAGAGGGGTTGAAGAAAGCAGCAGCAGCAGCAGCAGCAGGAAGAGGCACGAGTGACAGAGAGAGCACGGCGTTGTCCGCGAGCCCGTTGTCGTCTTCCAGCGCGAGCTTCACCAGCCACGACAGGGTTTCTTCGATCGGCGACGACGAATTATAATTAGAAGACAGGGAGCCCCTGATCGAAAACAGGAGCGCTCGCGGGCGGGCGAAGGGGAAGAAGGAGAGGTCGACAGCAGCGGTGGCAGCGCTCTCTTTCCCTTCCAGCTCCTCCGCGTCGGTCATCGAGACGGTGGTGCGAAGCAGCACCGCGGTCGCAGCAGCGGCGGCGGCGTCCTCCATCGAGACCGTGGTCCTCAGCGGGGGCTCATTCTGGTTGTTGTCATTCTCCGCCGCCGTCGCCGCCGCCGCCGCCGTCGTCGCAGTCGTAGTCGCCGACAGCGACAGCGCCGCCGCCGCGGCCGCGGCCACGCCCTCGTCCCCGTCTGTCAGCGCCAGCGCCAGCACGGGCATCGCCCTCCTCGCCAGCCACGTCGAAGACGACTCCTTCCGCTGGAGGCAGGCCCCGGCGGCGAGGACCGCCGCTGCCCTGACTTTCGGGAAAGGGTCTGCGGCGGCGAGCGCGGCGAGCGCCGGGAGGCCCTTCTCCTGGAGAATCCCGCTGCTCCTCGTGACGACGGGGGACAGCGATCCAAGGGCGTGCGCCCCGGCTTCGCGGACCGCGGAGCGTCGGTGCGAGGCTGTCGCGCGGGCCAGGGTCTCGACGAGGAGGTCCGCCGGGAGAGGCAGAGAAGAAGAAGAATTTGAAGAAGAGGAACTCGCGACAGAGTCCAGCACCAGCGCCCGCTCCCTCGCCGAGAACGATGCTGCTTCGGCCACCAGGAGAGCGGCGAGCAGCCGTGCCCCCCGGCAGGCCGCCAGCACGACCTCGTAGAAGCCGTCGAGCAGCGAGAGGGCGAGCGCCTGCGCGACCCGCTGCGCGAGGTCCGGGGGCAGGGGAGGAGAAGAAGAAGAGGAGGGCGGGAGAGGAGACGAAGAGCTGTTTCGTTTGGCCAGGAGCAGCAGCGCCGCCGAGAGCGCGCGGCACCTCTCGAGCCTGACCTCCTCGCTCCTCTCCCTGTTGTTGCTGTTGCTGAGATCCCACCACTGCAGGTTGGAAGTGATCTTAGTGAGCACTTCTATGGGTTCGACGGCGGAAGAGGCGCAGCGCGCCGCGAGCTCGGAGCAGGCCGCGAGGCGAGAGGACTCGGAGGTCGCCGATGATGCCGCGCGAGCGATGGCGTCGATCGAAGAGACGAGAGCGTCGTCGTCGTCGTCGTCGTCGTCGTTGTTTGCGGTGGCGCTCGTTCCACCTGCTGCTCCCGTGGCGTCCACCTCCATCGACACCGTGACAGGGTCAGGGGGGATCTTGCTGGACCTCCTCGTCTGCATTTGGGGAAGAGCAGGTGGGAAGAGAAAGCAGGCGACTGTAAGAAAGAAGGGGCGACGAAAGAGAACGAGAGATCGGAAAAGAGGGAAGGACGAAAACGAAGAAAAAAGTGAGAAAGCAGACGGAAAAAAATGAAGAAATTCCAGAGGCAGTTACACAACTCGCTCTCCTTTACTTTACATAACACACAAACACGCACACGCGACAGCGCCGTCTCTTCTGCCTAAAAGTCGACGTCGGTGCGGAACACATAGTCCTCCTGCCGCGGCCTCCACCAGCAGCAGCTCCCGTCTTCGTCCTCGTTGTGACCTCCTTGACCACTTCCACCACCTCCACCTCCACTTCCTCCACTCCCTAAACTCGCCACCCCGCTCTTCTGGTACTCGCCCACCCTCCTCTCGAAGAAGTTGGTCTTGCCCTGCAGCGAGATCAGCTCCATCCAGTCGAACGGGTTCCGCGAATTGTAAAGGGCAGGGTGGCCCAGAGCCAGCAGCAATCGGTCTGCGACGAACTCGACGTAGCGGGCCATGAGCTCGGCGTTCATTCCCACCAACGACACCGAGAGCGCGTCGCAGCAGAAGCCGCGCTCGAGGTCCACCGCCTCCCCGACGATCTCGTGCGCCCTGGCGTCGGTCAGCCTCGAGGCTGGCGACAGCTTCGAGTAGAGCAGGCACGCAAAGTCCGTGTGCAAACCCTCGTCGCGAGAGATGAGCTCGTTGGAGAAAGTCAAACCAGGCATCAGGCCGCGCTTCTTGAGCCAGAAGACTGCGCAGAAGGAACCCGAAAAGTGCACCCCTTCGACGGCGGCGAACGCCACCAGCCTCTCGGCGAAGCTCGCGTCGGAACCCGTCCACCGCTCGGCCCACCGGGCCTTGTCGCGCACGGCCGGGATGGTGTGAACGGCCCTCAACAGATGGTCCCTTTCCTTGGAATCTCGGACCAGGGAATCCAAAAGGACGCTGTACATCTCAGAATGGACGTTCTCGGTCGCGACCTGCCAGCCGTAGAAGGCGCGGGCCTCGGGCCACTGCACGTCGCCCATGAAGCGGGCGGCCAGGTTCTCCAGCACGATCCCGTCCGAGGCCGCAAAAAAGGCCAAGACGTGGGAGACGAACCGGCGCTCGTGCTCGTTGAGCCGCTCGCGCCAGTCCCTCGAGTCCTGCGAGAGGTCGACCTCCTCGACCGTCCAGAAGGACGCGACCGCCTGCTTGTACATGCGGAAGACGTCGGGATGGCGGATGGGGTACATCGTGAAGCGGTCCTCGTTCGGGTCGAGGAGGGGCTCTCGAGGTTGAGAAGGAGGGGACAAAGAAGACGAAGGAGCAGATGCTGCGGAAGGCTCGACGACATCACCACCATCGCCATCGGGGCCCGCTCCAGCTTCGGCGGGCGCTTCTTCTGCTTCTCCGCCACCTCGGGAGGCATCTACGTCGTCTCTTTTCTGCTGCGAGGCGCCGCCTCTCCTCAGGGAGGGAGCGGGCGTGACGGGCGAAGGAGCAGAAGATGCTGCAGCGCTGTCGTCAGCACCGACGACGTCGTGTCCCTCTCGTCTTTCGCCGAGCTTGCCTCGCGGCCTCCTGGGCGGCGTCGAGTGCTCTGTTGGTTGCGATGTGGACGCGTCGAACTTTTCTTGCGTCTCGTCGACGCGGAGGCCGTGCAGGGACGCGGGAAGCCCCTCCGCGGAAGCGTCTCCCTTTGAGTTGTTGTCTAGCATCGCCCCCCTTTTTTCTTGATGCTTCTTCCCCATTTGCGTCGCTCAAAGAAAAGAGCCTCACGCGGTTGCTTCTCTCCTTTCTTCTTTTTACTAAGGGCAACGCTCGAAGACGAGATAGAGGTCTGCCGAAGAAGAAATGGGAAAGAGGGTCTTTTTCTCTTGTGGGGAGGCGACGGCGAAAGAAGGAGGAGCGAGGTTCGAGTTTTTTTCGAAAAAGTCGAAACAAAGTGAAGCGAACAAAAAAGAAAAAAAACCAACAAAATTCACTTTCCAGTTTTCCCACGCTCTCCGCCAGCGTAACGAAGCAGGCAGCCACCATCAGTTCCAGCACTCAAGCGGGGGAGTGCCCTTGATTGAGTCGCCTCCCGACATGGCCTCTTCGTCGCAGCGCCAGCAGCTCGGGCGCTCCGCGAGCAGCAAATCGATGCACCACCCTTCCTCGTCCGCCGCCATCTTTTCGGTCGAGGCCTACTCGACGCTCGAGGCCGAGTCCCGCGCGCACCTCGCCGCCGTCGCCGCCGCCTCCGAGTTCCGCAGGCGGCGCGACGAGGAAGAATGCGTCGTCGATGACGAAGAGGAGAACGAGGGCGAAGAGCAGGTTGAGGTACGCTCCGAGCGCGAGAGAGGAGGGAGCTGTCGATTTTTTTTCCTTTTCGCATTTCGATCGGCGCGCTCGGACAAACGACGACGACGACCTCAGCAACCTCGTTCAACTCAAAAAAAACCTTTTCCCCACAAAACAGACCCGCCACCAGACACGACGCCCCGTCGCCGTCCTCAGCGAAGCCAGCCTATTATCCCAGTCTCCGCGCGTCGTCGCGGACTGGCTTCGAGCGCGCTTCGGCGCGGCCTCGGTCGCTTCTGCTGCTGCTGCTCGTTCTTCCTCTTCCTCACCTGCTGCTTGTCTCGCCTCTGCCCTCTTGCCTCTAGGAGAAGAAAGAGGCGAAGGAGAAGACAACGGAGAAGAAGAAGAGGACCCCATCCCTTCCTCCAGCCGCCCCTCCTCGTCGCTGCTCTCGAGGATGGAGGTCGAGGCGGCGGCGGTGAGGGCGCAGGTCCTGGCTGCCGCCAACGCCAACGCGGTCGGCAGCGGCAGCAGGCAAAGCCGCTTTGCTCCTCCCTCTTGTTCTTCTTCTTCTTCTTCTTCGTCGTCGTCGTCGTCTTCCTTCGTCGCGCCTCCGTTCTGCCGCAGGTACTCCGAGCAGTCCCCGCTGGCGCTGAAGCAGGACGAGGTCGCCGCCGTGCTCGAGGCCGCGACCGGGGAGAGGCTGGTTCCGCCTTCGGAAGAGGAGGAGGAGGCAGCAGGAGCAAAGGAAAACGACGAAGAGAACGACGAAGAGAACGACGACGCCTCGGCTTCAAAGACGGCTCCCATCCTTGCCAAGCTCATCGTCGACGCCTGGCTCCGCTCGGGGCCAGGACCGGCGAGGCACCTGGCCTTTGCCGCGCTCAGGCAGTGCGGGGAGAGAGCCGCGGTCGCGGAAGACGGAGGAGAAGGAGAACGAGGAGGAAATAACTCTTCTTCTCGCCGCCGCTTTCGCAGCCGCCGCCTCCCTCCTCCGGGGAAGGCCCGCACGTTCGACCTCGTCCTCACCCTCTCTCTCCACGCCGACCTCCTGGACGACGACAGGCCTCCTCCTCACGCCGATGACGAGGAGGAAGAAGAAGCAGAAGAGAAAGAAGAAGAAGAGGAAGAAGGCGAGAAAGAAGAATCGCAAGCAGCAGCAGCAGTTTCAGCAGCGGCTCCTCGCCGAAGACACCACTCGCGAACGGCCTTTTCCTTCTCTTCGTTCTCCTCCACCTCCACGTCCCCGGGCCCCGGGGACGGCAACTCCTGGCTCGGAGGCACCGTCTGCGGCCCTCGCCCGCCGTCCCTGCTCTTGCTCGAGCAGCAGCAGCAGCAGCAGCAGCGGCTGCGGCAACAACAGAGGAGGCAACAGCAGCAGCAGCAGCTCCTGCCTCCGACGCCGGAGCAAGCGCCACCGCCGCCGCCGCCGAAGCCGACGCCGCGGCTCTCGGCCTCTGCCGCCTTCCGCCGCTGGCTGCGCTCGTTGCTGTTCGCCCTGATCTCGGACCTCGCGGAGGACAGATCATTCGTCGACGAGAGGGCCTGGGCCGCGGCCGCGGGCGCGCTGCTCGCGCTCTGCGGTGACGGGCGCGGCGGCGTCAGGGCCTCGTCGGTCCTGCCTCCTCCTCTCTGCTCCCGAGCCTTTTCCTTGCCTCCGCCCGCGGCGTTCGCCCTCGTGGACGCGGCCTCCGCCCTGGAGTGGCCGCAGCACGTGAGGCTCCACCTCGTCAGGGTGGCAGTGGCGACGCTCTACTGCCGGAGGAGGAGCTCGACTTCTCCTTCTTCTTTGGTGCGGGAGGTCGACGACGAAGAAAATGCCGACGAAGAGAAAAAAAACGACTTTTTCTTTTCTTCTTCTTCTTCTTCCCCTTCTTCTCCGCACCAGCTCTCTCTCAACCGACGGGCCCTTGAGCAGGTCGGCGGCACGGGGAGGATCGTCGCGGCGCTGCTCCGCTCGGCGTCGCCCGAGGAGGAGCGCAACTTCGCTGTGCCGCTGCTCGACTTTTTACTTTTCCGGCAGCAGCAGCAGCAGCAGAAGGTCGAAGGAGGCTCAAAGGCGGCGGCTGCAGCCCGTTCCGTCCTGTCCCGCCGCGGGAGGAAGAAGGGGAGCAGCACGAGCGTCGCCGTCTCCGCTCGCGTCGCCGAGATGGTGTCCTGGCTGCGGTTTGGGTGGGCCGGCGGGGTGGAAGACGACGAGGAGGAGAAGGAGGGAGAGGAGGAAGGAAGAGAAGGAGGAGGAGAGGAAGACTCTGCCGTCGTCGGAAACAACGACGGCGTCGACGCCGACAGAAACGAAGAAGAAGACGTCGAGCGAAGCGCCCCGCGGCTCGCCGCCGAGGCCCTCGGAGCCCGCCTCCCTCCGCGCCTGTCCTCCCTGGCCGAGGAGCTCGCGAACTGCTGCGGGAAGAAGTCGAGGAAGAAGAAGGACGCCGAGCGCGCCGCGGCCGAGCTCGTGGAGCTGCTCTCGTCTCCGTCTCCGCCTGCTGCTGCTGCTGCTGCTGCTGCTGCTGCTGGCGTCGCTCTCCTGGCCAAGGCCCTCGTCGCCTCTTCGTCTTCCTCTGTTTCTTCTTCTGAAGACACCGCCTTCAAGGGTCTCCTCCCGCTCCCGCCGAAGGAGGAGCTCGCCGCGGCCCCGTGGGGCGCGGGGAAGAAGGCGCCGTCGCCGGCGCTCGAGGCGCCGCTGCTCGCGCGCGCGCTGGCGTCTGCGCTCGCGAGGGCCAACGACGAAGACGAGGACGAAGAAGGTTCTTCTTCTTCCTCTTCTTCGGCTGCGGAGCGCGTCGCTTCTCGCATCGTCGAGGCCGCGGAGAGGGCCCTCGTCGGTGTGTCTCTGCTCGGTCTGGGGAGGCGAGCGGCGGAAGAGGGAGAGGAAGGGAACGAAAACGACGACGACGATGACGATGATGATGCACTCTCTATCGCGCCCGTCTCCGAAAAGAGCCTCGCGGTCAACTTTGAAGAAGGAGATGAACAGGAGAAGGATTCGGAAAGCAAGCCCACTCTCCTCTTGCAGCGGGCGCTCGCGACCGTCGCCCTGTGCCTGGGCTGGATCTCGTACTGCCGCGAGAAGGAAATGGAAAAGGGAAAGAAGAAGAGCACGAAGACGAAGAAGCAAGGCAACGCGGCGGCGGTCTCCGCCGCGACGCTCCTCGTCCGCTGCCTCGCAAGGAGGCCTCCGCCCTCTTCTTCTTCTCCTTCTTCTTCCTCCTCCAGAGCCGCCGTCGACCCTCTCGCTGCTCTGGCAGCGGTCACCTCTCCCGTGGGCGCCTTCCTGAGCGGGGCCACGGCCGTGCCGCGCGCGGCCCTCCGCGCCGCTCCACCTGCGCTGCTGGCCTCGCTCGCCGCGGCGCTGAGCGTCGATGATTCTTCCTCCGAGCCGAGCTCCTCCTCCTCCTCCTGCGATCACCACCACCGCCACCGCGCCGACGACGCAAGGCTCGCCGCGGTACTGCTGCTCCTCGCCAGGCTCTCCATCGCCGACGAAGAAGAAGAGGAGGAGGAAGAACAAGGAGGAGGAGGAGGAGCTCTGGCGGCGCTCGGAGGGGAAAAGTGGCTCGCCGCGTCCTTCCTCTCCGTCACTCCTTCTGCCGATCCTTCTCCTTCTCCTCCTCCTCTTCCAAAGGAAAACGACCCGCGCATCCGGCACGCCGTCGCCTCGTGGCTCGCCGACCGCATCGAGGCGCGCTCCCCGCGACTCTTCGCCGAGGCGCTGAGGACGGCGGCGGCCGCCTCGAACTCGTCCTCTGCCGCTGCTGCAGCGCTCTCTGCCGCGCCGCAGCTGGAGGCCGCGCTCGCGACGGGGCTGCTCGAGCTCTTGTAAAAAAAAACAAAAAATGTTAAAAAAGTCCAGATCAGTTCCAAGTTTCTTTTTCATTCATTACACACATAAAAAAATCATTCAGAGACCGGAAGCGGAATTCGAAGCGATGGGAGGGAGCACCGCCAGGTGTCGCATCGTCGGCCTCCCGTGCGGGCAGTTCCACGGCGACTGCAGCCCCGAGAGCGCCCTCACGACGCGGCACATCTCCCTGCGCGTCAGCGTGCGCCCGACCATGATCGACGAGCGGCAGGCGCGCATCGCGAGCATGGCCCTGACGCGCGGCGGGCGCGGCAGGGGGCGGGAGGAAGAGGAAGAAGTTGTTTTGCTCCCGTCGCCGCCGCCTTTGCCGACGACACCGACGCTCCCGGCGTCGTCGGCGGCAAAGCGCGCGTCGGCCCCGGCGCTGCCGAACCCCCCGCCCGACAGCCTCGCCGCCAGGTCGGCCACGTCGCGCGCGCCGAAGACGTCCCCGCGGGAGTGCGGCACGGCCACCAGCGCGAGGCCGCACGAGTTGGCCGCGGAGGCCGAAGAAGCGGAAGCAGAAGAGGCAGAAGCGGAGGGAGGAGGCAAGGTCGCGGAGTCAACTTCGACGATCTCAAAGCCGTTCGCACGGAAGACCGCGGCGTGCTCCCTGACCGCCGCGGCCTCGTCAGGGGCCAGGTCCAGGGGCACGGGCGCCAACAGGGGCTGCCTCGAGAGCAAAGTGCCGGCGTTGGAGCAGAGGCGCTCGAAGGTGGCTTTTTCATCAGAGGCGTGCTGGTCGACGACGAAGAGGTCATCCCCAAGACGGGCGACGATGAAGCCCAGGTTGAACTGGCCCACGACGCGCGTGGAGAGCTGGGAGAACTCGGAGCGGCGGAAGACGCGCTCGAGCTCGGCACGGGCCGGGGCGTCGGCGGCGGCGGCGAGGGCGGCGGCTTCGGTGCCGTCGTCGAGGTCTTCTCCTTCTGTTCCTGCTGCTGCTGCTTCCGCTCCTTCTTGTTGTTCTTCTTCTTCTTCACCAGCACCAGCAGCTGCTGCGCCTGCGGCGGCGGCAGCGAGAGAGGCAGCTGCGAATCTCCTCGAGGAAGAAGAAGACAGACGGTTCTCCTTCTGCTGCTCCTCTTCTTCTGCTGCTGCTTCGGCCCTCTCCTTCTCCTGCTCGTTCTCCTTGTTTTTCGACGATAGCAGCAGCAGCCTCTCTGCGATAAGGGCCCTCTTCCGCGCGCAGGCGGCGCGGAGGGCGCCCATGTCGACGGAGAGGACCGTCTCGGGAGGAGGAGGAGCGGGGAGTAGGGCGGTGGCGGCTGGAGGAGGAGGAGAAGGCGGAGGAGAGGAAGCGGGGGCAAGGGCGTTGTCGTCGTTATCGCCGCCGTCGAGCTTTTCTGCTTCTAGAGCTTTCTCTTCCTCGACTTCAGCGGCCTCCTCCAGTTCATCTTCTTCTTCCTCGTCCACCTGCTCTCCCTCGCCAGAGAGGTCGGTCGCGTCCTCGTCCGCGGTTGCCGCCGCCGCAGCAGGAGGCGGCGGCAGAACAGGAGCTTCCGGCTCTTCTTCCACCTCCATCTCTTCCTCTTCTTCGTCGCTCGAGGCGGCAGCAGGCGCGGCCTCTGCCGCCGCCTTCGCTGCCGCTGCCGCCGCAGCAGCAGAAGCAGGCTTCGCGCCCCCGAGGGCGAACGCCTCGAACGAGGGGGCCGTCACAGGAGCGGTGCTGCGAGGCCGCTGCGGGGGCGGAGGGCCGGGCTCTTCTGCCTCCTCTGGCTCCTCTTCTTCATCTTCTCCGGCTTCTTCTCCGGCTTCTTCTTCTTCTTTCTCGCTCTCGCTTCCCTCCTCTTCGTCGCCGTCCTCCTCCTCTTCCTCCTCTTCCTCCTCCTCTTCCTCTTGCGCCTCCCTAGCCCGCTTCGCGCCCGCCGCGGCCGCCGCCATCATCTCCCTCGCGCTGGCCCCACCGGAAGCGAAGGCCTTGACCGCAGCAGCAGCAGCAGTCGCGGAAGCAGCAGCAGCAGCAGAAGAAGGAGGAGGAGGATTCTTAGTAGAAGGGCCGTGGAGCCGGTACGTCGCCCTGCTCGGCTCCCACGCGCCCCGCAGCGCCCTCCTCAACCCTTCCAGCAGCGCGCTCTCCCTCCGCAGCAGCGCCCTCCTCTTGTCCGGGTTGACGTTGACGTCGCACCACCTGGGTGGCAGGCGCAAATCCAGCACGGCGACGGGCTTCGAGCTGGATGTCAGAGGGGAACCCAGAGCGCGCCAGCACTCGTTGAGCACTCGGCCGGCCCGGGGCAGGTCGACCGGCCTTCCGTTGACGGAAAAAAACTGCCGCTCCCCGTTGTTGGAGGTCCCGACTTTATCTGAGGCCGAGGCGGAGGAGACGAGGCCGACGACGCGAGGGGCAAAGTAGCCGCTGGCGTCCTCTCGGGCCTTGGCGGAGGGGGAGGTCGTTGTTATTGCCGAAGGGGAAGAAAGAGGCTTCGTCGGAGAGTTTGCTGCTGCTGCTGCTGCCTCCTTCTCGTCCTCCTCCTCTCCCTCCCCCTCGCCCCCGAGAATCACCGCGTCGACCTCCACCAGAGAGGCGGCCACCTTCGGACCCCACAGAGCGGCGACGGCAGACCTAGCGCTCGTTCCTCCGCCCCCGGGGCTCTGCAGCAGCGCCTGCCTGGCTCCGGAGCCGCGCTGGTCCGAGGCCACGAGGCGCAGCCTCGGCACACTCACGGCGTATCCCTGGAGCACGGAGACGACGCGCGCCCCTTCCCGCCGGGCCGAGCGCAGCAGCTCGCGGCGCCTGACCGGGAGGGGCTCGAACAGGCGGCGGACGGCGACGGTGGTTCCCCTGGCGCGCGGGGCCGGCGCCGACGAGACGAGCACGCCTGAGCGGTCGAAGGAGAGCTTCGCCCCTTCCCCTCCTCTGCCTCCTTCTTCTCCTTCCTCGTCGTCGTCGTCGCACCTCGTGACGATGGCCACCTCCGCGGCGACGGCGCACAGCGACGAGAGCGCCTCGCCGCGGAACCCGAACGAAGAGGGCCCGCGGTCGAGGTCGAGGAACGAGCGCAGCTTGGAGGTGTGGTGCTTTAAAGCTAACGCGGGCCTGTCGGAGCGCTTGACGCCCGAGCCGTTGTCCGCGACCTCGATCAGCTCCGTGCCGTGGTCCTTGAGGCGGACCTGGCGGTGGTTTGTGGTTTGGATGAGGAGAAAGAGAGAAAAAAGGTCCCTCGGAGTGAGTGAAAGAAGGGAGAGGTCGAGGTCGAGGGTGGAGGAGGTGGTTTCGAAAACGAGAGGGACGAGCGGACGCGAAAAAGGATTGATGGCATCGTCTTCGGCGCTTTTGGACTCGTTTTCCGAGCGATTGCGATCCGTCTTTCCTCCGAGCGATGCCGGACGACGACGACGAATCATGCCCTCGAACGAAGAGACGGATCGGAACGAGCGCAGACGAGGGCCCGGCGACGCCGCTTCTGCCCCTCCCCAATGCGCGAATCGAAAAACCGGCTCTCCTCTCCTCTTCTCTTCCCTCCCTCCTTCCTCACCTCGACCGACGTCGCCCCGGCGTCGACGGCGTTCTCCACGAGCTCCTTGACGGCCGTGGCCAGGTCGAGGATGACGGCGCCGGAGCAGATGCGGTGCACGTCCTGCCGCGGGATGGACTCGATTTTGTTGTTGGTCGACGCCATCGCGAGCTTTTTTTCAAGAAGTGACTTTTTTCCCCTTCCATTTTAGACGACGACAGCTCTCTCGCTTGCTCGCTCTCTCGCTCGCTCGCTCGCTCGATCTTGCTCCCCGAGCGCGCCCCCTTCTCCGCCCTCTCTGCTCTCTCCGACCAGCTCGCGCCACCGGAGCACGTCTTCTCTCGTCCCCGAACGCAGAGCGAGCTCCGTTGAACCTCTGCACCGAGCCCTTGACGACCGATTAGGTCGAAAGATTTCGAGGAACTCACGCGGCAGCAACAGAGAAAAGAAAAATAATGCGAGCGCTCCCTCGATCCGCTGCGGGCGCGGCGCAGCGCTTCTCCGCGGTCTCTCCCCGCTCTCTGCTGCCGAGGCAGTCTGGAAGAAGGTCGGATGCTGCCCCTCAGCGCAGGAAAACACCCATCGCAGTCTTCACCGCCGCCAGGGCGAGCGACGACGACGAAGACGAAATCGAAGATGAAGAATTGCGACGACGGCCACCAGGGCATCCGCTAGCTTTTGGCGACTCGAGTCCGACCTCGACCTCCAGCAGCGCCGCCCCGCTCTCCTGGCCCTCGCTCGACCTCGCCTCCGTCGCCGCGGCCCTGGCGCGCTCCCACGAGGCCAAGAACGGAGGCGGAGAAAAGGGCAAAAACTCGAAGAAATCGTCGCGCCTCCCGGGAGGGGTCCACCTCGTCGGGACCGGCCCGGGAGACGCCGGCCTGCTGACGCTCCGAGCCGTCGCCTTGCTCGCGTCGGCGGACGTCGTGCTCTACGACCGGCTGGTCTCCCCGGAGATCCTCGCACTGGTGAATCCCGGGGCGAGGATGGTGTATGTGGGCAAGTCCAAGGGGCTGCACACCCGGAGCCAGGAGGAGATCCACGACCTGCTCGTGGCCTTTGCCTCCGAGGAGGAAGAAGGAGAGGAAGCAGCAGAAGAAGAGAAGCAAGAGGAAAGCGACGCCGGAGACCACAAAAGTTCCGGAAACACCACCACCACCACCAAGCGCCAACGCCTCCACCCCATCGTCCTCCGCCTCAAGGGCGGCGACCCCCTGGTCTTCGGCCGCGGCGGGGAGGAGGCCACGGCTTTGCGAGAGGCGGGGATCCCGGTTCACACGGTGCCCGGCATTTCTGCGGCCGGGGGCGTCGCCGCCTCTTTGGGCATCCCTCTGACGCACCGAGGGGTGGCCACCTCGGTGCGCCTGCTGACGGGCCACGCCCGCCCCGGAGGGGAGCTCGGTCTCACGGAGGACATCGAGCGCGTGGCTCGGTCCCCGGACTGCGAGAACACCACGCTCGTCATCTACATGGGCCTCTCGACTTTAGCCGAGACCAGCAGGCACCTCGTGGCGTGCGGGATGAAAGCTTCGACGCCCGCGGTGGCCGTGGAGCGCGGGACCACGGCCAGGCAGAGGAGCGTCTGGGCCTCGGTGGAGGACCTGCCGCGGGAGGTGGAGGCGGCAGGCCTGGTCTCGCCGACGCTGATCATCATCGGCGGCGTCGTCGCGCTGAGCCCCGGGTGGGAGGAGGCGTTTGGAGGGGGTGGTGGGAGTTTGGCCGCCGACAGCGAGGAAGACGCTGTCGTCTCTTCTTCTGCGTCTGCTTCTTTTTCTGCGACGGACCTCGCCGCGGCTGCTTCTTAGAGAAAAGCGAGAGGCGCGCCGCCGCCGCGGGCTTTTGTAACAAAAAAAAAACGAACGAACGAACGGGTTCGAAAAGAAAATTCCAGCTCACATTCGTTTTTCTTTCTTCTCCGATCTCCTGCACCGTCGCCGCTTAGGCTCTCCCGGCGCCTTCTTTTTTGCTGACTCTTTCTTTTATGGCATCTTACATCTGCTGCTGAACACGGTCTACGTGCTGCTCAGATAGAAACACCGTCGGACCCTGAAAAAGAGGCTCCCCTCTCCGCCGCACCGAAATCGAACCGCATCGGAAATCGCCAGCTGCGTTTTGGTTCCCTTTCGACCCACACGCCCTCCTTTTTCCTCCTCCATGTCTCCCGCAGACCCGCGCCGACCCGAGGGGGCCCGCGCCCTGCCCCCGACCTCCCGCGTCCCGGAGCCCGACGCCGCCCTGCTCCTCGGCATGATTGTCGTCCTCGCCTCCATCTTCTTCAAGGCGCACGCCCCCTTTTTGCCGTGGGTCGCGGCGACCTTCACGGCCTCGGGCCTCGCGCGCTACTCGGGGAGGACGACGGAGCTTTCGATGCTGGGTTACTCGCTGGCGTTCACGGCGTTCGCCTTTGCGAATGTCTACCACCCCGCGTTTGCGAGGACGAGCTTCCTCGAGCCCAAGGGCGCGGCGGCGTGAGAGAAGAAGAATGAGAAGAAGGAAAAGGAGAGAAAGAGAGAAGGAAATGTAATTTTAATTAAGTTTTTTTTTTCCTTTCATTTTTTTTTACAAGTTCTTCTCTCTCTTTCTTCCTTCTCAAGGCGTCACCTTGGACCCCGTGCCCGCGTCAAAGGTCCCAGCGAGGCCCCAGGCCGTCTCGAGCTGCTGCTTAGTCAGCGCCGGTGGGGGGCCCGAAGCAAGAGCTGCAGCAGCTCCACCTCCACCTCCACCACCTCCTCCTCCTCGGGCCGGCCCGCCACCCGCAGCAGCAGCGGCCGCCGCGGCCCCCATCGCCAGCACCCTCTGCACGATCCCCTCGGCGCTCAGACCTCCCGTGTCGATGACCACGGCCGTCTTCTTGTCCGAAGACACGACCTCGACGGTCCCCGGCGACGAGGACGCCGAAGGGGAATAGGGATCCAAAAGCTCTGCCCTTACCTCGCAGCCCGGGTTGGTCGCGCGCGCCTTGGAGCAGCCGACCCGCGCCAGGAACTCGCGCGCGGGCCTGGCGAGCGGGGAGGAGGGCGAGAAGCGCACGACGATCTTGGAGAGGCCGGCGAGCGAGGTCATGGTTGCTTTTTTGGTTCGTTTTTGTTGAGGTCGAAAAAAGAAGAAAGTTTGATTTGATCGGCGGCTTTTTTTCGTTTTGATCAAGCAGAGATTTCTTCTGCTTTCACTCCGTGCGATCCTTGCCCTTGCTCGAGGCTAGAGAGCAGACAAGAGTGGTTGCGCTGGGCGTGTTAACAAACGCAAAAGAACTCGGGATTGAGCGGCGTGAGGCTCTGAAAAAAAAAAGTCGAGTTTGAGTTTTTTTCCCGTCGAAATTTCTGTTTCAAAAACCAGTTTTCTTCGTCCATCGAGTTCGAAGGAAGCATCGCCACCTTTTTCTTCTTCTCTCTTCTCTCCTCTCCTTGCGCTCCCTCTCTCTCTCGCCCGCCGTCCTCTCACCCGCGGCACCGTCGAGCACGTCGACGCGGCGCTCCCGCGTCGAAGGAAAAAGAAAGGCAAAGAGAATGACGCGCTCCTCTCGCTCCCGCGGAAGGTCGGGCTCGGCCGTCGCCGCCGCCGCTGATGCCGCCGCCAACGACGAAGAGCAATCTCGACCCGCCGACAAAGCCCCTCCTCCTTCAAACGAACAAGACGAAGACAACGCTCCTCCTACTCCGGCCACCACCACCACCACGACCAACATCGCCATCCCCACCGACGGCCCCGTCCCGGACTCGGACACGTTCTTCCCCGGGGGTTCCTCGGAGCTCCTCGCCTGCGTCGCCGCCGTCGGCGGGCTCAGGCCCTGGCGCGGCGCGCGGTGGCGCGTCCCCGGCGACGGCGCCCCTTACCTCGACGGCGACCTTCGCGTCGGGGACCGGACGGGAACGGCCTCGCAGGCGCTCGCGGGGGCCTCGGCGGCGGCCTGCGCGGCGGCCTCGGCGGCGCAGCCCAGGCTGCTGCACAGGTACCCGAGGGCGCCGCTCGACGGCGGCGTGGCCGGGAGGCCCCCCAAAGTCGGGCCCGACGGAGAGGTCGTCGCCGTCGCCGTCAGGGAGCCTTCGCCGGTCCCGGGGGCTGCCGCTGCTGGTGGTGGTTCTCGCGGTCGCGGCGGCGTCCCTGCTGCCGGGATCGCTGCCGCCACCGCAGCTGCCGCCGCCGCCGCCGCCGCCCGCCGCGTCGCGCGCCCGCTCTCCTCGGCCGAGTTCACCCCCGGTGGGGGTTCCTACCACGGCGAGGTGCTGACCGCCGAGCAGATCGCCGCCCGGAAGGCGGCCCGAAGGGCAACGATGGCGCTAGTCGCGGCGATGACCCCGGAGGAGCGCGAGGCGTACCGCAAGGCCAAGGAGCGCGCGCGCGACCGCGCGCGGCGCGAGCGGAGGAAGGAGGCGCGGGCGGCGGCGGCGGCGGCCGCGAGGGCGGCGCTGAGAGCGAGGAGAGGCGGGGGCGGCGGGGGAGGTGGCGGTGGAAAAGGTCGAGGAGCGAGCGCCGGAGACGACGATGACGGAGGAGGAGGAGAGAGCAGCGCCACGATCACCGACGACAACCTCAACTCCCCCCCGACCTCAAGCAGGCGCCGCCGCCGGGGCGCGACGAACGACGACGACGACGACGACGAGTTTGACGACCACGACGACGACGACGATGGAGGCGCCACCAGCTCTCTGCCTGCGAAGAAGCAGCGGCAGAGGGGCGACCGCCGCCGCCGCTCCGGCCGCCGCCGCAAGTCCGCCGGCGAGCCGCCGCCTCCCTTGCCCGCCGACGCCTTACCTCCACCCGACCAACTCGCGCTCCCGGACCTGCTCCGCGTCGTCAGGGCGCTGGCGGCCGGAGCGAACAAGCCCCCGGGCCACCCCGGTGCGATCCGGGCGGCGAGGCAGATGCTCTCGAGGGCGAGGGCGCAGCTGCGGGCGGCGGAGCTGAAGAAGGGGAGCGCCGCGCTCGCGCAGGCTTCGAGAGGCGGCGCGCTGCTCGGGAGGGTGAGCGCCGCCGCTGCTGCTGCTGCCGCCGCTACTGCTGCTGGTGCTCCGGCTCCGTCGTCGCGCAAGCGGAGGGCGCCTGCGAGGGCGACGGCGGGCGAGGAGGGAGAGGAGGCCGCCGCCGCTCCGGCTGCTGCCGCTTCGGCGCCTTCTTCTTCGAGGCGCGCCAGGCGCGAGCCGCCGGCCAAGAGGCCGACGCCCGAGCGCACGCTGCCGCCGAGGAGGGCGAGGGGAGGAGGGTAGAAAGAGACTTTTAGAGAGACTTTTAGAGAGAGAGAGAGTTTTTGGTTTTTTTGTTCTGGACCTTGCAACAACACAAATCTGAAATTTGAAGTTCGGAAAAAGAAATTCGTTTTTTTTTGTTCGCGATGACAGAGCCTTCTACTGCTCCTGCACCAAACCAGGACCAGCAGGCTCCTCTCGATGACAGGCAGCGGTTCCTCCTGGTGCGTTGCAGCGTCTCGATGGGACCTGAAAAGAGTTGAAAGAGAACGAGGAAAAAGAAAGAAAGAAAGAGACGATTGATGGATCAATCGATGGGCTCGACCTCCTCCTCCTTCTCTCTCACTCCAAACCAACCCCCAAACTCCCAACTCGACAACAACAACACGAAACCCCAGGACCTCGAGTTCCTCCAGCTCCTCTCCAACCCGCAGTACCTCTCCCACCTCGCCCAGCAGCGCCTCCTCGAGGACGCTTCCTTCCTGAACTACCTTCGACACCTCAACTATTTCCGGAGACCGGAGTTTGTGAAGTTTGTCGCCTACCCCGACGCCCTCGAGTTCCTTGACCTGCTGGTCTCGTCGCCGGCGTTCAGGAAGGCCGTGGCGAGGCCGAACGTGGCGGAGGTGGTGAGGGAGCAGCAGATGTGGCAGTGGCGCGGAGGAGGGGGAGGTGGCGGCGGAGGGGAAGCGGAGGCGCAGGGAGGAGCGGCGGAGGCGGCGGCGGCGGCGGCAGCGGTGGCGGGAAGCGAGGGAGGGAAAGAGTGAGGTGGATTTCGCTTCCTTTTTTGTAACATTAAGAACTCTTGGTAACAGTAGAAAGTGATTGCGATGGGGTGGGGAGGGGGTGGGCGAGAACTGCGCTGAGGTGATTGCGGAGTCGAAGGGAGAGTAGAGAGAGAGAGAGATTTTTTTTTTTTTCAAGCTCGAGTTTTTTTTTTCACTTTTCCATTCGACTAGAAAAAAAAAACTCAATTCGTTTTCTTCTTCTTCTCCTCTCGATGCAGAGCCACGTCGCCGCCCTCAGCGACTCCTCGAGCGCGAGCTCCTACGAAAGCAGCAGCAGCGAAGAGGAGGCCGGCGCAACAAGAGACGGCCGCCGCAGGAGGAGGACCAAGAAGCCCAAGCTGTCGTTGCGGACGCTGCAATTTGAGATCTCGGCCTCGGTCGAGCGCGCCCCGCCGCGCCACCGCGATCGCGCCGCCCTGGAGGTCGCCGAGCTCCTGCTGCGGGCCTACCCTCTGCCCGCGCTGAGAAAAGAAACCAAGGCCGAGATAGAGAGGCTGGCTTCTTCGTTCTACGCCTCCCCTTCGGCCCTGCCGCCCTCTCTCGTTGCGAGGAGCAGGCTCGAAGGAGCTGCGGCGGGCGTGCTGCCCGAGGCCAAGAGGAAGAGTTTTCTCAGAGCAGTGAAGGACGCCTCTATCGCGGAGAGGAGGGCGACGGGGAGGACCGCTTCGGAAGGAGGAGGAAGGGGAGGGGGAGGGAAAGAAGGAAATGGAGGAGATGGAGGAGAAGGCGCGGCGGGAGAAGAAGCCGAAAGAGACGACGACGACGACGGCGACGGAAAAGACGAAAAAGACGACAACAACACCGCCCTCTTCCTCCCGTCAGGGCTGTTCGAGCTCGTGCCCGACGCCGTCCGCCGCGTCGCCGACTTCCTGCCCCCCATCGATGTGCTCGCTGCTGCTGGCGTTTGTGCGTTTTTCGTTGTTGTTGTTGTTGTTGTTGGAGTTTTCGGGTTCGAAGAGAGGAAGGGAAGAAGAAGAAGAAAAAACTCGTCTTTTTTCCCCCTCTCGACCTCACTCTAATAAAAAAAAAAAAACCAAAAAAAAAGACAGGCACGGCATGGAGGCAGGCTCTGGACGACGCCCCCTTCTGGGAGCACAAGCTCTTTCTGTACTTTGGGGAGAAAGGAAGGCCCGCACTGGCCTTCCAGGGCACGCTCGGAGAGGAGAAGAACGAGAAGAAGGAGGAGGAGCAAGAGGAAGAGAAAGGAGGAGAAGAAGAAGAAAAAGAAGAACGCAAGAGTTCTTTTTCAGCCCTCTCCGCGGCCTCCGGCGCCCTCCGCCCCGAGTTCGAGCTGGGCCAGGGGAGGCTCCTCCGCGAGCAGCTGGTCAGGGAGGAGCACCGCCTGAAGAACAAGGGCAAGGGCAAGGAGGCGAAAAAGAAGAAGATGGAGAACAAGGAGAGCAAGAAGGCGGCGCCGCCGCAGCTGCGCTACTGGCTGAGCGGCGACGACTCGAAGAAGAAGAGGCGCCCCTTACTCCTGAGGCACCACCCGCTGTCGGTCCGCTTCGAGCCCGACAACGACGGCGACGACGCGGAAGACGACGAGGGGCCCTGGATGGCGGACAGGGGCCCGAGGGAGTTTGTGCGGAGCCTGCTCTTCGGCGGCGAAGCGCCGCGGAGCTCTTCTTCTTCTTCGAGCTCCGGCGACGATGACGACGACGAAGAAGAAGAAGGCCCCGCTGCTGCTGCCGCTGCTGCTGCTGCTGCCCTCCGCCTCTGGAACATCTCTGTAGACAAGAACAACAACAACAACACCTGATTTGGAAAAAAAAAGAAAAAGTGTAGAAAAGAAAGAAGACAACAAAGAATGCAAAAGTTTCAAAATAACAAAAGAAAAGAAAGCAAAAAAAAAACTCTTCACTCCCCAACGAACACCCCTCCCCTCCTCGCCCTCGCGGCCTCGGCCTCGGCTGCCGTCCTCTCCCTGGCTCGCACGGTCGTCCTGCTCGGCCTGGTGATGGGAACCTCGAAGCTCAGCTTCTTGGAGGTCGTAGCAAGGCGCGTGTCGAGCGGGACGAGGCGGACCGGCTCGGCGTCGAGGCCATCTCGCCGCCGTTTCTTCGCCGCCGACGGAGACGACGAAAGGTCGAGCAGGTAGTTTTTCTTAAACCTCGCTGCGAGCGCCGCCGCCGCTCCCGCTCCCCCCTTCGCCCTCGCCGCGACCTTGGCCTGCTCCTCGGCCTCCTTGACGAGCTCGTAGCCGAACTCGCGGACCCACTCGTACTCCCCGGAGAACGGGAGCGTGCGGAGATCGGAGGAAGAAGGGGAGGAGGTCGAGGCGACTCCGCCGGCGCGTCGCTCTTCGTCGCCGCCGTCGTTCGCTCCTCCGAGCAGCAGCCCCTCCGGGATCTCAGAAGGGACCATGTAAGCCAGGAACCTCTCGATCTCCCCCGGATCGGGGGCAGCGGCGTCGGGCTTCTTCTTGCTCGGGTCCCTGGGGGCCCTGTACGACTTCGCGACGGCGCGAGAGAGCAGGAAGCCCTCTTCCTCGGCCGTCAGACGCGGCGGCTTCGCATCGCCCACGCTTCCGTTGCTCTTCCCCTTCGCCGCAGCCTTGGCGAACGCCGCGGCGGGCACAAAGTCCGCCAGCGGGTCCCTGTCGAGCGTCACCAGCACGTGGTGGTTCCCGGAAAGCCTCGCGTGCGGCAGCACGGGCCTCACGGACACGGCGACGAGCTCGCCCGGTTTCGTCGGGTGGAGCGGAGGGGAAGCGTCGAGCTCGCGCGCCGCGGCGAAGGTCGCGTCGATCTCGCGGAGGAGGCCCTCGCGGTCGAGGACGGGCGCGGCGGGGGCAGCAAGAGCAGCAGCAGCAGCAGCAGCAGCAGCGCCGCCTTCTTCTCCTGTTGCTCCTGCTGCTGGCGCAAGCTCGTCCTCCTCCATCACAGTTGCGGCGCCGCCGAGCGCACCGCCGCCGCCGGCGCCTCTGCCCGTGCCGGCGCGCACGCCGCCGGCCGCCGTCACGTACGAGGTCCGCATCAGCCACGCGAGCTCCTTGCCCTGCGGCTTGCGGGTGATGGGGACCGGGGGACCGCCGACGACGGCGATAGGCGCTGCTGCCGTCGCTGAGGCGGCGGCACCGGCCGGGGCAGCAGCAGAAGAAGCGGCGGCGGCGGCAGCAAGGGCCTTGGCCTCTGCGGCTCGAGCGGAGGCCAGAGCCCTCTCGGCGTTGACCAGCAGCGTCGCGTCTTCGGCGCTGAGCAGGGCCTGATTACTCATAGACGCCTTCTCGAATTCGTAGTTCTCAGGAGTCAGCAGCGAGACGCAGAGCCCTCCGGCAAGGCTGCCGACGATGCCCTTTTCGCCGGTGCTGCTGACCACCACCGCCGCCGCCCCGGCCGCGTCCTCGCCCAGAGCCACGTCCCTGAGTGGGCCGCGCTCCAGGCTCGTCAAGGAGAACCGAGCAAGGTCCCTCGCGTCGCTCGGGGGTTCGACGACCAGCTTGGGGTCGCAGGGCACTTCTGGCAGGGAGGCTGTGAAGCGGACGTCACACAGGAAGGGAGTGCCGCGCTGCAGGCGGGAGCCGGGACCCATGGCGTCCTGGGCCGCCTTGACGCGCGCGGCGGCCTCGGAGTGCTCCCTCTGCCTGGCGAGGGCTTCCTGTGGAGGGAAGGAGGGGAGGTGGTTGAAGGAGGTAGGGGGAGAGAGAGAGGAGGAGGTTGAGAAAACGACGAGCGAAAACGAAAGAAAAGAAGGAAAAAACTGATCTCATCATTCTTTCTCTTCTCCTTCTCTTACCTCATCTCTCAGCCGCTCCTGCTCTCGTCGGGCAGCGCGCTCGGCCGCGGCCCTGTTTGTTGGAGATTGAGTGAGTGAGTGAGAGAAATAGAAGAGTGAGTGTGAGAGAGAGTGGGGACTTGAGCATTGAGTCGTCGCCGGCGTTCGTCGATCTCGCGAAGAAAGAATCAACCTCTCTCTCTCTCTTTCTCTCACCTGTCCATGCCCGCCGTCGCGCGTCACTTGGCGAGCGCGCAGGGTTTTTGGAGCGAGTCTCGCTCTCTCGCGTGCGTGTATGCGTGTGTGCTTGAGAAGCAGCGAGCGAGCGAGAGAGAGAGAATGGAACGACGGCGGCGAGAGCAACGGCCGAACGAATAAATGTGTTTTTTCTCACACATTTCGATTGAGACGATGCAGCTCGACGATGCTGCCGCTGCTGCTACTGCTACTGCCGTCGTCTTCGCGCCGCCTCTCGAGCAGCGGCAGCAGGAAGGCGCGCAGCTCTCTCTCCCCCCTATCGCGGTCCACGTCGTCGACGGGCACGGCTATGTGTGGGACGCCGACGGTGAGAGAAAGCGGCGTGGAATTGGAGAGAAGGGGCTGAAAAGACTAGTTTTTTTTTCTTTTCAACCTCGACCTCCCTCTCAACCTTCCTCACCTTCCCTACCTTCCTCACTTTTCACAGATGCCCGCCGCCTCAGGCAGGACCACCGCATCGTCGGCGCGATGATAGGCGCCGTGGCCGGCTTCAAGCAGCAGAACGCCGCCAGCGGCCTCCCTCTGAGGCTGCTTCCCGAGGAGCTGGAGCTGGCGCTCGACCGCGGCTGGGCTCGGGGGTACTCGCTCCGCGGCGAAGGGAAAAACGGAATTACAACTGCCGCGGACCCTTTTTTGGGAGACGATAAGGATCAAGATGATGAGGACGATGCAGGAGTTGGGGAAAGAGGGGCGGGAAACGGAGGCGGCGAAGAGGCGAAGGACGGAAAAGGCGACGGCGGCGACGGCAAAGGCAGAGGCGAAAGGGCTCATCCTCCTCCTCCCCCTCCCTCGTGGCGAGAAGCGCTGTCCCAGGGCACGCACCTCGAGCTCTCCGCGGCGGCCCCGGAGAATCTCCGCGTCTACTTCGACGGCGACGACCGGTTGAAGAGCTGCCGCGGCCGCGGCGGCGGCGGAAGAGCAGCGGCGGCGTCGCACGCCGTCTTCCGCGACCTGCACTCGCGCGGCTACTGCCTCACCCCGGGTGCCAACTTCGGGGCGCACTGGCTGGCATATCCTTCGGACCCTATGCTGTACCACGCGCAGCTGTGCGTGAGGGTGTGCTGCGGCGGTGGAGAAGGGGAGGAGGGAGAAGAAGAAGAGGAGGAAGAAGAGCAAGAAGGGAGAAAACAAGCGAAGAAAGTCACGAAACTTTCCGTCACGTCTTCTTCTCCTTCCTCGACCCCGCTCTGCCCCACACTGCTCGCCGCCGCCTCCCGCGGGGCGCACGCGGCGAGGAAGCACCTGCTGCTGGCTTACCCGAGCGAGAACAGTAGCGGGGGGAGGGAGGCGACGAGGGTCCACTATTTGACGATCGCGCCGGAAGCAGGATTCGGGGGCTGAAGAAAGAAGAAAAAGTTTTTCATTTTCTTTTTTTGCTTTTTTGCTTCGGTCCGTTCGTTTTTCGGTTTCGTTTCTGTTTTTTTTCTTCTGTTTTACATCAAGTTCAGAACTGTAAAGGACAAACATAGCACTGTTCTAATAATTCTGTACAAGGAAGAGAAAGGTCCTGTTTTTTGTGTGAGGTGGTGGAAGGAAAGGGAGGAGAGAGTGAAAAGGGAAGAAAGGTGTGAGTTGAAGAAAAAGAAAGAAGACTTTCTTTTTCTCTTTCTCTCTCTTTCTCAAGATTTGCCCGTCAGCCTTCGAAATTCTCGCCACGGCGCCCCTTCAAAATGAAGGGAGCTCGGATTAGCGTATATTTTTGAATTTGTCTGATTTGTGTTTTGGTCATCCTCGGGCGATTTTGTTTTTCTTCTTCTCTCTCTCTCTCTCTCTCTCTCTCTCTCTCTCGCTTCCCTCAAACCAACTCTCTTCTTACCTTCTTTTCGCTTCACCTCCCCGCCCGGGGCCTCTTCCTCGCCGCCGCGGCCCTGGCGGCGGCGGCCCTTGCCTTGGCCACGGCAGAGGCCGCAGCGGAGCCCAGCTTCGAGGGAGCCGGCAGCGGAGCGGCAGCTGTTGTCGTCGTTGCTGCTGCTCGCCCACCTCCTCCTCCCTCTTCCCCTCCCTTTCCATCCCCTTCTTCCTCTCTCTTCCTCTTCTCGCGGAGCCAGGCGGAAGCGTCCTCGTACCGAGGGGGCTCGGACTCCAGCAGCGCGTGGACGACGCGGGCCACCTCGAAGACGTCGCGGGTCGAGACGCCAAGGAGGCTCCACCACGGCGCCGAGGAAGTTTTTCCTTTTCTTTCTTCTTCTTCTTCTCCGTTGTTTTCGTCGTCGTCGCCGCCGCCGTTCCCTCGCTCTTCTTCTTGCTTTCCTTCTCCTTCTCCATCTCCTCCTTCCGGCAGCGCCACCCCGAGCCTCCTCGACGCCAGGAACAGGCACCCCGCGGCGACCGCCTCGGGCCCGAACCGGACGCACAGCGGCGTGCGCAGCGAGTCGTTGGCCAGGGCCCAGGCCTCCTCGGCGAGAGATGGGGAGGACGACGAGGTCGAGGGATCGGAAGCGGTCGAAGGAGAATCTGAAGAATTCGACGACGACGACGAAGACGACGACAGAACGTGCGACAGCCCCAGCAGCAGCTTGTGGGGGTGCTCGACCGCGCACGAGAAGCCCGCGGCGTCCAGCGCCAGGCGCTCTATCCGCACCAGGCTCGCGCGGCGCTGCTCGTAGGGGCGCGAGTAGGCCAGCAGGAGCGGCGGGGGAGGAGAATCCGAGGATTTCGAAGAACCCGGGGTTTCGGCGTCGGCAAGGGTTCTTGGCGTGATGGGGTTCTCGGCGAGACAGTCGTCGCGCGCCTCGAGCCGGGCAAAAACCAGCAGCAGCCTCCGCGTCGCCCGGTGCGCGTCGCCGTACCCCTCCTCCAGCTTCAGGGCCAGCCACGTCATCGCCGCGGCCACCCTGCGGACGTCGCCCGTCGCCGGGCGGGCCAGCGAGTGGCGGAGGTAGAAGCGGTGGAGCAGCGCCTGCGCCGTCGCCGCGGTCGCGGCCGGGACGACTGGAGGAGCTGCTAGTTTCTCCTTCTCTTTCTCTCCTCCTTGTCCCTGCCGCTGCTGCAGCGCCGCGCAGGCCCGCACGATGAGCCCGCAGCCGTAGGCCCTGAGGCGCGCCTCGACGTGCGCGGGCACGCCGTCGAGCGACGAGGGCGTCGGGAGCAGGAGGCCGAGGCGGGCCGAAGAAGAAGAAGGGAAGGCGTCGGCGTCGGCAACGGCGTCGGCGGCGGCCGGGGCGGCGTTTGCCGGAATCGACATTTCCGTCGTCTTTTCTTTCTTTTTGCCGCCCCGCCTCTTTCGCTGCTGCTGCTTCTGCTACGGCTGCAGGGCGAGAGGCGGGAGAGGTGTGCGCTGTCTCTCCTCAGCGCGCGCACTGTAGAGAAGAGAGGGAACGCAGAAGAAGCAGAAGCAGAAGCGAGATTGAAAAAGAGAGAAGAGAAAAAGAAAAAGAAAAATGAAAAAAAACTTGACCTCCCTCTCTCTTTCTCTCTCGACCTTTTCCTCCAGCCAGCAGAGAGGAGCCGAACCCCTCTCATCTTCCCTCTCTTTCTCTCTCTCTCCCTCCAAACTCTCGGTCTGATTCATCGATGCTCTTCTCCAGACCGCGAGGAGAGCGGAGGGGAAAAGGCCGAGCCTTGCTGCGAGTCGTCGTTGCTGCTCTCTCGAGGAGAAAAAAACAGAGAGCGAGAGAGAGAGAGAGAGCAAAAAAACAGGTTGTTGGGCGTTTTTTCCCTTTCTCTCTTTCTCTCTCTGCCGTTTTTCTTTTTCAGTTTGGCTCGAGAGATCTCTCGTTTCAATGTCACAAAGGAGGAGGTGGAAAGAATCTCGAGCTTTTTTGCTCTTTTCCAGCTGGACCCTTTCCTTTAATGGAACTTTCGTTCGCTTTTTCGGCGGGTCTTTTTTATTTGAAAAATCTTTCCCATTGCGATCACTTCAAAACCAAAAAAGCAAAAAAAGGCGAACGAAAAAAGAACCTTTCCCTAACGCCCGCCATGAACACCCTCCCCGCCCCCGCCTCCTCGTGGGAGGCCGTGGCAGCCGCCCTGTTCGCCAGGGACTGCGCCGGGAGCGACACGGACGGGAGCAGGTCGGAAACCCCCGACTCGGAGAACGACTCATCGACGACGACGTCGATGAGCGCCGGCGACGCGTCAAAGCTCGCGATGATGGGAGGAGGAGGCGGCGCCACAGCCTCCGTCCTCTCCTACGCCGCCGCCGCCAATGGACGTCAGGTGAGGAAACGGTCTCGGGAAGCTTCCCTCGGGGGTTTGGAGGCGGGGGAGGGGGGGGAACAAGGAGCTTGGAGGGGAGGTGGCGTTTTGTTTTTTCTTCCTTTGATGGAAGTTTTTTTTTTCTTCGAAAAAACGAAACCTCTTTTTCGTCTTCACCTCCATCTGTCTTCGTTGACGCCCCCTTTCCCGCGCCTTTTTCTCACCCTCGCCCGACCCTCTCCGCCCCCTCTCTCACCGCATCCGATACGAAAACGAACAGAGCCAGGCCCTCGGAGGGGCGGCGAAGCGCAAGAGGACCGTCCTCAAGGGCAGAGACACCTCCGCGCCGACGACGATGGTGATGGCATCAAAGTCGCCCGCCGGAGCGGCGCGATCAGCCTTGACCGCCGCCGCTGCTGCTGCTGTTGCTGCCGCACCGACGCCTTCCTCTCGCCAGGCCCCTACCCCCTCGCCTCCCCCCTCCCCGGCCGCGCTCGCCCCCTTCCGCGCCGCCATGCTCACCTGGAGCGCCGCCCTCACGCGCCTGCAGCCCAAGTGCGTCGTCGACGACGCGGCGAGGGAGAGAGGGCTGCGGCTGCTGGTGAGGTACCAGCAGGCGGTCTCTTCGTCGTCGTCGTCGAGCGGCGGAAGAGGCGGCGAGTTTTCGTCTCCCGCTGCCTCCCCTTCTTCGCCGCCGTCGTCGTCGTCGTCGTCGTCGTCGTCATCCTCTTCCTCCTGTTCTTCCCCCTCTTGCTCTTCCTCCTCTCCCTCTTCCCCCCACCGCCCCCGCCGCTACAGCAAGGACTTCTGCTCCACCCCGCTGCCCCGACTGGGCCCCCTGACCCACGCCCAGGTCGCCTCGGCCCTCTGGATCGCGATCAAGGCTGAAGGGGTGCGGTGCGCGGTGCCCTCGCGCGGCCTGCTGGCGAGGGCGACAGGCGTTGCGCCGGCGGAGCTCGCTTCGGCAGAGCTGGCCGTGCTGCTCGCGCTGAAGTTCGACGTGTTTCTGGGGGACGTGCTCTTCTTCAAAGAGGAGGAGCAGGAGGATGCAGAGATGTCGATGGCGGTGGAGGCGGCGGCTGGGAAGGAGAATGCCGACGCGATGGTTTGAAGAAGAAGAAAAGAAGGAAGAGCGAGTTAAACAACAACAACAACAACTATTCTAGCCCCTTCCCCCCTTCCCTTCCCCGTGTCCTTTTACTTTTGCCCCTCTTCCCGGTCCCGAGAGAACTCCCTGGGAAGGGGGCTCAGGCCGTCGTGTTTGACCAAAAGCACATTAAACAAAAAGCAAAACGACGACGACAACATCGACGTTACCAAAAAAATTAAGTGCGACTTTTTTCCACCCCCTCCTGCCATCACTAAGAAACCTGCTTTTTTCTTTTTAGTTTTGATTTCCCCGCGAACCAAATTCCTTTTCTTTTACGACAACGACACCCTGTTTTTGGAGAAAGAGAGAGAAAGAGAAAGAGAGAGAGAGAGAGAGAAAAAACAAACGCCACCTTCCTTTCTTCCTTTCCCTTCCTTTTTCCTTTCCTTTCGCGCCACCAAATCCGTCTCATTTCCCCCTTACCAAACTTTCCCTTGTAAAATCAAAATCGAATCGCGCGCAGCATGGTCCCCCCTGCGCGAGACCCCTGTCTCCTGACTTAGAAAGAAGAAAGAGAGAAAAGAGAGAAGAGAGAAAACAAAAGTGTTTTTTTTTATTTCATTTTACTTTTACTTCTCTTAAAAAAACGCTCTCTTCACTTCCTCTTCCCCGCGGACCCGGAAGCCCTCACCCCTCCGCCCCACCTCCTCGCCTCGTTCGGGTTGTGCTTCCATGCCGCCGCCACCAGCGCCGCCGTCGCCCCGCCCAGAGCGGCGGTGGCGGAGAGGCCGCCGTTGGATCCCCCCGCTGCCTTGAACCAGGCGTCGGCCGTCGCGAGCTCCGGAGCGAGAAGGGGGTCGTCATCATTCGCTCCCGCCGCCTTCGCCCCTTTCCGGCCCCTGTTGGACCTTCTGGCCCGCGCCATAGCGTCCAGCAGCTGGTCCTCCCTCAGGATGGGCCCGCTGCCTCCCCTGCCGCCCCTGGGTTTGGGAAGAGAAAACTTGGTGCCGCGCAGGCAGTGCGACTTGCGGACGCCGAAGGCAGCTACCCCGGAAGCGTCGACGACGACCTCGACCTTGTCCAAGGAGGCGTTGCCGCAGCGCGGGCAGAAGAGCCGGCCGGCCTCGCGCGAGCAGAAGGAGCACGCCGAGCAGCACAGAGCCCAGCGGCGGGCCTCTTTGACTGGGCGGAGATCAGAAGTCACGACCTTGAGTCCCATCTGGAGGGCGACGTTCTGCATCGCGAAGTCCGAGGTGACCAGCGAAACAGGGGAGTCGGCCGCGGGGTCGTCGTCAAGGTGTGCTGCGGTGGGGGCGGAGGAAGGGGCGACGACGCTTTCGCCGTCGTCGTCGTCGCTTCCCTCGCCGTCGTCGTCGTCGTCGTCGTCGCTCGCTGTCCCCCAACCTTCTTCTTCCGCCTCCTCCGCAGCTGCCGCAGCAGCGGCGGCTTCCCGCGCGGCCTTGCGCGCCGCCGTGCGCTTGGAGCGGCGCTGGGCAGCGCTCGACTTGGCCGCGGTCGCCCAACCGTCGTCGTCGCTTCCTTCTTCTTCTCCGTCGTCGTCGCTGCTTCCTTTGCCGTCACCGCCGGCTTGCTCCGGAGTCGCAGGTGCTGCCGCCGCAACTTCATCCTCCTCCTTCCCTCCTTCCTCCTTCTTCTCCTCCCCACCGCAAGCCATCGCGGCCGCTCTTTCTTCTTCTTCTTTTTCAAGAGCGTCGAGAGGGGCCCAGTCACCACCAGAGGCTCCCCAACCCGGAGGAGGCCTCGCCCTCGGCCCCCCTCTCCTGACGGCCCGGGGAGGGGGAGGTTTCGAGCGAAGCAGTGCAGCCCTTCCCGCGGCGCGCTCGAGGCCGCGGGCCAGGGCGATCAGGCGGGCGTCGGTCGAGGAGATGGAGTGGAGCTCCCCGGTCTCGCGGGCGAAGGCGAGGACTGAGAAGAAGAGGAGGTGTCGAAAAGAGGTGAGTGAATTGTCTCTCTAGATCGAATCCTCTCTCTCTCTCTCTCTCTCTTTCTCTCGCGCGCGCGCGCGCGCGCGCGCCTTCCTTCCTTTTTCTCCTCCTCTCCAATACGCACCTGCTTTGACGTCCTCCTCCTCCGGCTCCCTGAAAGACAGCTCGCAGACGCCCGACCCTCGCAGCCGCTCCAGCGCCTCCCTCGAGGCAGCATCTCGAACCTCGGCCAATGCCGCCCTCGTCGTGACGAGCACAGCGGCGGGAATGGTTCCTTCGGCGGTCCCGCTACCCGCGTAGCGGGCCAGGCCCGCGCCGCCGTTGCCCGAGAGGAGGAGAGCGTTGGTGTCGAGGACGACGTGGGGGCGGGAGTCGAACTCGCGAGCGGCAGCAGCATTCGCGGCAGCGGCGGCCGCATCGGCGGCGTCGGCCGCCGACAAGGCGTTGCCTCCTCCTCCTGCTCCTGCAGCGGCCGCTCGCTGCGCCCACGACGTCGTCATGGTGTCAACTCGAGGATCAGCTACTGAGAGCGCGAGGGCGTCTTTCGGAGAGAGAGAACGGGAAGTTGAACGCGAGCAAAGGGAAGAGAAGAGAGAAGAGTAAATTCGAAGTGAGGGGGGAGAGGCTAGTTTTTTTCCGCTTTTTTTTTTTCGACTCGCGCTGTCTTCGCGCCAGATCACTCTTTCTTCGCTCCTTCTTTCTAAACCGTTGTTCCCTTGCCTCTCCCCTCCCCCTTCCTACCTTTTGTCTTCCCAAAGCCAAGCAGAGATGGCACCCAAGGTAAGCGCATGTCACGCTGCTCGAGAGATCCGAGAACTTGAAAAAGGCTGGGAGAAGAAGGAGACTTCTCGGGAATAGATTTCCTGATGATGATGATTGAAGATGCAGAAGATTCCATTCGAAAAAGAAAAAAACTCAACCTCTTCAACCTCCTCAAACTTTCTCCCTCTCCCCTTTTTCCCTCAGGCCGGCGACCCCGTCCCCGACGTCACCCTCTACGGCGCCACCCCGGGAGACGAGGTCAAACTCTCCACGCTGGGCAAGAAAATCGTCCTCGTCGCCGTTCCCGGAGCGTTCACCCCTACCTGCTCCAAGTCGCACCTCCCGTCGTTCGTCGAGAAGAAAGAAGAACTCAAGGCAGCTGGGGCCGAGGCCGTCGCCTTCGTCAGCGTCAACGACCCTTTCGTGATGGCAGCGTGGGGCGAGGCCCACGGGGCCCAGGCCGCAGGGATCACGATGCTCGCGGACCCGCGCGGAGAGTTCACGCGCGCACTCGGAGACGACATCGTCTTGGACGCCGAGGGCGCCTTGGGCAACAAGAGGTCGAAGCGTTATTCCGCAGTCATCGTCGACGGCAGGTTCTCGGCGTTCAACCTGGAGCCCGAGGGCGGGACGGGGCTGTCGTGCTCGATCGCCGGGGATGATCTTGTGAAGCAGCTGAAGGAGGCTTGAAGAGATAGAGGAAAAATTGTTGTTTGATTGATTGGAGGAAAAAGGGAGAGAGAGAAAGTTGGTTTCTTCTTCGTTTTCTTTCTTCTTTCTTCTTCGTTTTCTTCTTCTTCTTTCTCTTGTCAAAAAGCAACACCTTGTGTTATGAGCGCATCGATCCTTTATTGTTTTTTATTTGATTTCTTCGGGTGTTTTGGATTTCACAAAAAAGAGAAGAAGAAGATGAAGAAGAAGAAGAAGAAGCAAAAGAAAAAACAAAGACGACAAAGAAAAAAACCCCGCTTTTGTTTCTCGTCGTCTTTTCTGAAAAAACGATTCAGAGGAGGTCGAGCGAACAGTGACCGGAGCCGAGGTTGGATTTTTTCTCCACTTCTTCTCCTCTTCCTCTTCTCCTCCTCTTCTCCTTTCGATGTCGTCCTACTTCGCCGCGGCCGCAGCCGCGGTCTGGGGCAGCACCGCCACCGAGACGACCAACACCCACATCAACCCCAAGCACGCCACGCAGGAGGAGGTCGACAGGCGCGTCGACGCGCTGTCCGCGGCGCTCGCATCGACCGACGCCGCGGCGCTGCTGCGGAAAGGAGGCGAGCCGGGCCTGCTGCCGACGGCGAGCGCCGACGAGATCGACCGCGCGACGCTCTCCCGCTGGCTGAAAGCCGAAAAGCTCGACGTGGCCTCCGCTGCGGAGAGGCTCGAGAAGCACGCGCGCTGGCGCGCTGATTACGTGAGTAGAAGAAGCGAAGCGGAGGCACGGCCGCGGAGAGAAAGAGAACGGGACAGAGAGAACAAGAGATGCGGTCGGGCGGTAATTCTGGCGTCGAAGCGTCGTCGTCAAACTCCCCGACGTCGATTCTCAACGCCGATTCTCACCCTTTTCTCTCCCTTGTTCCAATCTTTACCCAATCCAGGTGCCGACGGGACGCATCGAGCCGGTGAGTGGGGGTGTGTTAGCGGGCGGAGAGCGACGCTAGAGGACGGGAGAGCGGCGCGAAGGGCGGGGAGGGGGCGTTTCGAATTTCTCGACGGGACGGGAGGAATTCGCTGCTTTTTTTTTCTTTCTTCCTTCCTCTTTTTCTTTCTCGTCGATGGCACTGCTGCTGCAGCAGCTTCCTCTTCTCTGTCCTTTTTTCTTCAACCCGACCTCCTCTCGAAAAAAACTCCTCTCTCACCTCTCTCGCTTTCCCACGCGTCAACCCATCACAGTCCGAGGTCGCCGAGGAGCTCGCCCACGATAAGGTCTTCATCCAACCGGGAGCAGACGCCACCGGCAGGCCCGTCGTCATCATCTCTGTCCGGAAGCACCACAAGAACGGCAACGCGGCCGCGCTCGCGAGGCTCAAGCGGTTCATCTGCTGGGTGTTCGACGTGTCCGTCGCCAAGGCCTCGGGCGTCCGCTCCTCCGAGGACGGAAGCGGCGAGAATCTCGCTCCGATGGGGGACGGGAAGCTGACTGCCATCTTCGACCTGCGGGGGGCATCGATGGACAACATGGATGTCGCCAGTCTCAAACAGATCTTCGGCCTGCTGCAGTCGCACTTCCCGGAGCGTCTCGGCCGCATGGTCTTCTTGGATCCGCCGGTCATCTTCTAGGGGGTCTGGAGGGTCGTGAGCCCCTTTGTCGACCCCGTGACGAGGGCGAAAGTGGTGATGGCGAGCCTGAAAGACCTGAACGAAGGGGACGTCGTCCCCCTGAAGATCCTGCCGACGGACATGGGAGGGGACGCGCAGGCGAGGTCCGTTATCGAGGCGGCCTCGGAGCTGGGGCTGCTGCCCAGGGGCGTGGATCTGGCGGCGCTGGCGGCCGAGGCGGGGGAGAAGAGGGCGCGGTCCGAGTCCGCAAGCCCAGAGAAGAAGAAGGGAGACATTTCCGCTTCCGCTTCCGCTTCCGCTTCCGCTTCCGCTTCCGCTTCCGCTGCCGTCGCTTCCGACGACGAGGATGGCTTCGAGGACGCCGTCGACGACGACGAGGACCAGCCTGACGACGACGACGTGGCTGCCTTGGAAGAGGCAATGCGCAGGGAGCTGCGGATGAGTTCCGGTTCGGGCTCGGTGAACGGAGCAGACGAAAACGCGCTCCCCGGTGTCTCTTCTTCGAAGGCAGGGGCCGTGATCGCCGCTTCTTCTGCCGCGGTCGTCAGGCAATAGAGAGTTTTCTACTTTTTTTATCGCTCTTTTTTTTAGTTGAGAATAGAACGAGAGTGAGAAAAGCGACGCCAAACCATCAAACAAACGCAAAAAAAAAACAAAAACGAGAGAAAGAGAGAAAGCATCACCAATTTTCCCCCTTTTTTTTTGCTCTCCCTCCCGCGCCTCACCGTGCCCCCCTCCCCCCCTTTCTTCCGTTCTCCTCTCTTTTTGTGTAATCCTCCTTTCGAATTCGGAACAACTTTTGAATGAGTTCTTTTTCTTCGCGTTCGTTTTTTTTCTGTTTATTTTTTTCAAAAAAAAAGGTCGAGCTTTCTTTCTTTCTGTCTCTCTCTCCACTCCCTCCTCTTCTTTCACTCGACGAAGACGTAGAGAGCCTCCGACGAAGAGTCCACGACGACGGCCTCCTTCCTCGTCGTCGCCACGACCCCACGGGGCTCGACGGAGAAGGTCCCCTTTGTCAGAAAAGTCAGGGAGAAGCCCCTGCGAGCCGAGGAGGAAGAGGTCTCTTTTCCTTCTTTTCCCGCGGCGGGCAGGCTGAGGCGCGCGCCCTCGACGACGCCCGTGGCGACGACGCCGGGGTCCGATGCTTCGTCATCGTCATCTTCGTCGCCGTCAGAAAGAGCAGCACCGGGAGGCGGGACGGAGGAGGAGCGCCGCTGCTGCTGCTGCTGCTGCTGCTGCTCCCCGTTTTTGCCCTCTTGGACCGCTCGCGTCGTCCTCAGCCCCGCTTCCACCTCGACCTCTTCCCCTCCTTCCCCTCCCCTTTCCTCCCCTCCTCCTTCCCTCCTCCTCCTCCTCTCCACGACCAGAGAGAGGTGCAGGGGGACCCCCACGCGGGCGCGGACCCCGAAGAGCCTGCCCGAGGAGCAGAAGAGGGGAGCTGTCGCAGCTGCAGCGTTGCCGTCGCCGTTGCTGCCGCCGTCGTCGTTACTCTCGCTTCCTCCTCCTCCTCCTCCCGCCGTTCCCGATTCCGCCGAGGGGGGCGGCAGAGGCGGCTCCACCCTCACGTGGACCGCCGCCGGGGCCAGCGCATCGAGCGCCCTCTTTCCCTTCTTGCCGGCCAGAGCGGCGGAGAGCAGCCGCGAGGGCAGCGGGAGGACGCCCCTTCGACAGGGGCGGGTTAGCTTATTTCCTTCTGCTCCTTCCTCCTCCTTTCCTCCTTCCTCGCTTCCTGCTTCCTCGAGCTGCCAGAACAGCGCCAGAGACGACGAGAGGCACGCCACGGGGGAGTCGCGGAGGTTGGAAGAAGAAGAAGAAGAAGAGGGGGAAGGAGGAGGAAGCAGGGCGTCGAGGTCGAGGGGAAAAGCCGGGAGACAAGTCGCCCGACAGCTGTCGTCGCCCGGGACGACGACGACGGACGAAGAGGAGGAAGGCGGCTCCCCCTGCTGCTGCTGCTGCTGCTGCTGCTGCTGCTGCTGCTGCTGCTCTCCCCCTCCGCTCCCCTCCCTCCTTCGCAGCCCGACCCAGGCCCGCAGGGCGAAGGGGCTCTCGTTAGAGACCTCCGCGACGAGCGCGGCAGTCCTCCTCCTTGAAAGAGGAGAAGAAGAACCGCTCTCCCAGCTCTCGACCAGCGACAGCCCCGAGACGGCGAGCGACGGCCGGAAGCGCAGCCGCGCCTTGAGCTCGACGGCCCTTCCGAGGCTCTTCTCGCTGCTGCTGCTGCTGCTTCCCTCCGCTGCTGCCCCCGAGTAGGCCACGCGGAGGTCGAGGCCGAGGTCGAGGTCGCTGCTGCCGCTGCTGCTGCTGCTGCTGGCTCCGGAGGATTCGTGCTCTTCTTCCTCGGCGGTGGGGGCGACGACGACGGCGACGGCGACGGGGATGGCGGCGACCGGCGCTTGTTCAGCTTCTTTCTCCCCCGTTTGCTCCTTCTTCTTCGCCTTAAGCGCCTTCTCGAGAGCAGCGACGCCAGCAGCCGGAACGGAGACGAGGACGGAGCGCGAGGGTAGGGGCTTGCCCCTCGCCGCGGCGCCGCGGAGGAGGAGAGAAGAGGAAGAGGAAGAGGAAGAGGAAGGAGTAGCAGTGGCTCCTCCTCCTCGGGCAGCGTTGTTGCTGCTTTCAGCTGCAGCAGCAGCCGCAACGGCGGACCCCCCCTGCAGCGTCGGGCGCGAGACCTCGATCGAGAGGCGCTCGATCTCCTCCTCCTTCGACGCCTTGCCGTCCCTAGAAACCAAGAGGGAAAGAGAGACGACCTCCCCGCGCAGCAGGGGCCCGAAACTCGCGAGCGCAGGGAAGGCGCCTCTGCTTTCCTCCTCCTCTTCTGCTCCGTTGGTGGGAGGAACTGCCGCTTCCTGCTGCTGCTGCTGTTGAGGAGGGGTGTCGTCTGTCGGAACGACGTCGGAAGCGGCGGCGGAAGCGGCGTTGCTTTTGTTGCTTCTTCCTCCACCTCCACTGCCGTCGTCGTCGCCGTCGTCGTCGCCCTTGGGCCCTTCGAGCCGCACCCGCAGCCGCGGCAGCCTCCCGCACACGCCCACCTCCGTCCCTGGGAACCTCTTCGGGGGCCTCGCGAGGCCCAGCGCGATCGCCGGGGAGGGGCAAACCTGCTTGCTGTTGCTTCCGTTTTCGGAGCCAGAACTCGAACTTCCTCCTCCTCTCCGGGGGCGCCAGCGCGCGAGCCAGCTGACGCCGCGCATCGACAGCCTGCAGCCGACGAAGCGGTACCTCCCGGCGACGCTGGCCGTGCCGGTAAGTGTGATGACGGTCGGGGGGGTGAAGGGAGGGAGCCACATCGAGACGGCGGCGGGCTTCCAGGGAGAGGAGGACGAAGAAGGTTGAGGTGGAGTTGGTTTTTTCGACGACGACGACGACGACGACGACGAATTCGTCTTCGTCTTCTCTCCCTCGCTCCCTTCTCCTTCGCCTCCGAGAAACTCCGCCGCCAGCGTCAGGCGCTCCACCTGCAGCGCCACGGCCGTGGGGTTGCACACCTCGACCTCCACCGCGGCGATCCCTGCGTCGCCCGCGGCCCAGAGCTCGGGGGCGGCGTCGGCAGGCGCGGGAGAAAAAGAAAGATGACGCTGCTGCTTCGCATTGCCTCCTCCTCCTCCTCCTCCGCCGCCGCCGCCGCCGCCCCGCCTCCTCCTGTTGCTCTCCAGCTCCTCCCTGCCTCCCAGCAGCGCAGAGTAGATGAATGGCCCCGAGGTGCTGCCGTTGCCCCCCGCGTTCTTGTTGTTGTGTCCCAAGAGGGAAGAGGGCGTCGAGCAGGAGGCGGGAGAAGAAGTGAGAGGGGCCAGCGGCGGCGGGACGGAGACGGAAACGAGCGACGGCGGATTCGTCGAAAAACCCGATTTTGGAAGAAGCCTCGGCCGCAGCGCCGGGCCCGGGGGCACCGCCCTCACGAAGGCCACCAGCGGCGGCGGGCCTCCCCCGCGGCCTCCCTCCCTCTTCCAAGATCTTTCGGCCGGAGACATCTGAGCCGCGGCGGCGTCGAGGGTGCGAGCTAGCACGTCCTGGCGCGCCGGGGGCAGCCCCGAGAACGAGGCGCCGGCGCCGAACGACGGCGAGTGAGTCAGAGAAGAAGCAGGAGGAGAAGGAGAAGCTCCCGCGCTCGCACCGGAAAAAGGGAACACGCCCCCGCTCCCGCCGTGCCTCCGCAGCAGCGCCGCGGCCGCGTCCCACACGGCCCCGTGGGCCCCCAGGGCGATAGAGGCCGACAGCACCCCTTCGAGCGCGCCGCAGCGGACGGCCGGCCAGTGCGAGGTCAGGCCCTCCTCGAAGTTGTCTTTCTCGCTCCTCTCTGCCTCCCTTCCTTCTTCCTCGTCGTCATCGTCGCTGTCCCCTCTCGGGGTGAGCGCCCTCCTCGCCGCCTCTAAAGCACTGGGGTCCGGGCTCGGCCAGGACCTGCAGAGCTCCACGGCCTGCCAGAGCAGCAGGGCGCGCTTCCTCCTCAGGCTGGCCCCGCCGCAGACCTCGGCGGCTTCAACGAGAGCAGCCAAGCCGTCCTCCGCCCTCGACAACCCCCCTAGGCTCGACGAGAGCTCCGCGGCGACGTCAACGGCCAGCGAGCGCGCCCCCCTGCCGTGCAGCAGCGCGGCGGCGCGGGCCCCGCGGGCGGCGCAGGAGGCCCTCAGAGCGATCCCACAGCGGCGGCGCGCGACCGAGCGCGCCTCGGACAGCAGGGGCCGAACCTCCTCGTACGCTGCCGGGCCCGCGGCCTCTCCCAGCTGCGCCGCCAGGGTCCGGGAGTGGTGGTCGACGGGGGTGAAGAGAGACAAGTAAGAAGAGGAGGAAGAAGGGAGACGAGTTGCTTCTTGTTCTGCTGTCGTCGTCGTCGTCGTCGTCGTTACCGCCGCTTCTCCTCCTCCTCCTCCTCCGTCTCCCGAAGAGGGCTTTTTCCCTTCCTCCTCCTCCTCGACCCGCCGCCGGTGCTCCACGGGGGTCTGCGGCGAGCCCACGATCGTTGCTGCTGTCGTCGTCGTCGCTGCCGAGCTAACAGAAGAAGAAGAAGTAAAGGGCTCGTCGAAAGAGCTCGAGCTCGAAGAAGAAACCTTCATCGCCGCCGACACCACCTTGGCCGCCGCGAGCCCCTCGAGCACCGCGCTCTGCCACGCCGCGTCGCCCGCCGACCTCGCCAGGTCCGCGGCTGCCGCGTAGTGCGTCGCCGCGTCGTCCGGGGAACCGGAGAGCAGGGCGGCGTCGCCCAAGGCTTTCGTGAGGCGGCAGTGGCGCTTGCGGCGCGTCGCGTCGTCCTCGGCCGCGGCCGAGGCGGCGGCCGAGGAGGTCGGCGAGACAGGGGTGGCATTCGCGGTGGCGAGGGCCACCGCCGCCGCCCGGGCCTGCGCCGCCGCCGCCGCAGCGACGTGCCCCGCCGCGTCCGGGGAAAGATCGGCGTCGGTGGCGAGCGAGACCCCGGCGGCGGAGGCCGTGAGCATGCCCTGCTCGGCCCCGCGCAGCAGCTCCGCGCCGAGCTCCGCCGCGAGGACCGCGGCGTGCCCCGTCAGCAAAGAAGCCCGCGCCGAAAAACTGGACTGCTGCTGGCTCCCGTCTGAGCTCGCTGCTGGCGTCGGGGGGAAGGCCATGAGGTGGCGGAGAGGGGTCGGGGGCGCCGCGGGCGGAGGGAGAGGGCGCGACGACGAGGAAGAAGAAGAGGTTATTGCCGCAGCAGTCGCTGCTGCCGCTGCCGACGACGACAAAGCCCTCTCCGCGGCCTCTGCCGCCTCGGCCCGCTGCTCCTCGCTCGGCTCGAACGCGTACAGCCTCGCCGCCAGCGCGTCCGGGTAGGAGAGCAGCGCCCTCTCGAACGCGGCGTGCGCGCGGGAGAGGCCGGAGGAAGAAGGAGTCGGTTCCTTCTTCTCGTCGTCGCCGCCGCCGCCGTCTTCGCTTCCGTCGTTTCCGCTTTCGAGCAGCGCCAGCGAGGGACAGTGGCAGATGCCGATCACGCCCAGAACCTTCCTGTGCGCGTGCAACGCCGCCAGAGGGGGCCTGAACACGACCACGGGAGCAGGAGCTTCCGTTCCTTCTCCTCCTCCTCCTTCTTCGATCTGTGGGACCGGCACCTGTGGCGGCAGGTATCGCAGCCGCAGCTTGCCGCTCTTCCAGGGATAAGAACGGAATGGGCTCTTGGTGTCGCTGGAGCGGTAGAAGGAGCGCAGGGACTGGGTTTGGACCGAGGCGTGGCGGGTTATGAGGGACGTGTAGGCCGCGAGGGCGTCCGGCGGGACGGGGCCGATGGGGATGACGACCTGTTTTTTTTTAAGCGGGTTGAGGTTGAGGTTGAGGTTGAAGGTTGAGAGCGAGCGGCATCGAGCACCTGGAGCAATCGATGTTCAATCAAATCTATCTCTTTCTCCCTCGTTCTCTCTCTCTTTCTCTCCCCAGTTCGCACCAGTCTCATCTCCGCCGCAGAAAAGATGGTCTCCCCTGGCTCGAGGAGCCTGGGAGGCGGCGAGGGCTGCTGCTGGAGAGCAGGAGCGCTCATGGTGTGTGCGTCTGTGTGTGTGCCTCTTTCGTCGATCGACGACGGCGAATGGACAAATGATTTTCTTCATTTTTCATCTTAGAAAAAAAGAAATGACCTCATCGACGTCGACCTACTCGTTCTGGCTCGTCCCGGCCGTGGGCACCCCGGCCCGCAACAGGGCGCAGCGGCTGATCGACACGCTCGCTCTCAAGCACGGAGCTCCGAAATTCGTTCCGCACGTGACGCTGGCGGGAGGGTTTCGATCGGCGCATCCGAACTCATCAACCTCGTCGTCGACCTCGACCCCATCTTCTTCTTCCTCTTCTTTTTCCGACGCTACCCTGGCAGCGCGCGCCCTCGCCGAGTCGCACCCCGCCTTCTCCAGGCCCCTGAAGGTAACGCTGCAGAGCGTGTCTTGCGGCTCAACCTACCATAGGTGCGTCTACGCGCTCGCGGAAGTCTCGGAGGAGCTCCGGGCCGCGGCGGCGGCGGCGGGGGAGGCAGCGCTCGGGGTCGAGGCCGCCGCCGTCAAACCTGCTCCTCCGTCTGCTGCTTCTGCTTCCTCGTTCAAGCCCGACGAGACCTGCATGCCCCACCTGTCTCTGCTGTACTCTTCCGACGAGAAGGCGAAGGAAGAGGGGCTCGCGGAGGCCGGCGCCGCGTTCGCGGAGGCGTTCCGAGAGGAAGAAGGGGTAGGAAAAGAGAAAGAGAAGGTGAAAGATGAAACCGAAACCGAAACCGAAACCTGTTGGCTCTCCTCGGAGATCGAAGTGTGGATGACCGAAGGGGACGTCGGCGACTGGCGCTGCGAGGCGCGCGTGCCCTTTGGAGGGAAGAAATAGAAGACAAAAAAGGGGGGAAAGTTGTGTGTAAATTACAAAGAAAAAAGGAGCAAGAAAGCGAAAAAGAAAACTTTCTTTTCTTTCCGTCAAACGTCCATCTCTACCGCGAACAGGCACTCGGCCGGGCTCCACGACAGCGCCAGCCTCTTTGCCGTCGACGCAGAAGGGGGCACCAGGAAAAGGCGCCTCGTTTTGGCGGCAGCGCCGCTGTCGTCGCCGTTTTCGGAGGAGAGCCCGAGCTCAACGACGCCGGCGCGCCTTCGGGCCGCGAGGCCGTTCATCAGCTCGACCAGCCGCGCCCTGCTCGCCCTGGCCCTCAGGGCGTCCTCCTCGGCGTCTCCAGATGACGCTTCGGGCGCGAGCATCAGCCTGCAGGCGCGAAGGGAGGAGGAGGACGATGAAGCATTCGATGCCGCCATAGTCAAGACGTGCTCGCGGTCGATTCTCGCGTCGACTTCCAAACTCGAGGGCCACCTCGAGAGGTCGGGCAGAGGCGGCGGGGGCGTTTCCTCCGTCCCTGGATCCGGCGTCGGAGCGAGGACGAGGTCGCAGGCGAAGGCGCCGCCCATGGAGAGGGAGAAGCGCCTCGCCGAAGGGTCGCTCGCCGTTGCCACTGCCGTCGCTGTCGCCGTTGTCGTTGTCGCGGTGGCAGACTCGGGTTTGTTCTTCGCCACCGCCGCTGCGGCTCCGTCTCCTCCTCCGCCGGCGCCGTCTGCAACCAGGCTCGCCTCCCGCAGAGCGGCCACGGCGTCTGTGGCGTCTCCCCCGCAGTTAAAGGCCAAGAGAACGCCGGGGGGAGGCGGAGGCGGATGAGAAGAAGCTGCGCCCTTGCCCTTGCCCTTGCGGCGTTTCTTTTTTTGAGGTCCTTCTGCTGCTGCTGTTTCTTCCACTGCCGTTGCCGCCGCCGCTTTCCCTCCCCCGACCCTGAGCACTCCGTCGGGGGGAGGTAGCCCCGCGGCAGAGATCGCCGCCAGGGCCTCCTGCTCGGCCCCCGGGGACCCCACCCGGGGAACCCAGACGAGGCTCGGCGCAGACGGGTCGGCAGCGGCGGAGCCCGCGGGCGGCGGCGGGGGGAGGAGCAAGGAGTTGCTGTTTTCGTCGGCGGTAGAGGTCGAGGCGTCGGCGGCGGCCGAGAACGAAGCGAACGTCGCATCGCTCGCCGCGACTTTTGTTTCCCCTGCTCCTCCTCCCACCGAGGACCCGGCGAGCGCCTCGTAACACATCGCCGCGTGCGTGGCGTCGGCGAAGTCGAGCAGCGCCGCCGGTGCGAAGTCTTCTCCGGAGAAGAGGCGGACCGAGACGGGAGCGGCCGCGCCGTCAGTGGCTTCCGAGGCAGCGGCCGTCACTTCCTCCTCCGTGATCCCCTCTCGCAGCGGGGACAGCCAGAGCCTGGGAGAGACGAAGCGGGCCTGAGAAGCCTCCGAGAGAGAAGGGAGCAGAGGGCAGCGAAGAAGAGAGGGGGAGGCGTCTTCCGCGTCGTCGTCGTCGTCGTCGTCGTCGCTTCCGCTCTCTTCGTCGTCGCTCTCGTCGTCGCCTTCCTCTTCCTCCATTCTCTCCCCGTCTCCTTTTCCGCTCGCCTCTGCTGCTCCTCCAATTGCAGCGGCGCGCGAGTCCTCCCTCGGAGGCGGCAGTCTGTCGAGCAGCCGCTGCAGGAAGCGTGACACCGCGTTCCCGGAAGAAGAAGAAGAACCTCCTCCTGCGGCCGCCGCCGCCGCCGCCTCCGCGGCGAGCCAGCCCCTGTCCGCCCGCGAGGGCAGCGCGGCCGCAGCCGCGGAGGCCCGGGGCCCGGCGGTGGCGTCCCCTCCCTCTGTCAGCAGGGCGTCGAGGACTGCGAGCGCCACCGTCGCTGGACTCGGCTGCTGCTGCTGCGGGTTTTTACTAGCGCTGCCGCCGCCGTTCCCGTTGCCCCGCTCCCCTCCTCCTGCTTCCGCGCCACCAGCTGATGCTGCGGAGAACCGCGCCAGGGCCAGAAAGACCCCGCGGGGGTTCCTCTCGAGGGCGCCGCCGAGCGCGCGCGCGGCGGCGGCCGCCGGGTGAGGAGCCTCCCCTTCCTCCTCCTCGTCGTCGTCGTCGAGGAGTCCGCCGCCCCCTCCCGCGGCGACGATGCCCCCGCCGCCGCCGCCGGAGCAGAAAGCCGCCGGAGGAGGCAGGAGCCAGCTGGAAGACGAGGACAAAGAAGACGAGGACGGAGCAGCGGCAGCTTCGATGGAGCCCAGGGCGATTAGCCGGGCGAGGACGGCGACGGCGGCGACCGTCGCCTCGTCGGGCTCCGCCCTCGCGCCGCTTCCGCCGCTTCCGCTTCCGCCTGCTTCTCCGGCGATCTTGCCCAGCCCCACGACGGCAGCGGCAGCCGCGGCCTCTGCCGCCGCGGCCTCGGACTCTGGAGCTCCAGCGAAGAACCGAGAAGAAGACGAGCCCGAAGAGGAAGAAGGAACAGAACCAGAAGGAGAGGAAAGAGAGGCGAGTTCCGCCAGGAGCCTCGCGGCCCTCGCCCTGTCTGCCGCGGCGCGCCTCTTGGCCGAGTAGCTCGCCAGCAGCGCCGGTAGGGCGCGAGGGGCCAGGGTGGCACAGGCCCAGCCCCCGGCGTCGACGTCGAGGAGGGCCTCGACGGCGGAGGAGAGGGTGGCGTCGTCGAGGTCGACCGGGGCGGTGAGGTTTGACGAATCCGATTTCGCCATCGCCGCCGCCGCTGTTGCCGCCGATGTTGCCATCGCCGCTTTCTTCTTCTTCTTGCTGATGCTCCCTCCGCCGAGCCTCTTGCTCTGGTCTGCCTGCTCTACCGCGGCCCTGTAGACGGGGTAGACGCTCTCGGCGAGGGCCAGGAGAGCGGCGGGGGTCGGAGGATGATGATTAGATTGGTTGGCCGTTGCCTTCGCCGCTGCCGCCGGCTCTTTTTCATCTTGATGCTCCTGCTGCTGCTGCTGCCACCCGCGCTTGCGGCTATCTTCCGCCGCCATCGCCTGCTGAAGCAGAGAGCGAAAGGGCGAAGGAGAGCGTGACACGCACAGGCAGCGAGAGCGAGAGGCTGTGGTGCCGAGAGAGAGAGAGAGAGAGAGAGAACGAAAGAAAAAAGAGGAAGAAAAAAGAGAGAAAAAACTAGTGAAGCTCTTGCTTCGACTTGTTCATTTTTTTTTTTTCAAAATTCAATTCGTCTGTCGATTGATTGGACGCTCGAAGAAGAAGAAAAAAAACACGATGTCGCTCCCCGACGCCGCCGTGGCGCTGCTCGCGCCGCACGCGGCGCACTCCGTGCCGGGCATGAGCTCGCTCGCCTACGTCGCATCATCATCGGGCGAGGAGGAAAAAGCTCTGTCCCTGCTCACCTGCGGCGCCGACGGAGCTCTCTCGTCGAGGAAGATTGATGATGCCAATGCCGCTGCTGCCGCTGCCGCTCTCTCCGACTCGACCTCCGTCTCCACCGGCGCCTCGCCCACGCCACTCACCTGTCTCGCCGCGAGCCGCGGCGTATTCGCCGTGGGCGACGAGAGCAACTACGTCAGGGTGAGAGAATGATGGAGAGACATGGAAGGAGGAGAGAAAGAGAGAGAGAGAGAATGCGAATGCGACTTCGATTTTCAATTCGCGCGACTACGACGCTCAACCTCTTCTTCTTCAAAACCCCCCGACCCTCGACTTGCAAAAAAACCCTTCAACAAAAACCAACAACAGCTCTACTCCCACCCTTCGTGCGAGTTCGCCGCCGTCGCCACGCGCTTCTCGCTCCCTCCGCGCTCCCTGGCCTTCTCCCCGGACGGGCGCACGCTCGCCGCCGGGGGCGACGACGAGGGGATCAAGATCGTCTCTCTCGCTTCGGCTTCGGCGGCGGGGACGGAAAACGACGGCGATGACAAAGGCGGCAACAACGCCCTCGACCTCTTCAAGCCGAGGGTGCTCCGCACGCTCCCGGCCCCGCCCTACACGCGAGGCCTCGCCTGGGACCCGGAGGGCGTCTACCTGGCCAGCGTCGACGCCTCGGGAAGCGTCACCGTCTGGGAGAGGGCGGCCGCGGATCCTTCTGCCGCTGCTGCAAACGCTGCCGCTTCTTCTGTTGCCGCCTCCGCTGTTGTGGCTTCCGCTTCTGCGACCGCGACTGCTTCTGCTCGGCCCGAAGTCGTCCTCCGCCGCGTCGCCCCCAAGATCGACGCCGGAGGGCCCGCGCGCTCCCCGGTCGCCTGGCACCCGGACGGAGGCTCGCTGCTCGCCGTCGCGGGCGCCGAGCCGGGGGAGATCCTGCTCTTCGAGCGCCTGTCGTGGGCGCCGGCCGCGTCCGGCTCGGGCGACGACGGCGTGCTTCGATCGAACTCTTCCTCTTCCTCTTCCCCTCTCTCCTCCTCCGTTCGGGTCCTCGCCTTCTCTCCAAACGGCCTCTACCTGCTCTCCGGAGACGCCAGCGGGAACCTCGCCGTATGGGACGTGTCGTCGGCGAGAAGGAAGGTCGTCGCGAGGGCGAGGGTTGAAGGAGATGGTGGAAGCACCGTCGTTGCTCTCTCGGCGGCGGCTTGGAGGCCAGAAGGGAACGAGGTTTCCGTTATCGACGAGTCGGGTGCCGTGTCCGTGTGGCGCTCGCCGCTGCCCGAGTCGCTGCCGGGGCCCACCGCGGACCCGGAGGCAGTGCTCGCCGCCGCGGAGGCGGCGGGGGGAGCTGGAGCTGGAGCTGCTGCTGGGACGAAAATGACGGCGGCGACGGAGGACGACGACGACGACGACCTCAGCGACGGCGAGGAAGAAGAAGAGACCGGGGACGAGATGGACCGCGACGGCAACGACAAGAGCAACAAGTCCCTGTCCCACCGCCCCGCTTTACCTCATCGCAACCAGCAAATTATGAAACGCCGCTCGCTGCCCCGCGTCGCCTCCCACATCCCCCAGGCCGCGATCGCACCGGGCTCCACAAAACCCGACAGAGGCGCCAGTTCTTTCTCTTCCGCTTCCTCCTCGGGCAACAACAACCACCGCTGGCTGGCCTACAACTCCCTGGGCTGCGTCAGCTCCCGCCGCGGCGACGGGTGCGCTGTCGTCGAGGTCGCGCTCCACGACAGGAGCTCGGCGGCCTCGCAGGCCAGGGGCGGGCGCGTGCCGCTGCTGAACGACTTTTTCGGTTTCGAACTGGCCGCGCTGGGGCCGAGGGGCGTGTTCTACGCCGCTCCGCCGCCGGGCGACGACGGCAAGAACAGGCGGAGGAGGAGGAGAAGAAATGAAGATGAGGACGAAGAGAGCGACGACGACAGCGAGAACGAAGGCGAGGAAGACGCGCCGAGGGGCGTCCTGGTCTTTCGCCCCTTCGCCGGATGGGCAGGAGGGGGAGGCTGGACGGCCGACTTACCCAGGGGCAAGCGCGCCGTCTGCGTCGCCTCGGGCTCGACCTTCGCCGCGGCTGCCACGAGCCCCGACAGGTGCCTGCGCCTGTTCTCGCCCGCGGGACTGCAGACGGCAGTCTCCACCTTGCCGGGGGAGCCCGTTGCGCTCGCCGCACAGAGCAAGTCTTCCTCTTCCTCCTCTTCCTCTTCTTCCTTGCTCGCAGCTGTGTGGCACGGCCCTGCTCCCTCGGACCCGAGGGATCAGAACCTGATGGTGGCGGTGCTCGACGGCTCCCCGGTCCACGGAGACGGCGGAGCTGGAGGCGTTGGAGCTGGAAACTCTGCCCATGGCCCCCTGGCCGCCGTCGCCGCCGCCGCGCCGCTCCCGCTCTCGAAGGGGGCTTCCTTAACCTGGCTCGGCTTCTCCGACGACGGCAACGGCTGCCTGCTGGCCTCCTTCGACTCGAAAGGGGTCATGCGCGTGCGCCCCTCTGCCGACGCGGGAGCGCCGTGGACTCCCGTCTTCGACGCGAGGGCGACGGGCGCCGGAGGGAAAAGAGTCGGCGCGCGCTTCTGGCCCGTTGCGTTCACCCGTGACGAGCTCCATTGCGTCGTCACATCGTCTTCTTCCTCGAGTTCTTCCTCTTTGGCCCCTTCTGGGCCCGGAGAGAGGCCCGTGGTCAGCGTGGAGCCTCTGCGAGCTCCCACTCTGCTCCTGGCGGGAGAGGCGACGGCAGGAGCAGCTGGAGGCGGAGGAGAGGAAGCCACCGCGGCCGCCGCGGCCGCCGCCGCGGCCGACCTCGCCGACGCCTCGCTCCGCGCCGGGGCCTTCCTCCACGGCGTGCGCGCCTCGCTCGCCGCGGGCGTGTGCCCCTCCTCCGACGACGGAGAGGACCCCGCCACGGCCGCCGAGCTCGCCGTCGCGGCGGCCGAGGCCGCGGCGGACCGGGCGCTGCTGCGCGCGTTCCACGCGTCTCTGAAAGCGCGCGCGCTCGAGCGCGCACTCGAGGCCGCGGGCCGGCTGGCGCTCACTCGCTCGCTCGAAGGCGCGCTGAAATTAGCCAACCACCACCGCGTGCCTGCGCTGGCCGAGAGGGTGAGCGCGCTGCTGAACGCGAGGCTCGAGATGGAGAACGCGATGAGCGCCGCTTACGGTGCTGCGCCGGGCGCGGAGGGAGGGAACAACAACAACAACTTTGCTGCTTCTCCCGCTGCAGCGGCGGCGACGACGGCGGCGGCGGCGACCGGGGGAGGGAGCAACCCTTTCATGCGCTCCTCGTCCGGCGCCGCCACGGGGCTCGCTGCTGCGCCTCCGCTCGCGTCCCGCGACGCCAACGCCCCCACGCCGCCGCCGCCCAAGTTCTCCGAGAGCGCTGCCTCGGCGGAGAAGCGCGCGGCGCCCTCTGCCGCCGCCGCGGCTGCTGTCAACCCGTTCCTGCGCAAGGCCAAGCAGCCGCGCGCGTGAAAAAGAGTCGGACAGAGAGAGGAAAAATGGAAAGAGAGAGAGTTTTTGTTTTTTAAACATTCAGTTTTGCTTTTTTATGAATGATCCAGAGAGAGAGAGAGAGAGAGAGAGAGAGAGAGAGAGAGAGAGAGAGAGAGAGAGAGAGAGAGAGAGAGAGAGAGAGAGAG
>Ga0114918_10000194_pt1 | contig 50067 bp, 61 predicted proteins | sample LantaG_FD_87015 | JGI IMG/M metagenome (GOLD analysis project Ga0114918, IMG submission 87015) | Deep subsurface microbial communities from Baltic Sea to uncover new lineages of life (NeLLi) - Landsort_02402 metaG | ecosystem: Environmental > Aquatic > Marine > Oceanic > Sediment | place... | reverse complement strand
TGAACACGATGCGCGAGGAGGGGTTCGTGGACTGTTTCTGTCTGAACCCGAAGATCGTTCCGTGTCCTGACTGGGAAGAAGCCCGGTACGAGGCGGCGCCATGATAGTCAGAGAATCATGTCCGGGACGCCATCAGTGGGCATTGGCAGGTCCTGGCGCCGGCTACCCGACGAAGCAGTCAGGAATGCTCTGCGGCTGCGGGAGATGAGAAATGGAATGGTGGCAGATACTTCTGGTCAGCGTAGGGGCGGGTGTGGTCCTCGGCTTCTGGGGCTGGGTAGCGGTCAAGATCATCTACTTGGACAAGGAACTCTCCAGCTTGAAGGCTTCGCGCGAGAACGATCAGGAGGATCGGCGGGACTGGCTCACTTGGCTAACGCGCGTTGAGGCTACGGTCAACAAGATGAACGAGAGGCTGGCCCGGATGGAGGGCCGGCAGAACAACAGAAAGGAATCGGAACCATGAAACGACTGATGCTACTGTCCGCACTACTCTCCCTCCTGGCCTTGTCTGGGTGCGTGAACCCACCGGCGGGAACGATGTGGCTCGACACCACCGGCGACGGCGAACCCGATGTCCTGGTCCTCGACGAGAACCGCGATGGGGTTCCCGATGTCGATGCCGACGGCAAAACGAAGGTCGCCGTGGACGACGACACGATGAAGAAGCTCCAGGTGGCGCTGAAAGCGGATCAGTACGGGCCCGGGGCCCTCACCGGCATCGGGGCGATTATCGGCATACCCCTCCTGACGATCATCGGCTTGGCCTGGAAGGCGGGGAAATTCGGCAGGGTCTTCGCGAACACTGTGCTCTCCGTGCAGGCGGCAAGACAAGCCCTGAAAGACAAGAACCTGACCGAAGCCCTGGAGACCGTGGACGCCACACTATTCAAGAAGCAGACCGACGAGGCGGCGGCCGCCATCGAGAAGGCGAAGGCCAAGGCAGAGCTTGAATCGGTGACCTAGACGGAAGACGCCTGGCTGAAATTCGTCGGGAGCGTTCTGGCGAACGTCGAGCCGGATGAACGGCTCCGGGGCGCATTGCGGCAGAGGCTCCACAGTTGCCTCGGCACGCTGCACTCGTGGTGGGTGACCGGCGAGGATCTGACGAAACTTGGCAAAATGCTCGCCAAGCAGGCGAGAGAAGCCAAATGAGAAAAGGCTTGCGGTAGGACAACCGTGGCGACGCGTGCGGCGAGCTGAGAAAAGGACACACAAATGGCCAAACTGACAGCGGCACAACGGAAGGCACTGCCTAAGCGGACATTCGCCCTGCCCAAGAAGGACGGATACCCACTGAACGACATTAGCCACGCCAGGAATGCCTTGGCGCGCGTTTCCCAGCATGGCACCGCCTCCGAGAAGGCGCGAGTCCGCGGGGCGGTGGCCCGGCGCTGGCCGAAGGTCAAACAGCAGCGGAGGCCAAAGTAATGGCGAGATACCAGGGAGAATCTGTAGGAGACCCTCGTTTCGGCGTGCGGCTGTACCGTCCAGGCCGCCGTCGCCGCACCCGGGACACAACGCAGACGACCCGCGGCGAACGCGAGTCGGCCGCGGAGCAGCGGCTTCGGTTTGAGGCGGAGCGGGCGCAGTGGGCCGAGCGCCAGCGACAAAGGACAGAAGAAGCGTCGCGCGGGGAAGCTGCGACCGTCCGCAAGCACACGGCCGAACAGGCGGGCTACGGTCGCCGCGCCACCCTGGCCGGCCAACTCGTCACCGCCGGCGAAATGGGTGCCCGAGAGGCGGGGGAATTTCTCGGCGCGGGCGGGGCCGGCGCCGGAGCCGGCGGCCTCCCACGACGTAGGACCCCGGACGAGGAGCGGATGTACCGCCGGGGCATCCGGGTCGGGACACCCTATGAGGCGGCCGACGTTCGGGCCGAACGGCAGCGCAGCGAGGCCGGGGTCCAGGCCGGGCAGATGCGCCTCGCCCAACGGCTGGCAACATCCGTTCCACGGATCGGCTTCACATCGGGTGCCGGCAACCAGTACGACCTGACCTATGGCGTACCCCGCAGCCAGGAACAGGCTTACCAGCACGCCCGATTCCTGGAGGAGGCCAAGCTCGGTCAGAAGCAGGCCGTCGCCGGGGACATACAGGGCATGGAGTTTCTACAGCCGCCCCGACCGGAGCCGCAGCCGCAACAGCCGCAACAGCCCCAGCAGCCCCAGGCCCAACCACAGCCGGAACAGCCGCGGGCCCGGCGGTCTCCCATGGAGCTCACGGCTGGGGTAAACCTTCCATTTGAGCAGGCGGCCCAACAGGGTGCCCGCCAGTACCTACGGCAACCGGGCGTCATGCCGACCGCTGAGTTCGAGCCAGCGACCCGCAGCCCCCAGGACTGGGAAGCGCACCTCTCACGATACCGAGAGGCACCGCAGGCTCCGGCGGCCCCGCCGATGCTGACGCCGGAGGATTACCGGGAGATCGCCGGCCAGGTCGGCCAGTACGGCGTGGTCTCGCCAGAGCAGCAAGACGTGCGGGTGCCGACGCCAATGCAGATCGGCGGTGAGCAGTACCTGATGGCAAATCCGTATGGAGGGATGCAGCCTGCCGAGGCCACGATGGCCGAGCAGGCCCGGCAGCGGGCCATTCAGGCGGGGATGCGCGAACAGATGATGCCGGGCCGGATGGCGCCGCCCACGCCGCAAGAACTCACCACGGCCGGCTTCGGACCCGGACAGCAAGAGGAGTTGCGGCGGCTCGAACAAACGGCCGGCTACGGGCAACGGCCGCCGGAGGCCCCAGGTGGCGCACCCTTCCCAGGCGTAGCGATGCCGGGCGGAGCAGCCCCCGGCCTTCCGGCTCGGGCAGCGCCGGCGCTGCGACCGGGCAGCGTGGCGGCCTAGCGGGCGGCACGAACCGCCCAGAGTCGCGGGCAGACGGCAATGCTACAGAAGACCGGCGAGGAACAACTGCAAACCGCTGGAGTTGCCCGTCGGACGGCGCAGGTGGGACTCGAAACGGTTCAAAAGAACGAGATCATGAGTGGCATGGTCGATATGCCGGAGCAGCCGAACTACTCCTCCGCGACCACGGCCGACGTGCAGCCCATAGTCACTTTTCGCGAGAACTTGCTCACCGGCCTGTTTGGCGCCGCCGACCGCGCTCTCTATGCCAAGACCGCCATGGAAAAGTATGGAGGGGAGATAACCAAGAGAATCGGCGACGCCCGTAGGGCTGCCGCTGGGCACGTCTCACCTCCCTTCGGCCCGCTCGCTGGGAAGCGCGCGGCTCTCGAAGCCTACGCAGAGCAGCTTGAGGGTCTTCTGGAGATGCTGCAAAAGCACGCGAGCCACGGGCAAGCCGCAGCGTCGGGCCTGCCAGTTCGTACACCGCCAGCTAGGAGGTAATCCATGATGGCCCTTCCTGCACTGCCGAAACTGCCGGGCCTGCCGGAGCCTTGGAAGGAACGGCGGAAGAAGAAGCCCGAAAAGCTCGCCTACGCCGTCGAGCGGCGAAAGCGGGAACGGGTGACGATCGACGAGCTGGCCGAAAGAGGGGCGGACATCCTGCGAGAGCGGGCGCCCGAACTTCCCCGCATGGACCGTCGGAGCGCCTTCACCAAGGTCCTCGACATCCTCGACATCCCCCGGAACGTCGTTGCCAATGTCATCGGCAGTCTGACCGGCGTCGAGAAGGGCAAGTTGCGGAAGGGGACGGTGCTGCCGAAGGTCTACCTTTCGGACGTCCTGGGCAAGCTGGGCGTCCCCAAGGGGCCCGCACGCAGCGTCCTGGGCTTCGTCGGCGACGTGGCGGCCGATCCGCTGACGTGGTACACGTTCGGAGCCACGACGGGGCTCAAGATCGCCCGCCACCTGCCGGCCATCCTTAAGCCGGCCGTGAAGGGGATTCGGGCTGCGGCCAAGACCGGCAAGGCGGCACCGGAGCTGGGCGCGGCCCTCGGCATCGCCAAGAGCCTGCCCTTGAGGCGGGCGGCGCTCGTCCGCAAACTCGGCGAAAAGGGCGCCACGAAGGTTCTGATGGGCCGGCGGGGTGGGATGCTGACCAGGAAACTCGCCCGCGAGGCCACCAAGGGCAGGCCCGAGGCCTTGGCGTACCTACTCAAGTACGGCGAGAAGGGCCGGTCCCTGTTCCGCTTTCCCGGCATGGCGAAGGGCTGGCCGATTCTGCGGGTCGGCAAGCGCGCCCGGCTGGCGAAGGCTGTCCAGGAAGGCCTGGCGCCCACGGGCCAAGCCGCCTTCAAGCGGGCCGCCCAACTTCGCGGGCGAATCGCCCGGGTGGGCGCGGTCGGCAAGGCTGCTGCCGCGTCGATCGGGGCCAGAAAGCAGCGGATCGCCGCGGAACTCGCCAAGCTCAAGCAGAAGTATGCGGTCACGCCCGAGGCCGACGCCCTGCTGACCCGACGATTACAGAAGGCCGCTGTGCGCAAAGCTGGGCCGGCCCTCGCTCCTGCCGGCCTGCGAACCAAGGGCGCCAAGGAGGCGCTCAAGAGGGTAAAGCCCGTCTTTCGCAGGGCGCAGAGCGAGCAGGCGAGGTTCTTGGGTTCGGCAGAGGCTCCGCCTGCGGTTCGCGAACTCATGGCGGTCAAGTACGGCGCGCCCTACGTCCCTGGCAAGCCCGGAGCAATCGCGAAGCTGCAGGAGTTGAAGCGGACCCTCTTTGGACCCGGCGCGTCCGATGTGCACCAGCAGATGGTCGCAATCGAACAGGCCCACGGCCCGGGCGCGTTTGCCCTGGGCGCCCGAGGCGGCGCGGCTATGCAGAAGGAAGCCGCCCCGATCATCGCCCGGATCGCCAAGGCCACCGGCCAGAAGCCGCAGGAGATCAGTCGCCAAATCTTCGGCCTGGCCGAGGCCGGTCCCGGCCTTGCCGGCCTGCCGAGCCATGTGCAGGCCAGCCCGATTCACAAGCTGATCGCCGCGGCGAAGCAGGCCGGCCTTGTGGACGACCCGGCCACGAAGCAGTTCCTCCAGCGCCACGCCGGCCTCCAGGAGGCCATGCAGGCCGCCGAGACGGCCAAGAAGGTGCCCGTCGGCAGGCAGCCGGGGTATGTCAGGCATGTGGCGACGCCGAAGGCGAGGCCCCATATCGCAATGCAGGAGCGCCGGATTGCAAGCCCTCGGCCCCATCCTGGGCCGCGGCTGTCAGCCCTCCGGCCACCCAGCCTCGGCCGACGACAGCTCGTCCGGGTGCAAATGCCCGGCGAAGGCGCCCTCCGAGAAACGCTCTCGGACAGCAAGTACCTTGGCGAACTGACCGCCAAGGGCGGGAAGGTCGTTTCCCGGCACCCCATCGCCGCGGCCCAGTGGAACGATCCGGCATTCCAGCAGAAGGTCCTGCCGAAGCTCATGGGCCCGCCCCAGCCCAACGTCAAGCCGTTCGCCGGCCCGCTCTTCGAGGAGGACATCGCCAAGGCGTATGCTTCGCGCGTCAGCCAGCACGAGCAGGCGATGGCAGCCGCGACCATGCGGGATCTCGTGGAACCGTTCGGCGTGGACATTCCCAAGAAGTTCGCCCAATCGCCGCGGTATACCCACCTCGCGACAGTCAAGACGCCCGATCCCAGCAACCCTTTTTACGTTTTGACAAAGACCGGCCTGTACGACCGGGCCTACCCCCGGCAGGTTGCCGAGATGATCGACAACATGACGCACGTCTGGGACCAGCCGGAGATGATCGAGAAGCTGATGTCCGCCAGCGACCGCGTCCTCGGGATCTGGAAGTCGTTCCAACTCTTTCATCCGGCATACGTTATCCGCAACGTGTTCCAGAACTTCTTCGGGGGGCTGATGGCCGGGGCGGATCCCGCGCAGGTGAGCCGGCTGGTGTTCGATCCCGGCACGCGGGCGCTCCGCAAGGCCCTGGTCGCGGCGGACCCCTCGCAGCTCGCCGGGCAGGCGATGCGCCTGGGTGGCCGTCCCGTGCGCCTCGATTACCTCTACGGCTTCGGCCGGCGATTCCACGGTGCCCAGGCTGGCCGGGCGGCCCAGGAGATCCCCGCGACGTTCGGCGGGCCGACCGGCCAAATGGTCGGAGCAACCCGCCGCGGGGCCAGGGGCGTCTACCAGAGCGTCTTTCGGGCCAACACCTGGGTCGAGGACCACCAGCGGATCGCGACTTGGCTGCATTTTGTAGACACGGGCATGGACCCGGAAGCGGCCTTCATGCGGACGCTGCTGGCAATGCCGGACCTGTCGGACCTGACGCACTGGGAGCGGGTCGGGGCGGCCAGACTCTTCCCGTGGTTTCGCTGGATGCGACGAAACGGCGCCCTCCAGCTTTTTCACTATCTCCCGAACAAGCCTGCATATATGGCGTCGATGTCGCGGCTGCCAAACTTCGTCGAGGGTTTCCGCGGCAAGGACAACGTCCCGACCGAGCTGCGCCCGATGTGGATGGATGAACAGTTGGCGATGCAGGTCGGCGGCGATAAGGCCGGCGGGACAATGTTCCTGGGGCAGACGTGGTTCCCGTTCGAGGAAGCGGGCCTCGCGATGGCCGCTCCGATCGCGCCGGGCGAGGCGGCGAGGCGGGTCGTCTCACAGATGCGGCCCGGGGCGAAGTTCCTGGCCGAGGCCGCCACGGGTCGGAGCGTCTTCAAGCAGGCGCCCCTGGAGCCTCTGCGGGCCGGGGCGATTCCGGCCGCCTTCGCCGGCAGGTCGGGTACGGCCCTGGACTCGCTGCTGGCCCTGCGGCCCATCCGCGAGTGGGCGCCAGGGGTCGGCAGAGTGGCCCAGATGCCCACAGCGGGCAGGAAAGCCTCCCGGGCGGTCCTGGGAGGGGCGATGCAGCCGATCGACTACCAGAGGGGCCTGGAGGCCCGTTTCTACGAGCTTGACAGGCAGCAGCGGGAGATCCGGGCCCAGTACAACCGCGCCCTCCAGGTCGGCGACCAGGGGCTTGCCGAGAGCCTGTACCGCCAGCTCCTCGCCATCATGCGGCAGATGTACCAGTGGAAGATGCCGATTGCTCGGAGGATGGAGCAGACGATGGCAGAGGCCGGGGTGCCGAGGCCGGGACCGCCATAATGACCGACGGATGGGAAGAATATGACGAGATGGAGCCGCTGGAGATCATCGCCAGCGACCCGCTGTCCGTGGAGCCGGAGACGCCCATCGCGCCGGCGGCCGTGCAGCACCCGGACCAGCCGCCAGTCCTGTGGCCGGAGCGGACGCAACCGATCCACGTCCCGGGCGAGGCCCCGGAGGGCGAGAGGCTGACCCTGCCGGTCGAGAGGCTGACGCCGTGGGATCAGGCCATTCGCTCGGCCGACATCCTCGGGCCGTTCGATTGCTGGTTGGGCACGGTCATCCGCACGGGCTACACCGACGCCACCATTCCCCTGACGGGCCAGGCGCAGGCGATCTACGTCGAGCGCGTAGGCGTGAACTGGGGCACAAACAACGAGCCGAAGGGCTGGAAGGCACCGATGGTCCACGCTCATCCGGTCCTCGGCCGGACGGAGGCCCTGCCCTGGCCGCCGCGGCACGACCAGGTCGATGGTCACGTCGCCGTCGGGGACATCGTCGCCGTCATCACCGGCCGCGACGGGCGCAGCTACTTCTTCTCCGACGACCTGCCCTTCCCCGCAAAGGTCATCAAGAGCGCGGCCAACTCCACGGAGAGCCAGGCTGGCGGGGCGGGCTTGTGGCTGCTCACGGTTCGTCGGCAGTCGATGGCCGGCGGGGGCTTGAGTGATCTCCTGACGGCGGCTGGGGCGGAGGTGGAGTGCGAGGGCGTCCTGGTCATGCGGGCGACGAGCCAGCACCACGGCTACCGCTGCGGGGATGTCGTCTGGGTGCAGAAACGCGGCCTGTACTACTACGCCCTGGGCGCTCGCGAGACCTTCATGGCCTACCTCGTCAACGAGGGGCCGCAGACGGAGGGTGACTTCGCCACGAATCACTACTGGGCGCGGGAGTTTGACGCCACGGTCACCTACGCCGGGCTGAACAACGCCTGGACGGCCACTTACGCCGACCGGGCGGCGGTGGACCCGAGCGGCTCCGGCGGGCGGTACGGGCGGTGGGTGGACGCGGTGAACTGGGGCGAGGCGGCGGCGGATCACGGGCTGACCGTCGTTGTTCCGGGCGCCGGGCCTGACCCGGGAACGGGAACGGTCGTCATCGTCCACGTCTTCGCCGACCCGGACACGGGGGAGCCCTGGTATGCGTTCTCGCGAGCGCCCGCCAGCGTCGGCTTTTGGGCAAGGCTGACTTACCGCAGCCCAGGCCACCTCGGGGACGCCGACGCCTACGGCTGCCATGAGGTGGAGTTCGATGGAACGGCAGACGCATGGGTCAATAAGGACGGGGGAATCGAGATCGACGCGGACGACGCCATCCTGCACGAGATTCACGACAACTGTTACGCCGTCACCGACCTCCCGGCGGAACCCGGCCCGGCCCGGACGGGCGAGGTGGTTTGGGTCTGGACACACCACAACAACGCGGAGCCGCCGACACCCGAATACTTCTTCCTTGCCAACCCGAAGCACCGTTGGGGCAAGCTCACCGGCGTTGCTTCTGCAACGGTAACGATCAATCCGTGCGACGACTGGGAGGGAACGACCGTCTACACCCAGTACACCATCGACCTGCACAAACAGCCAACGGGCACCACGGACGGTCTGGCCGAAGACGACATCGTCTCCTGGTACGTGGACCAGAACAATACGCCGATGCTCATCGCCGGTGCCGCCAGGGTCGGCTTCTGGGCCAGGCTAACCGAGAGGAGCGGGGGCAACTTTCAGGACCCGGGCGCGTACAGTTGCCATGAGGTGATTTACTCAACCGAAAGCAGCACGTGGGTTAACAAGACCGGGGGAATCGAGATCGACGCCTTTGACGGCATTCTCCATGAGATCCACAACAACGGCTACGCCATCACCACCCTTCCGGCGTCGCCCGGCCCGGCTCGCAGCGGCGAAGTGGTCTGGGTCTGGGCGGAGCGAAGCAACGACGAGCCGCCGACCCCGGAATACTTCTTCCTCGCCAATCCAAAGCATCGCTGGGGCAAGATTTATCACATCACGGACGAAACGGTGAGCGTTTACCCGTGCGACGCCTCTACGGGAAGCACTGTTTATACGCAGGAGGAGGTGGGGGTAAACAAGCAGCCGGTGAGCAGCACGAAGGGCCTAGCCGTAGACGACATCGTCTCCTGGTACGTGGACCAGAACAACACGCCCTTCCTCGGGCCTGGAGTGACGATCCCCAGCTGGGGTTGGGCCATAACGTCAAGCTTCGATGCCTGGGTCAACGGCGAGAACAAGATCAAGATGACCCCATGCGACCACGCCGGCAACGCCCTCCAGGTCGGCGCCGTACAGCTCTACGTGACCATGCCCCCGGACAATGCCCCCCGGAACATCGGCTTCATGTACCCCAAGGTCTACGGCTACCACATGTTCCCGACGCCGATACCAGACGGCGAGAACCCGGACATTGTCGGCGTCTTGTGCCAGCCGATCGGGCCGTCGGAAGAGTACATGATGTGGAAGGGGTACGGGAGGGTGTCCGAGGACGACCGTGACCACGGCTACGGCTTCGTGCAGGCCCACGACGAGAATATCGAGGAGTAGTCATGGGCTACCCCGCAATCGGAGGCCTGTGGACGAAGGTGGAGATGGGAACGGACATCCAGTCCGTGGCCTTCTGCCAGGAGTACGACAAGGCGGCACGGGAGCGGACGGCGGCGCTCGGGGCGACTCGCTTCGACCCCGACTACCCGGACCTGACGGCAATCGGCGACGACATCCAGAAGGTCCCAAAGTGGCACAAGCACCAGGACTGGCTCACCTACGGCTGGTTCGACCCGTACGACCCGCTGGGCTACCGGGTTCAGATGTTCGTGGACTCCACCTGCTACCCGGGCGGCTTCAATGGAGAGGTCACCGTCACCATGTACCTGACTGGAACTACGTGGGTATGGTATCCTGACCTCGAACACTGGTTCAACGACGCCGGAATGTGGACGACCGGGAGCGCCGAGCCGCGGTGGAGCTTCCGCAGGATCGCCGGCACCACCGCTGGGGAGTACGTTGACTGGCCGACCGACCCCCTAAGCTACAGCGATGAGAAGTTCTACGACGCCCCGTACTGGAAGGTCTTGGTTGGCGACTACCTCCAAGGCGCCTGGCTCTACCACGACCTGCAAAAGGGGTACAACAGCCTGATCTGGACGCGCGTTTTTATGGCCGCTGACGAGCGCCCTGGCGGCGAGATAGATGACGAGGCGTGGGTTGACAGCGAGCGGAGCATAGGCGGCTACGATTTTGCGGCTCACAGCGAGGCAACCTACGCGGCGATCCAGACCTACTGCGAGGCCGAATACGACGCATGGGAGGAGAGGCCGCAGGACGCGAACCAAAGGCCGCTGGCTTACTGCGAGGTGTACCAGGCCGAGCCCACGGAGGACGAATGGTACGGACTACTGGACCGAGTCCACTCCAAGGCCCAGGCTCGCATCACGAACGAGTGCGAGTGCTTCGCGGACTTCTACATCGTACCTGCGGTCGCCGTCGCTGGGCACGCAAGCCCGCCCGCGAGCGGTGTCGGTACGTACTACGGGAACGGGGACTTCCCCAACGGCGACGAGAGCGTCGGTAAGTTGTGGAACAGGAGCACCGTTCGGAACACCGACGTTGATACTGATCCGCTCACATGGCTGCTGCTCCAATCTGACTATATCGGCACCGACCCGGACCCGCAGAACTACCCGGCATGGCACCCCGACCCACCGAACTACACGTGGGTGGCCTACGGGTACATCGTTCTCGGCGGCGGCCAGGACGACATCAACAAGATCGTCCTCCGCTGGCCGATCTACGAGCCGGAGTTCCCGGGATTCGAGTACATCCCGGCGGGGTAGCCGCGGGCGCGGTCATCGCCACGGCGGTTTGCCACGGTCGCGCGGTTTCCAAGGTGGACCACCAAAGGTCGGGTCGGCCGGGGGCTTCTCGTACCGCCAGTACTCGGCCATCGCCCTCGCCTGCTCCGTGAGGTAGCCTTTCATCGTGCCGGCGCGGAGGGCGTACTGATAGCAGGTATCGTCGTTCCCAGCCGCAAGGGCGGCCCTCGCGGCGTTGTAGTAGCACTCCTGTGCAAGCTGTTCGTCCTTCGCTTGGAGGGCAAGCCAAGCCGCCCAGGCGTACATCATCTGACACTGGCCGTACTTTTTGGCCTTGAAGGCGGTCTTTGCCTTGTCGATCTCAAGGAGCGACCGCGACAGCGGCGATGCCTGCGTCGTGGGGGAGGACGCTTTGGCAACCGGCATGTCCTGCCACATCCCCTTCCCCGCTCGCTTGGCGAAAGCCTGGAGCTGAGTGAACCGCTTGCGCTCGACGAAGGGGAAGTCCAGATACGCGATGCCGTATCCCTGCCGGATGATCTCGGCGTTGACGAACAAGCCGTCGGGCGCCCGGTAGACATAGGCGAGAGTCCTACCATATCGGTCGGTCTTGGGCCCTTGGCGCGCCGAAAACAGATAAACGCCTTCGCCTTTTAGCAGATTCGTCAGGAACAGCGACGCCTCGCGTCCGTAGGGCTGTTGGGGCTTCCTCGGGTGAACCGTTTCGGGCGTGTCCACGCCGATGAGGCGAACGGTCGTGTCCTTCCCGACCACCTGAACGACGATGGTGTCGCCGTCGATGACACGCGACACTGCGCTTGCCTCGACCGTCGAGAAGTCCGGAGAGACGAAGGTTGGCAGCGCGGCTGGCTTATCGACGGCGATTCCCGCGATCGCGATGGCGACCGCGGCCATCGCCAGCACCGACGTGACAATGCACAAGGCTGTTCTCTTTCTCACGATGCTTCTCCTTTCTCAGTGACCTCGGATTGCGGCGGCGAGTCCAGCAGCTTCATCAGCGCCTCGCCGTCGGCCCTCATCACCCATTGTAGCAGAGCGTCCACCAGGGCGCCCTGATTAATCCACCGCCGCGATTCACACCAGCGGTCAAATTGGCTGATCGTCGGCGCTGACACCCGGAAGTATTTTCCGCCTTTTGCCATGACTGCCTCCAACTGCCGCGTGTTCGATTACCGGATCGTAGCCGCTTTGCAAGTGGGCGTAAATCGCCGTCGTCTGCGCGTGCTTGTGGCCGAGGATCGCGCCGATGCGGAACAGGCTGACGTTCGCCCGGGCGAGCCGGCTGGCCGCCGTGTGTCGAAACAGATGCCAGCCGCGGCCGGTGGACTTGCCGGGCAACTCCCGGAACTTCGGGATGGCCTCCTGAATCGGCCGGAGAACCCGCCCCCACCAGTTGATCGCCCTCGGCCTGTCGCGGAAGCAGCAGCCGCCGCGCCAGGTTTGCCGCGCCGGGAAGACGTAGGTAAAGCGCCCGCTGCGCCGCCGCTGAACGCGGAGGGCCAGCACGGCCGAACGATTCAAGGGCACGACCCGCGGCCGGCCGGACTTGCTCCTGCGAACCGTCAGGCAACGATGCTCGAAGTCCACGTCGATCCACTTCAGCCGGATCATCTCGGAGACGCGCAGGACCGTACTCAGGTCCAGGCACACCTCCGGCCAGAACCGATGCTCGCGGGCAATCGCCAGGGCGAGTCGGATCTCCCCGTCGTCCAGCGGTTCTCGAAGCTGCTGGTCCGGCCGCCGCAGCCGCACCGCCGCGCACGGGTTCGCCGCGAGCAGGCCTCGGCCGCAGAGAAAACGGCAGAACGCGCTGAGCGCCGAACGATGGTTCAAGAGCGTCTTCGGCGCGGCGCCGGCCTCCAACTTCGCCGCGAGGTATCTCTCGACTGCGGCAGTTGTCATCGGACCGCCCTCGCCGAGTCCCTGGCTCCACAGAAATTTCCGGACGACGGCAACATTTACACGCGCCTGAGTGTTACTTCCCGCCAGCGCACTGGTACGCTGGAACTCCGCGAGGGCGGCGAAAACCGCGCCGATGCCTCGGGCCGCTGACGCGACCCCGATTCTGCCGGTGGCTCTCACCAGCCCACCCCGTTAAACTTGTCAACAGAAATTGTGCCGCTAAATGCAAATTTTCTGGCGGCGGGCAGCGGCGACCCAAGTCGATGCGCCCTAAATACATCCGCCGCTGCCACTGGAGGCGAGGGGACTCGAACCCCTGACCTTCTTTGCCCGCCGAGGCGGGTTGCGGCAGATCGTCGGGTAGCATCTCGGTCAGCATGAGCGTGACCGGCAATACGAACCATGCACGACGAGGCGAACCCTCCTGCCGGTCGCGTGCGCCTCGGTCGAATGGATGCGTCCCGGGCTCGACCACCGAGGGCCGGGTCCGGGCGCAATTTGTGCCAGTGCGTGCGCATAATCGCCCTTGCCTTGTGAGGCCCGCTCCGTCGGGGGGGGTTGCAAAGAGAACTGCCGATCCACACATCATTATATCATCCGATATCAACTTGTCAAGGATTATTTCCCGCGACAGTGGTTTGTGCCGCAGGCCCGCTACCCCCACCTCGCACGCCTTCACGTTCGAGCGGACGGCGGGCCTCGGCGGGTGCGCCCGGAGGTCTCCCCCTTGCCTCCGGGCCGCCCATTTGTTTGACAACCTCCGAGTGGGCCCGGCGCGTGGATTGTCGTTTCGCGCGCCGGGTCAGTTCTATGAAAGGAGAATATCGTGGCAGAACCAGAGACGGAAGTCGGCACTGACATCGGGCCAATCCCGGTGGAACTCCAGCGGGAACTGATGGAGACACACAAGCTGCTCGTGCTGGCCGCTGAATCCTATGAGGATGCCAAGGAAACCGCCAAGACGAGGAAGGAGGCGGTGGAGGAGCTGCTCCACCATATCCGCCGTATCCTCACCGACGCCGCCAGCGGGCAGGGCGGCCTCCCGTTCGGCAGTTCAGACGGCGCGGAGGGCAAAGGGCGCTGACCGCGAGCGTAGAGCCCTGGAAGGCCATGAGCACTGACACCAAATGCCCGAAGTGTGGAATCGCCCCGTGTCCCGTCTGCGGCTTTGAGGGCCGTCTTTGTTTCAGTACCTGTGGTCCATATTGGGTGTATTGCACTTCCCATGACTGTGCGAACACCGGCGAGGTGAGAGGATCCAAGGAAGAAGCTCTAGCCGCCTGGAACGAGCAGGCAGCGGCACACAAGAAGGAGCGGCCCCCCGCCATCGCCCCCTGCCCGTACTGCGGGAGCGCGCCCAGGGCGATGCCCATTTGCGAGAACATGAATTGGATTGTCTGTACGCACTGTGGCGCCAGGGGCCGAGATGGAAAGACGATGGCCGCCGCCATCGCCGACTGGAATAAGGTTGCCCGAGGGGTGAGCGAACGAGAGGCAACAATCCTGGACTTGTGTAACGAGCAGCGGGCGAATAGGGCCGAAATCGAAGGGCTGAGAGATCGAATCGGCATTCTCGGCGCGACCATTCAAATGAAGGGCGACATGGAAGACATGGAAGAGAAGCACATTGGGGACCTGGCGGAACTGCAAACTCAACTTACCGATCTCCGCCGCCAGCTTGAGCGAGCCAGGGCCGATACAGATAAGTTCCGATGCCAATCCATTGCCGAGATTCCTGCCGGGCTCGATTTGCACAATGCGTGTACCGATGCCTGCGATGTCGTCAACGGCCCTTGTGCCTGCGGGGCGTGGCATTCAATCGATGATGTCCTGGCTGCTGCGGAACGGAAAGTTCGGGCTCTTATCTACCAGCTCAAGCAGGCCAAGGCGGGCGAGCGCGTTGCCCTCGGCCGGGCGGAGGTGGCTGAGCTGGACAACGAGCGGCTGCGGGGCATCGCGGACAAGCTGGCAACTCGTATTATCAGCGAGATTGATGCTTTCCAGGACATTATGGGCTGGCAGCCCGGCGAGTCGAGAAATCTGCTGGTTATCAAGATGCGGGAGAAGGTCAAAGGACTGTTCGGCGAAGCCGCCAGGCAGGAAGCAGACCCAACATGACCAATCTTGCAGATCAAATCGACGAAACCCTGGCCGAGATATTGCGATTGGGCGAGAGAATGCGAGAGTTGAATCTCGTCCGCATCAGGAAAGTTGGGGCGAGGGGGATCCACCGCGGCTGCGGCGGCCCGGTCTGGCTGCGGGAACTCCTCGACGGCCAGGTGTATACCTGCTCGCGCTGCGGCAAAGAGCCTTCTTCTGATGAAGTCGAATGGCTGCCCGAATTCGCGCCCGGCGGTGCCCGGCGCGAGCCTCTGATGATCGAGCAGTACAAGCGCGACGGAGTAGATGTCAAGGTGCTCTCTGGTCTGCGCGGGAAAGACCACGAGTATTCCCTTTGCCATCGCTGCGAGAGGTTCAAGCCGAACGCGCCGGCAGAGCATTGCCATATCGCAAATGAGCTCTTGATGGATTGCCTGGCCTTCAAGATTACAACGGTCGTCTGGGAGTGCCCCATGTTCAAGCAGAAGGTTGAACTGGAGCCGGTTGGCCTGGGCGCGGCCAAAGACGCAGAACTGGAAGCGCGAGGAGCGTGATATGAGCGAACGGACATTGGCAGAAGGATGGCGTGCGGGGCATCTAGCGATATGGGGCGGCGGCCAAGCGGATCGCCCGAGCGGCCTGGCTATCATCTGGAACGCAGCCCATCTATCCGAATGGTATCCCTACGATATGGCTCCCGACAGGTGCTTCGCGCCGGAGCCGCAGTTCAAGGTGGGCGATTGGGTGGCGAATGGCCGCAATGGGGCGTATGGCCGGGTAACAGAAACCCGAAGCGCAGAGCACGCGATTTGCGTACAGCACTTGCACTGTGTAACGGGCGATTGGCGCCCATCTGCTCATTACGAACTGATCGAAAGGCCGAACCCATGTGGCAACTCCTGATCGAACAATGGACGTGGCCGGTACTGCGGGCCGTGTTCTGCGTCGGCCTGCCGTCTGTGCTGCTGATCTGGTCGGCGGCGCAGATTGCGAAGAACCATCCGGCGCTAAGGACAATGACCATGACCCTGAAATGCCCCGGATGTGGCGCCGATGCAGTAGCCAAGGCCGGCCGGGAATCACAACCCTATGCCTGCGGAAGTCTGCTGGGAAAGCACACGGGCAAGTTCTACCAAACGCGGGAATGCAAGCACAACGCCCAGCGAGAGAAGGGCAACGATCAGTAATCCGACCGGCCTCCCCCCACCGGTCGGCAAAAGTCCGCGGCGGTTTCCTCCGGCCGCCGCGGCATTGAGCGGGGTGACGCAGTGGCAGCGTGCCAGGCCCATAACCTGGAAGTCGCCGGTTCGAATCCGGCCCCCGCAAGTATGAGCAACAACTTCGCAGAGATGGACGGACTCAAAGGCCGGAGGCGTCTGCCGGCGATGCAGGAAGCGTGAAAGTGTCCAGTGACGAAGAGCAAAACTGGAAGGAGTTCTGCGAGACGGGCATTTTCCCCGACGTCCCTTACGCGATTTACGACCAGTGGCCCGGCCTTCGCAAGACGCGGCTGTGGACCGGGCACACTAAGACGATGGCGCACTACCACTGGGAGATGGAGCACCTGGACGAATTAATGGACACGCCATCGTTCTTCATCGGCCGGGCGACGGATAAGGCGATCACCCAGCCGCACAAGTTCGAGAAGCTCTACACGCCGCCGCCCCCGCCGCCGGCGGGCTCGGAGGTATGGGACAGGCGATTCGGGGCCCACAAGCAGGCCTGGGCGGAATGGCAGGCCGAGTGCCTGACCAAGGGCTGGACCGTCATCAGTCAGGAGGACTACGACCTCGCCCTGCGCCTCCGCGACGCCGCCTGGGCAAACCCCATCTCCCGGATGCTCCTGGAAGGGGCGGAGATGCAGGTTGCGATGCAATGGCACGACGAGCAGACCGCCCTGCTGTGCAAGGCGCTGCTGGATGTCCTGAACAGAGGCATCATCGTTGACATCAAGACGGCGCGGTGTGCGAACTCCAGTCCCTTCGGCCGCGACGCCTACAGGTACGGGTATCACTTCGGGGGGGCGCTGTACTTCGACGGGGCGCGGGCGGTCAGCCAGCGGGAAATCGGGGAGTTCGTGCTGCTGGCGATTGAGAAGGAGCCGCCGTACCCGGTGCTCTGCCACCAGATGAGCCCGGACGACCTGGAAATCGGCCGCTACCAATACCGGACGGTTTTGCAACAAGTGGCCTACTGCCTGGAGACGGGCGAGTGGCCGGCCTACGACCAGAACATTGTGCCGCTGCAACTGCCGGGCTACGCCGGGCAGGAGCTTTCGGCGGCGCAGTTTTAGGGCGACGACCATGAGTTGCAAAGAATGCGGTGGAGAAACGGACCCTCTTGGAACCAGTGCCGACGTGCCGTGTATCTGTCACGAGCAAGCCAGTCGGTATGCCAACCAGCAGTGCGAGGCGCAGGACCTCCCCGCCCGCTGCGTGTGTCCAGACCGGAGCGGCGACTGCGCGTGGTGCCAAGCCTACTACGGCTACTTGGCCGATCCCAGCATAGAGGACGAGGACAAATGACCGAACAGCAGGAAACCGCAACCGAGACCACCGAGATCGTCAAGTTCGACTATCAGGGCCGGGCGCTCGTCAAGAGCCGGACGGACATGAAGGCCATGCTCCGGTACTTCGAGCGCAAACTGGTCGAGGCGCTGCCGCCCGGCGCGGGCCTGACCATCGGGGCGCTGATTGAATCGGCGATCTTTGCGGCCACGCAGAACTCGAAGATTCTCCAGTGTACGCAGGAGTCCGTCCTCCAGTCGATCGTCAAGGCCGCCCGGCTGGCGCTGGACTGCGGCGGCACGCTGGGCAGCGCCTACCTCGTTCCCTTCAAGGAGACCTGCCAGCTCATAATCGGCTACCGCGGCTTCCTGGACCTGGCGCGGCGGGCGGCCAAGACGGCGGACATCGACTGCCAGCTCGTCTACGAGGGCGACGAAATCAGCATCGTCCAGGGTACGACCCGGGAACTTGTCCACAAGCCGTCGCTGACGGCGGAACGGACCAAGGACAAGATCATGGCGGCGTACATGGTGACGACCTACGCCGACGCTGCCGGGACGCAGAAGTTCGAGCTGATGACGCGCAAGGAGATCGACCGGATCCGCAATCGCTCCAGGGCGGCCAACAAGGGGCCGTGGGTGACCGACTTCGGCGAGATGGCCCGCAAGACGGTCCTGCGCCGGGGGATCAAGTACGTGCCGATCTCCGTGGCGGAGGCGGGTCGGGTGCTTGCCGAGGCGATTGAACACGACAACCGGACCTTCGGCCTGGTCGATGGCGGCGAGCCGGAGGATTCTCCCGAACAGCTTACAGCGAACGTTGCCCGGCAACTGGGGCGCGAGCGCGATGACACGATCGACATCGAGCCCGTCGCGGGTCACAGCGAGCCCCTGGAGGAACCGGAGACTCTAGCCCAGCCGCCGGGCCTCTCCATCGGCAGGGCCGGGCAGGTGGAACTGTCCTTCAACGCCGTCATGCGCGACGCCGGCTACCGCAGCCAGGCCGAGAAGGCCTGGCCGCGGTTCGTGCGGCTGGAGGCCGGCAAGGATGTCCGCGAAGTCAGCGATGCTGAATGGGACAAGCTCGACGCGATCATCCGCAGCAACCTCAAGCCGGAAGCCTACATTGACCACCCCGCCTCCGAGACGGCAGGCGAGGAGTCGCCTTCGGAATGATCCCCCTACTCCTAATCGCGTTCACCCTGAACCACCGGCCGCTGTTCGATGCTATCAGGCAAGAGGAGTCAAAGGACGGCGTCGAGCCTTTTGGCGATGGCGGCAGATCCCTCGGAGACTATCACATCAGCCGCGCGTATTGGACTGACGGCTGCGAGTTCGGCAACCTCAACTGGCCTTACGACAGCCTCGTCTGGTCGCGCTGGCATTCGGAACAGGTGATGTTGTGCTATTGGTCTAGGTACGGGGCCAAGACTGATGAACAGAAGGCGCGGATGCATAACGGGGGAGGCCCAAAGGGGATGCGGAAGGCTTCTACATTAAGGTACTGGCGGCGGATAAGGAAAGGACTCTGAAATGGCGATTGGCAACAGAGAGCGACACGGCCCCGACGATAGAACTTCCCTGCGCCCTCACTTCTGCGATGGTTGCGGCGCCTGCGAGAAAACTCCGCTCGTGCGGCTTGCGCCTAATCCCCCTGATTGGATCAAGTTGGAAGTTCGGCAAGGTGCCGGCGCGGTGGAGGCATCTGCTGATCTTTGCCCGACCTGTTGGGCCGACAAGGACAAGCGCGACCTTGCGGCCGAGAGGCTGTGGGCGCTTTGGGAGATGTCTAGGGCACCAAGGGGACCAGGGGAATGACCCTCTCCCCCACACAACTCTACGTTCTCAGGAAGATGCGGGATGGGTGGCGGCTGGAGGCCGACCACGTTTGCGGCCGATTGCTTCTTTACCCGAATGTCGAGGGCGGGATGGCCATCGCAGAAAGAGCGTTGCCTTCGGTCGTCGCGTGGCTCCTGTCGCGCAAATTGATCTTGGCTGGGCGCCGCTTGTCCGGCACAACTCCCTACGCCCTCACCCCCGCGGGCCTGGCGGCTCTGGAGGCAGCGGAGAAGGAGAAGACATGAGCAAGAAACTGGACCGAGCAGAGGCGCTGGAGGCAAGACTCCTCGAAGAAACAGGTACGAGGAATCGGGCCGTGGACATTTTGGGCGAATATCGCCTTTGGTTGGATACCAACGGAATACCGGCAGACGCAGATGGTTGGCCGTCTGAGGAGGCCTATGCCGAGGGAAACATCCGGGCGTTCATGGCGGCCCGCGCGACCGCCGAAGCCGTGGAGGAGAACCAGAGATGATTAACACGCAAATGACTGCTTATGGGCATCAGGATGACACTGAGATTCAAGCGGAAGCTCGCGGCGGCTGCTGTTGGATTTATGGCGAAGACGGTTCTGGTTGTCGTATCACATTGCATCTTCAACGGAAGCACGCCGAGCAAATCGTCGCCACGTTGACGGCATTCTTCCTTCTTCCCCGCGCCTGTCCATGCTGCGGAAAAGCCGACATCTGCGAAACGGACGAGGAATGCCCCGTTTGCCATGCAGCGGTCAATGTCCCGGTTAGGGAGGCAGCGGAAAAGGAATAGACAATGCAGACGCTAGTTCACAATCAAGCGAAATTAGACCAGGCAATCCGCGACGCGAAAGCCGATATTCATATCGTCGGCGGTGCGAGCGTAGCCATACACGACTCCGCGCATGTGACGGCCCACGACTCCGCGCATGTGACGGCCTACGACTCCGCGCATGTGAGGGCCTACGACTCCGCGCAGGTGACGGCCTACGACTCCGCGCAGGTGAGGGCCTGCGGCTCCGCGCAGGTGACGGCCTGCGGCTCCGCGCATGTGACGGCCTACGACTCCGCGCAGGTGAGGGCCTACGACTCCGCGCAGGTGAGGGCCTGCGGCTCCGCGCAGGTGACGGCCCACGGCTCCGCGCGGGTGACGGCCCACGACTCCGCGCAGGTGAGGGCCTACGACTCCGCGCAGGCGAGGGCAACGCCGGTGGTGGCCGTAACTCTTCTTTCTGCGGATGCAGTAGTCGCGGGCGGTGTCCAGATTCGCGCGAATGGGTTTGTGGACTTTGACTCCTGGGCAACGGCGCATGGCGTCGAGCAGACCCAGGAAAGCGCGATTCTCTACAAGGCCGTCGATGATGATTTCCGCAGTCCACATCATGCGCAGTACACGCCCGGCGCGACGGCACAGGCCGCCGATTGGGATGGGGGAAAGGACGAGTGCGGCGGGGGCCTGCACTTCTCTCCGCAACCGGGTTCCGCTCTGGCTTTCAACTTAACGGCCTCGCGCTTTGTTGCCTGCCGCGTGCAGATCGCCGACATCGCGGTAACGGAAAATGCAACCTACCCCCACAAGGTCAAGGCTCGCGCCTGCAAGGTTCTCTACGAATGCGACATTGACGGCAAGAAGCTGGAGGCAGCGGAGAAGGAGAAGCCATGAACCGAACGGACGAAGCCGCCATAACGAACTTGACACTAAGCGCGTCTCTGCTGACCGGCGAAGTGCCCGAAAAGCTGGCTTTGCTGCTGGCGGAAGGCGACCAGAACTACCGCGCTCGTCGTGCCGCCGAAAAAGAGCTTGATGCCTCGGCGAAAGAGCTTCGCGGGCTCCTGCGCCGGCAAGTTCGGCGTGTCCTCGGGCGGGGCATTTATATTGACCATCTTGACGCGGGAATGGTCGTAGACCACAGCCGGCGGCCCGAAACTGTCGCGCCATATTTCAACCTTTCTTTTTGGCTTCAGCACAAAAGCCGCCGGCTACACCACCCCAGCGTTACAGTGACCCTTCGACCGCTTCGTGGGCGAGAGACCGTTGCCCAGCTTCGCGCGCTGCGCGCGGCGGCAGACACGTACCAAGAGACGCTGGCCCAACTGCTGAAGGACAAGGAAGAGATCGGGTCTACGGAGAAGGAATAGCTGGTCATGGACGACGTGAGGATTGAATATCGGATCGGGGACTCGGCCGAGCAGCTAAAGGCCGTGCCGGCCGCGTCAGTGCACTTCGCCATGACCTCCCCTCCATATTGGGCGCTGCGGGACTATCAGGTGGCCGGGCAAATCGGGCTTGAGAAGACCCCGGCCGAGTACATCGCCTCACTGATGGCAGTCTTTGACCAGCTCCACCGCGCCCTGCGGGATGATGGGACGCTGGTGGTGAACATCGGGGATACATACTTTGGCGATTCGCCCATTCGAGGAGGCGGACGTAGAAGCGCATCACGAATGGGCGGGCTTCGGCAGAAATCGCTGACCTGCATCCCCGAGCGCTTTGTCCTGGCGATGATCGAGCGCGGCTGGATACTGCGGAACAAGGTCGTCTGGCACAAGACGAATTGCATGCCCACGTCCGCCGGCGACCGCCTCCGCTGCTCCTGGGAGCCGTGCTTCGTGTTCTCCAAGCAGGGGAAATACTACTCCGACCTGGAGGCGGTGAGGCGGGCGCACGCAGAAGTATCGATTACCCGCTCGGCACCCCATCGGGCAGACGTGATCGGAAATATACAGCACCCGCAATGCGCAGACGGCCAGACCATCAAGGCTCCGCAGTTCTGCAACCCCGCCGGCGCCAACCCCGGCGATGTCCTGGAGCTTGCCTCCCAGCCCTCTCCCATCAAACACTCTGCGATGTACCCGGTGCGCCTGCCCCTGTTTTTCTGCCGCTGGCTGATGCCGCGGAAGGTCTGCCCCGAGTGCGGCAAGGCGTGGAGGCGCAACATCAAGACTCGGCTCGAACATACAACGCGGAAACCGGCGCCGAATAAAGGCCGTCTCCCGCAACCAGGCGAGCGCATCATGGGCGAGCAAGCGGCCAATAGAACCGCCGATGGCTGGATTCCGAACCGAGAAAAGATCACAACAACCCTCGGCTGGTCCCCCGGCTGCAAGTGCGGCAAGGAACCTGTCGGCCCGACGATCCTCGACCCATTCGCCGGGCCCGGGACCACGGCGGCGGCCGCCGAATGGCTCTGGCGGAACCCGGCCGAGGGGATGGATACGGTCCTGGCCAATGCGCGGACAGTTCCTACTCGCCCGGGCAGCGGTAGCAAGTTCGTCGAGGGCGACGGTTCGAAACGGCCGGAATACGCCAAGGCCCGGATGGTCAGGACGGGCACGCCCACGAACGTCCTCCAGCCGTTCCTGCCGGGCAAGGCGGTGATGATCGACCTGGACGCCCGCTGCGAGGGCCTGTACCGGGCGCGGCGGGATGAGTGCTTTGATAGCCTTGGAAAAAAGGCGGAGGTCAGCGTGGCGGCCGCTGGCGAAAAGCTGCCCCTGCTGGCGGCGATGAAGGGAGACTGAAATGGCCGAACGCAAGATCGAAATAGAGGTCGGGGTAAGCTTTCCGACCGTGGACAAGTGGATGGCAAACCACACCCTCGCCGGCTACCCCGACGACTTCGAGGAGATCCTCTCGGTGATGGTCCTGGGCGGGAGCCTGCGCGGCTCCAGGGCGGTCATGGGTCGCAAGTTGATCCGCCTGCATCGGGCGATCGACGCCCTGACCGCCAAGGGCATCAGGACCAGCGTCGGCGGCTGGGTGTTCGAGGACGGGGAGGATCGCGCCGTCCGCATGGAACCCGAAACCTGGGCGGAGGCGGCCCGGGCCTTCGAGTTGCTGCACCTGGAGTTCCCGGGCCACGAGCTGGTGGCCGACCTGGAGCCGACGTGGAAGGATCCCGACCGGTATATCCGGCACACCGACCCTCGCGCATTCGATCTCATCGCGGCCATGGCGCCGTTCCTGGACTGGGCGGCGGGAACGCCGGCCAAGCTGGCCGCCCTGCCGGGTCGAGACCGCTTCCTGACCTGTACCGCCTTGGGGCAGCGCCGCGACTACCGAGCTCTGGTGGAGTACACCTACCAGGTGTCCAAGACCGGCGACTGGGGAAAGTTCTACGATCCGGTGGCCGCCCGCTACGCCGGAAGCGGCCTGCGGTGGACGCCGGGGTTCTTCCTCGAATCCCTCCGCAACTGGGAGTTCCCGGCGGAGCCGGGGGAGACGTTCCTGGACGCGATGAGGAAGCGCGGCATTTTCCATGCGTGGTTCCATCCCCGGGACAACGTGGACCTGTTCCCGACGCTGGAATGGTGGAAGGCAAAAACATGAGCGCGACGAAAATCGAATGGGCGGACGAAAGCTGGAACCCGGTGACTGGTTGTGCGCCTGTCTCTGAAGGCTGTGACCACTGCTACGCCCGGAAGATGGCGACGCGCCTGCGCGGGCGGTATGGCTACCCCGAGCACGAGCCCTTCCGCGTGACGCTGCATCCTGACAGGCTCGACCAGCCGCTGCACTGGCGGAAACCGCGGCGGGTATTCGTAGTCAGCATGGGCGACCTGTTCCACGACGACGTACCCTTTCAGTTCCGCGATAGGGTTCTTGGCCGTTGCCTGTTGGCCGCACAGCACACATATCTCGTGCTGACCAAGCGGGCAGGCGCCATGCGTAGCTACTTTCGGATGCCCTCGCGAATCGGGATGATTCAAACTGCCGCTTTTCTCGACAGCGACCCGGGGCTATCCGAGCCAGCCGAGTGGTATCTGCGGCACCCAACGGTGTCGGACAAGATTCTCGCCAACAACCTCTGGCTGCTCAGCACCGTTGAGAATCAAGATCAGGCGTGGCGCATTGGCGAACTCCTGAAATGTCCGGCCGTCGTCCACGGTGTCTCCATCGAGCCGATGCTGGGGCCGGTGGACATAAGGGAGTATCTACAGGAGTGTGGCGGGGGCACGTTCCCCATCGGGATTGGCAGACAGGGTATCGGCAGCAGCGCGTGGCATCAGCCAGCTCTGGACTGGGTGATCTGCGGCGGGGAGACGGGACCAGGGGCGAGGCCGATGAATCCCGAATGGCCGCGTGGCTTGCGAGATCAGTGTGTCGAGGCCGGCGTGCCGTTCTTTTACAAGCGCGGCAGTGACGGAAGCCGCCGGCTGGATGGAAAGGAGTGGAATGAATTCCCGGAGGCTCGCCCATGAGCTTCGCCCCGACTCACGTCTACCGATCGAAGCGCACCCGGCCGGAGTGGTATGGCCGCCAGTGCGAGGTTGTCAATACCTGGCGCGGGCGCTCTCTGCACAACGTTAAGATCCGTTTCGCCGACGGCGAGACGGCGGCCGTTCCGGTCCGCTGCCTACGGAGAATCAAGCCATGAAACGCAAGATCGTAATTAAGATCGACGCGGGGCCGAAGACGTGCATGAAATGCGAGTGGCTATGCCCGATCCTGCGATGGTGCAGCCTGTTTATGCGGCCAGTCAAAAGGCGACCGCCGCTCCGCTGCCCCGAATGCCTGGACGCGGAGAAGAAGGGAGAGAAGCCATGAGCGATTCGCTGGTCAAATGCGATACGTGCGGGCGGGAACAGAAGGTCAAGTTCGGCGACTGTCTCAAATCCGGCTGGCCGGAATGCTGCGGGTTCACCATGGCGCTTATCAGGACGCGGGCCGACATTGACGCTGCCGTGGGGAAGATCGTGGCCCCCGCGCGGCAGATCATCGCAGCGGCAACGGGAGGCAAACCATGATCGACGACTATCTTGGTGAAGATGGGCAGAAGGCGCTGGCGCTGACGGGCTGGCCGGAGTGGGACCAGACCTTCCCGGGCCTGCCGAAGCCAATTGTCCGGCGGGGCGTCCTGGGGGAAGACCCGAACGGGTGGTGCGTGTTCATGCGCCGAGAGGACACGGGACAGTTAGCCAAGCTGTACGATATTCATCCCCACGTCGCCCTCTGCATCCTGCGCGACTGGTTCAGGGAGAACCTACAAGCCCAGCATAGGCAGATTGGAGTTCAGGGCGGCCCACAAACCGGATACTACGTCCGCGTATTCCGGCGCGGCCCCATTCCCATAGATGAGTCGCTTGCGAGTGGCCCCGACTACGACCGCGCCCTCATCGCGGCGGCACTGGCAGGAGAGAAGAGATGAACGCACGGGAAGCAGCACGCGACTGGTTGCGGAAAAGCCTGCGTGTGCCATTGACGCAAGGCGAACCTGGTGATGAAGACCTTGCCAGCCTGACAACGGCCTTCCAGCAGGCCATGAACGATGCCAAGCGGGAAGTGCTAGAAGAGGTGTGTCTGCGCCTGTCCAGGGGCGGACAACACGAAGTCGCCGAGCCACACTGGACATACGACGGAGACTGTTGCCGGGAGGCAGCGAGTACTGGCTGGGATGATGCGTTGTATGAAGCGATAGCTGCAATCCGCCAAACGGCCGAGCAGATAGGGAAGGAAGGCACGGATGCCGAGACTCCAAAGACATAGCAAGTACGGGAACCTGCCCCAACACAGGAGACATGTGACATGAAGATCGAAGTGTATCGAGGCAAGGGCAAAAGCCGGCACCGCTGGTACTTCCGGGTGCGGGCTTCCAACGGCGAGATCGTCACGGGTGGCGAAGGCTACACCCGAAGTCACTGCGCCAGACGCGGCTTCGAGCGCCTCGCCGTCGGCATTCTGCGGCTCTACGGCGTCCCTTGCTTCCAGAATCGGCGCTGGGTCAAGATGTCCAAGGATCTGTACGTCCTGGACTGACGCGGAGGCAGGGATGCCGCAGGTAATTGAGTTTTTTGTCCCCGGGCTGCCCAAGACGGCCGGCAGCAAGCGGGTGTTCCTGAACAAGAAGACCGGCCGGCCGATGGTGACCGACACCTCCGGCAAGAAGGGCAAGGACTGGCGGATCGACATTCAGCGCGCCGCTTGGCAAGCCTACGACGGCCCACCGCTGATCGTACCCCTGAGCGTCACCCTGGCCTTCCGCCTGCCGCGGCCCAAGGCACACTACGGAACAGGCAAGAACGCCGCGGTGCTGAAAGAATCGGCCCCCCGCCGCCACATTGTACGGCCGGATATCGACAAGCTCTCCAGGGCCGTCCTGGACGCCCTCAAGGGAGTTGTGTGGCGTGACGACGCCCAGGTGTGGGCGAAGTCGGCGATGAAGGGTTACGCCGACGGCGAGCCGCCCGGCGTCCGGGTGCAGGTCCGTTGTGCGGAGGCGGCAGATGACACACACTGAGCTTGTCGAACGCGCGGGCCGTTGGCTACTCAATACCCGCCGATGCAAGCTGGTTATAGTCGGCGCCAAGCCGTGGAGTTGTGACGAACACCCCGACGCAATCGGGTGGCTACCTGGTGCCGAAAGCATTGTCGTCGAGTGCAAGATAAGCGAGGAGGACTGGCGGGCAGACCACTACAAGCAATGGCGCAAGACGACAACGGGCATGGGGTTTCGGCGCTACTACCTATATCCCGCAGGGCTGTGTGCCTATCCAACTAGCGAGCAAGACGGCCTGCTCGAAGTCTCTGGGCGCACAGTTCGCGTAGTCCGCGAGGCCCTGTCCCGACAGAAGCGAGATTGGACAGCAGAGCTCTCGATGCTCCTGGCGCAGTTATCCGATGGCAGGCGGGTAATTGGCGACAGCGATGCGGAGGCGGCTGATGGCAAGTAGCTGGATCAGGCTGGACTGCAAGTGCCGGGACTCCGGCTGGGTTGGAGATCTGCCGGTCGCCCAGTGGGCCGCCTGGATCAAGCTGCTCTTGGAGACGAAGGCCAACGGCCGGCGCGGAGGGATCATCCCCGAGTCCCACTTCACCAAGCGAAAACTCGCCCGGCTTGGCATCCGCGCGGCGACCTGGCAGGCGCTGTTGGTGGCCGCCGAGGCGAATAACGCTCTTGCGCGCGACAACGGGAACATGCAAATCGTCAACTGGGGCGAATATCAGGGCGATCCGACAAATGCCGAGCGGCAAGAGAGATACAGAGAAAAGGAGAATGACGTAACGGAAGTAACTGTTACTAACGAAAATAACGCTGACGTGACGGGACGTGACGGTACGGTACGGGACGGTACGAGACAAAAACAACAACCGGGGGAAAGTGCCGAACAGCGGCGGACGCGGGAAGCCGCATCCTTGGTGAAACTTCACAGGGAAACGGTCAATCGGCTTGGAGACGATACTGCCGGCAGGGGACGGAGCAACGTCGAAAAGCTGCTGAAGTCCGCGGATTACACCTACGACCAGCTCGCAACGGCCGTGACCAACTGCGCCGAGGCCATGACGATTCTCGAACGGTCCCGCGAACACCGGATCGCCGTGGGCAACTTCTTTGGCCGAGCCGCGACATTCAAGGAGTATCTCAATGGAACCTACCAAAGACCAGAAGCTCCGAACAGTTCGCGACAAGCTGGCGGCGGTCAAAGTTTCGGAAAAGCCACCGGCGGAGAGGCTGGCAGTAGGGCAAGCGATGACGACGGTATCATTGCGTAAGCCTGTGGAGCTACCGAAGCCTGCACCTTGGGACAACCGCGACATTCCGCTGCGATTCAAGGTCTACGGGCTCAATAACTTCGCCGCGGCGGTCGTGAAAGTGGCGGAGGAGTTCCTGGCAACACCCGGCCCGTGGTGGAGCCTCTACCTCTGGGGCCCCACTGGCAGCCGCAAGACCTCGCTGGCGGTTGCGATCATGCTCCGGGCCCGGCACCTGTACGATTCGCCGCGGCGCGTCGGCCGGTTCGTTCCAGCCTACCAGGCCGTGCGCGTGATCCGAAAGGTCGGTGACCCCGATGCTACGAAAACCGTGGCAGGGTGGCGGAAGACGCGGCTGCTGCTCCTTGACGACCTCGGCAAGCACCGGGACACGCCGCACGTCCAGGAGCAACTGCTGTTCCTGTTGCATGAGCGTTACGACTGGTGGGAGCCGGTGTATCGGACTATCGTCACAGCGAACATGAGCCTAGATGAATTGGGCGAGCGGATCGACCAGGCGACAGCACGGCGATTACGCGAGGGCCGGGTGTTGAAATTGGGGATAGCGGCCACCAGGCCGAAGGAGACAAAGCCCTGAAGCCCACGCAGCTCAACCTGTTCCGCCAAGCCTTGCCCCAGCGACGACGGCGATACAACCCGCCGCCGGAGTTCGACGGCCAAACCTACAAGCCCAGCTTGGACAGGGACAGGCTCCAGGGGCAGCTTGGGCGGGTGTTCTCGCTGATGGCCGACGGCGAATGGCGGACGCTGGATCAGATCGCGGACATGGTCGGCGGCAGTACACAGAGCATCTCGGCCCGCTTGCGGGATCTTCGCAAGGAGAAATTCGGCGGCTACCGGGTCGAGCGGCGTCGGCGCGAGCCCGCCTCTGCCGGCGTGTTCGAGTACAGGCTGGTGGCGGGAGGACTGTAACGAATGAGGCGTCTCCAACCGGCAAGAAGAAAAAATGATCGCCCTTCTACGAACCGGGCGAATCTAGCCACTCCCCAAACGTCTCCATCCACCGCCGCGCCCCAGGATTCACCGCCTCGGTGTAGGCCGCGCGAACCTTGCCGGTGGCGTGGCCGACTAGATCGCCGATCATCTCCTGGGGGCAGCCGAGATACTCCATCGCCGAGATGAAGAACCTGCGGAGGTCGTGCGGCTTGACCTTCCCGCGCTTGCACCAGTAGTTAATCTGCGACGTCAGGGGGTGATGCCCGCCGTCGAAGCTCAAAATCAGCGGGCCCGCATCCTCCGGCCGGGATACCCACTGCTCCATCAGGTACAGCTCGGTCATGTGGCAGAGCGGGATTACCCGCCGATGCTGCTTCGTGCGCTCGTAGCGGGCTCCCTGGACCTGCAAGGTGCGGGCGTCCTGGTCCCAGTCCTGCCAAGTCAGGGCCTTGGCCTCTCCCTGCCGCATTCCCGTTGTCGCCAACAGGGCCGCCACGAATCGCGGCTGACCCGGCCGGATCTTCTCGAAAAGCAGCTCGCGGAGGTCCTTGGCCGTGCGGATCGGCAGCTTCTGGCGTCGGGCGGTGCGGACGGGGAAGCGCTTGAGCTTGAAACAGGGGTTGCTGTTGCTGTACCCGTGGTCGATCGCCCAGCTACACCACGCCCCGACGGAGGCGATGGCGGTGTTGATCGTTGCCGGCGCCAGGCCCCGGGCGACGAGGTTCTCGTTCCGCCACACGGCTACGTGCATCCTGATGAGGGCGTGGAGGTGCGCGACGGTGGGGAATCGCTCGTTGATGAAGGCCAGGAACTCGCCCAGGATCCGCGCCCGGTTGGCCGTGGTGCCGGCGGCGGTGTTGGGAATGCCGTGCGGGCTGGCTGACCGGGACCACTCAAGGTACTTCTCCAGCCCGTCGTGGAGGGCGATGGGCATGATCTCCTGCCGCCCGCCTTCCCGGTCGGCGCCTTCGAGCTGCGACCGGAACAGCATGGCCTGGCGGTGCAGCAGGGCCCGGTACTCGCGCAGGGCTCGCGGCGTGGGCTGCGGCTCGGTGCGCTGGACCATCTTTTTGCACGGCTTGCCGGTAACAGGGTCGGTCCAGCGGAAGAAGAACGAGACGCTGCCGTTGGCGTTCACTCGCTCGGGGATCCCAATGTGCTGAATGTTCATGTGCTTGATGTTCACCCTGGGCCTCCGTTCTGATATGCCTGGCGCATGATCTCCGCCGTCTCCAGCTCGGGCGAGGCGGCGACGATGTCGGTCACACGGTCCCTCGCCTCTCGCTTCGGCATTCCGGCCTGGGCGAGGGCGGCGATGGCGTCCCTGGCGGCGGCCCCCAGCCTCTGCGCCGGCGCGGGCTTCGGAGTCGGCGCGTCGATAGCGGCCAGCGCGGCGCGGACCATGAACCTGCTCATGCTCTGGCCGCGCTCGTCGGCGGCGTTGCGGATTCGGGCCTTCTCTGCGTCCGTCAGTCTGATGGGCATTTGCTTTCTCATGTTGACAATCTCCTTTCAGGTTGGCAGAATGCGGCTCCACCTGGAAGTTCCAGCTCCCAAAGTGGGCCGCCGGGCGGCTTCGGCCGCCCGGTTGGTTTATGGCTTCGGCTCGGCTTTGGCGATGGCGGCGCGGCCAAAGCACGCATCACACTGAGCCGAGTCGCCAGCAACGGCTTTCACGTTGCGGCAGTTGCAGGGTAGGCCGCGAACTAGGCGCTTACACGCTTCCAGCAGCTCCGCGTGGCTGTTGCAGGCCTTGAGATACTTCCACGGCGTCGGCGTGTATGTAGCTGTCTGTGTCATGGCAAATCTCCTTTCACAGCGCCGGGGAGGAGCTGAACCTCCCCGAACACAGCCAGGGGCGCTAGGGCAGTGCGATTGCCGCCTCTATTGTGGCTAGGCACCGCCGCCCGAAGGCCCCGCTTCCGCCGGGATCCTTGGCGTTCGTTTCAAACACTTTGCGGCTTGCCTCACTGACTGGCCAATATGTCCAATCAGCCGATTGGGGCGTTTGCTCCAGGATTTCGGCGGACACCTCCTCGCCGGCCAGTACACAATTCTCATTGTAGATGGCGATCTCGGTCATGATTCGTTGCTCCTTTGAGATCACAAAATGCGACCTCAAACCTGCACCATTGCAGACAGCGCCGGCTACTCTGCCAGCTCGCCCTGTTCGATCCGTTGCAACACTTCCCGCATATTGTTCCGGCATTCCTTGACCAGCCGGAGGTAGTCAGCTTGCGGCCGGCCGTTGTACCCTTCTCGCCCGGCGATCCGGCAGGCAAACCGGGCGAAGGTCGGCGCCAGCGCCTGATTCGTCAGCCGAAAGCACTTGCAACGAGAGGCAAAGGGCCCGCCAAAGTCGCCGAAAAGCCCGCCCCGGCTCTGCGTGGTCGTGAAGATCACAAGCCAGCGGCGCGGCAGGCGCTCCAGCAGCGTCAGCCAGGCTTGCACGGCCTTGGGCGCCATGGCATGAGCCTCATTGATTACGAACACCCGCCACTGGTCGGCGAACAGTCCGGCGGCGTGGGCTTCGGCGTCCATCGCCCGGACCTCATCGACAACGCACTTGTCGCCGTCCATTTCGATGTAGCTCCAGCACTCCTTGGAACTCGTCAGCGCCCCAACCTCTCGCGCCACGGCCTCGGCGATGGTCGTCTTGCCGGTCCCGCTCGGCCCTTCGATCCAAAGGGCGTCACGATCCCAGGTCCGCCGCTGCATCAGCGCCCGGATCTGCCCGACTACCTTGGGCTGCCCGATCACCTGTTGCAGCCTGCGCGGTCGGTACTTCTCGTAGAGTTGTGCCATCGGTCCAGCTCCTTGTCTGTTGCTCTGTCTGTCCTGCCCGGCGGTCAAAACACCAGGGACAGCTTCTTTGCTTCGGCGGCCAGCTTCTCGGCGTCGGCCTTGCTGGCCTCGGACTCGACCTCGACGTTATCCCGGTCGATCAGGTCCACATCGGCGCCGCCGTCGCTGCAATAGACGCTCACCAGCACTCCGCCCTCTACCTCGACGATGATCCGCGGCCCGGCGGCCTCGATGAACTCGAAATCGTCGGCTTCGCCGGAGCCCACGTGGTCCAGGGTATACCCGTCGGTCCAGTTCGCATCGCACGACAGGCATTCGACCCGCTGGTAGGCCCCGCCAGCATCCGCCTCAAGGGCTTGAGCTTCAATGTTCCGGCTTCCGCAGTAGGGACAAGAAATCCCGCCGTGCTTGACGTACTCCGTCACCTGTTCCACTGTCAGTTCCATGATTCCAGCTCCTATCATGCCCGGCACCATCGCCGGGGAAAGGCCGGCCAAAGCTCTCGCCCCGGCCGGCCAGCGCTGCTAATCGCCCTTGTCCCGACTGGCGCGCTCAGCAGCCTTGTCGCAACGGGCGCACAATCCAGGGCGCCGCCGGCCATACTTGTTGAACGGCCGAGCATACTTCCGGCCGCACTCTGGGCAGGTCCGCCGAACCCGTTGCCACCATAGCCGTAGTCCCAACTGTTGCGATGTCTCCACCATTGCTTTGTCATCCGATACCCGGACAATTCCGGCGGTAAAGGCCGGCCGAAGCTCTTGGCCCGGACGGCCAGAGGTCAGACGGCCAGCGCGGCTTTCACGGTTTCGACCCGCTTCAACCCATACAACTCGGCCAGGGACCAGAAATCCTCGATTTCGCGGGTCTGAACCGTACCATCGGGCAGGACAATGGCAACCTCCAGCTTCACGGTTGCGTTGGCCGGGTTGAACGTTATGTGACCGGCCCGGATGGACAGGCCCATTTCTTGCCCAAGCTCGACCAAGGCAGCGTTGAGGCGGTCCCGGAGAATCCGACAGGCATGAGAATCAAACGCGGCAATCATAGCTCTAGCTCCTAATAAGTGGCCTCTTGATTCCCCTTCACGTTCCATACTTACACTATAACAGGTATCGGCAGAATTGCACGAGAAACTTTAAGAAACTTCCCGCTACAACCTCCGCCAGGAGCACCACTACGGAGAAAAAGGAAAATAGATCACAGGCGATATCGAAAGACGCCGTAACCCGTGCGTTTTCGTATGATAGGCAACATACCCGGAATGGCCGGCAAGGCGGGAGTAGTCGGGATAGTAGGAATTGCCGGCGAGGCCGGCAAAGAGGCCAGAATGCCCACAAACCGCCCATCATGCAAATCCGCGAGTGTAGCGCGCAGGGGAGTAGAAGGGAAGTAGACGAACGCTCACGGCGCAGCCGTGGACGGGCGAAGCCGGCGATAGCCGGCCGAGCAGAAGAGAGAAGAGGAAAAGAGGAGAAGAGAGAAGATATGGGAGGTGTAATACACTTGGCAGGCGCGCTCGGCGGTATCGGAACGGTATCTATCCGCCAGCTTTGGCAAGGGTTTACCTGTGGTTTTGAGGCGGCTTTCCAGCGCGCCAAGCGTGTACCTCTCCGGGCGTCAAGGGTATCGGAGCTGTGGCAAGTGGCGGAATGACAAGCACGAGTAGAATATAGCTACTATTGTGCTGTCGATAGGCCCCCAGGATCCGAACGGCCCCCACGCCAGTTGTGCCCGTGCTGGTCGTGCCTGGCCTGGCCGACCTGGTGCGCCCATGCCCAGGCCCCGGGGGGTGTGCAGGCCCCCAAGGGGGGGGTCTTTATGTCTCTATTGCCCCTCGCTCATTTATGGTCTATTTTCGTTTTTTTGGGGTTGACGGTGGTTGATTTCTGTTTGTAGGATGCTGTTTTGGCAGAAGCGTTTGCTTGGCATTGAATAGGGAGACGGACATGGCATACGGCGCGAAGAACGGCTCTGGACGCGGACGTGGCCGAGCCGGAGGCGGCAGGCGGAATCGCAACACAGGTGGATGCTCGAAAGGCGGACCCGGACATGGCCGCGGCGGCGGCACGGGCAAGGGTACTGGTCGGAAAGGGTAGGCCGGCGTCGGCATTTGCTCCCTGCCTGACTGGAAACGCTTGGGCGGGCTACTGCGGCGGCGTGGGCGCCTTCGGGCGTTCCGGCACAAGGCCACGTCACGACGGGATTGGCCGGGGCAGGACCGCCCCGCCGCATTTAGGCTCCTGGTCCTGTGTCGAAGCTGAAGGTCGCGTGGCAGTTAAGGCACTCGTAGGCGGCTGTCATTTCAGCCTTTCCCATCGGCAGCCGACCAGGAAGCGGGCCCAGAAGCGACACCACCAGTCGGGTCGGGGGTGGGCGAAGTCGATGTAGCAGTCCTCGCCGAGGATGTAGAGGCGAGAGAGCATCTTCGGGGCCACGGGGCGTGGGCCGCAGGCTGGGCAGGGGAGATTTCTGTCTTTCCAGGCGTTGGGGTTTGGTTCGTTTTGGGTGGTGAGATAGAAGGTAGGCGGCAGGCTTCGCAGTGGTATCCCGCGGTTCTCAGGCTCATTTTGCTACTGCCTCCAGCCATTCGTAGCCGCAGGTCGAGCAGGTGCGGTGGAAGTGTTCGCCCGCGGGGCATCGCAGTGTGCGGGTTCCCCAAGCGTTCATCCTGATCTCCGTCATGTGTTCCCCCTCGCACCAGCGGGTTCGGATTTCGCCCTCGTCCTTGCCCGTTCCGCACTTGGGGCACCTTGCGTTACTGTTGTAGGGCGGCAGGGGTTCGGGTGTCACCGGCGTCGCGGCCATGTTCAGGTTCTGTCGGTCGATCAGTTTGTCGATGCCTAGGATTTGCGGCGGATTGGCGTCGATAACCTGTACCTTGCCCCCACAGACTGGACACCGGAAGGTGTAGCCGTTATGGTCTGGTAGCCGCGCTTCCTGCATGCTGGTCATCCAGAAGATCGCCCAGCAATCCTCGCACTTGCACTGTATCGTTCTCTGGGTCATATCTGCTCTCCTCGGCCTCTCAGCGGCTCCAGGACGGGCGATGTGCCTTTTGCCGGCTCTGTTGGTCATTTCGGTCACCTTCTCCCGCCACACGCCAGCCTCGCCACGATTTTCGGGGTTGTGTGGGCTCCTGTCGTCTACGTGGGCGGGTTTTCGCCGGAGGCTATCAGGTGCCGGAGTTCCTTTGCCACGGGGGTCTCCTTTCGTTCAGTGCTGTCCGCACATTTGGCAGTATCGAGGGCCTGACGTCTCTTGCCAGATCGCATCTGCGATTGAGTTTGACTTCCCGCGCCGGGCGATCCAGCACCGCGTTGTCCAACAGTGGACGCCACGTGAGCAGAGTAGGCCCTTCCAGGCCGCGCGCAGCCAGTTCGGGACGCCGTGCCCGAGGACCGTTGGGCGCTCGAAGTGGCGGCGGAGCTGATTCAAGATGAACGCCACTGCCTGAAGCCAGACCCGCATGGGGAACTCCTTTGGGTCAGTCGTAGTGCCGCTGCGTCGGCAGCCTCTGGAAGTCCGGCATGACCTTGTGCATGGAGTCGGCGTGCTGCATCGTGCCTTCCCAGTAGGCTTGAATGAAGGGTGCCTTGCCTCGCTGGCGAACCACCTTGACGGAGAGAAGACGGCTCTTGGCGTGGTATCTCGCCATGAGACAGGAGGCGTTGTGAATCTTGTCCAGCGCCTCGGCCAGGGTGGTGACCGTGATCCTGCCGCCCTTTTCAATCGTGAGGGGCAGGATCAGCGCGACGTGGGGCAGGGGTCCCATTTTCGGTTTCATTCGGTCCATGACGCTCTCCTACTTGAAAGACCAGGTCGATGTCCTGCCAGGCCAGGACGTAGAGCTTCACCCCGGCGATCCTTTCGCCGAGGGGCCTCTGCTCGAAGGTGTACTTGCCGGCCAGGATGATGTCGTCCAGGGCGATCTCCGTCTGGTCCTGGAGGCCATCGCCCAAGATGGCGACGATTCCAAGGCCAAGCTCCTCCTGCGCGAGATCCGGGAGCACGATTCCCCCGGGGCTCATGTCGAAGGCTTCCTGCTTTCGGACGGCGATGCGCTTGCCGGCGAACTTGTCCCTGTTGGGCAGGTGAATCTTGTCGAGGGCGAACAGCGGGTCGGTTTGGGCGGTCATGTCGGCTCCTTTGGGTTCAGTGCTTCCTCTGCGATCTTCCGCACGCGGGTCAACGTCTGCGCCGGCGTTTCGTCTATCGGCTCGACCGCGGCGATGTCGGCGAGGGCGCGTTCGCAAGGCCGCTCGGCGTTCCATTTGGAATAGGCGGCAGCGTTCGTCAGAGCATCGCTCCTGGGGTGCGGGGTTCCCGACGGGCCAGCGGCCCCGCAATCGCCGCAGACGACAGTGGCAACTCCAAACGGCGTAGCTAAGTTGCTTCCTCCACAGAACGGGCATTTCTTCGGAGCGATCATCCCTTCCTCCGCAGCCATCGCCACAGGCGGACCTGCCATTTCTTCCGGTGAAGGCGAAACTCCAAGTCCCCGATCCGCTTGACTTGGGCTTCCCGGATCGCGTCAAGAGCCTCCCGCTGAGCGCCTATTGCGCGAATCGTCCGCTCTTGGGCCTTGATGATCTGGCGCAGACGGTTGATCTTCATCGTGCGGTCGCCTTTGCCGTTGCTCATCCCTTCCCCTTCGCCGGCTTCGTCACCCGGGCGACGAATGCCTTCAACTGTTTGCCGCTGATCCTCCAGTGCTTCCGTTCTTGGCCCGCCTTGAGTGCGCCATCGCGTATGTACCGCCGGACGGTCGTCGGGCTACAGTGAAGGAGTTCGGCCGCACCCCAGGTGCTGAAAAGTTCGGAATCGCGTACATCGGTGACCTGAATTAGCGCCATTGCGAACATTATCGGCACGAAACGGGAAATTGTCAACCCAAAAGCGAATTATTTGGTCAGAACGCAACAGACGCTATCTCCTGCTTGTGAATCGGCCTTCTGGCCTCCGAAAATCACTGCGAGGCGAGAATGGCCGCACCAACGGCGGAAACACAACCTGCGCCGGCGCTGGCCGTGCAGAATCCACACGCAAGGGGGACAGCTGAATACTATCTCTGGCAGCTCGACCGCCTGGAGGACGAACTCGCCAATATCACGGATGCAGATCGCCGCGACGCCCTTTCAATCAAGCGCGACATCGAGAGTTGGATCGCCCTGGCTACACAGCAGGGGATCGACCTCAAGGCCATACGCCTGGACAAGCTCGACCCGATTCAGCGCCTCCTCAGCCGGCCTGATCTGACGGAGTACGCCGAGAAGGAACTGACGGCGATCCGCGAATCAATCGAAGCGGCGGACGCCGTCGGCGCCGCCGAACTGAGTGTAAAAAAAAAGTGGCTCGGTCTGATTGACGAAACCATCCGGCTCCACAATCTCGCTCGTTCCAATCCCATCTACTTCACGATCTACGTCGTGCGCGACCAGGAGAACAACGCCGTTCTCATGATGGAGCCGGTGCACATCGGCTTCTTTCGCATCTGGAACGACCCCGCCATGCCGAACTCCGTCATCATGGCCCCGCCGGGCGTCGGCAAGACCACCACGCTCTACGGCCAGGAGCTTTGGGACCTCGCCCACGACACCACCATCCGCCTCGTCAAGATTTGCGCCAAGCTGGAGGCGGCTCAGGAACGCCGCGAAGTCATCAGGGGCTACTGCGCCTCGGCCAGGATGAAGGCACTTTATCCCCACATTCAGGTCGATCCCACAAAGTCCGATAACCTCTCCCAATTCACGCTGGTCCGGCCGAATATCGGCTCTCACGACCCGACCTTCAAGGCGGCCGGCGCAATGACTGAAATCCAAGGTGCCGGCCTGGAGAGGATCCACGCCGACGACATGATCGGCTCCAAGCAGCAGTGGGAGCCGTCCAGACGCCGCAAGGCAAAGGCAACGTTCCACGGCGTCGCCATGACGCGGCGCAGGGACCTCGCCCGCTCGAAGATTCGCTACATCGCTACACCGTGGCACCCCGACGACCTCACCTTCACCCTCGCCCGCGACATCCGCGAAGGGAAGATGCCCGGATGGAGCACGCATAGTTTCCCGGTGGCGGAGGACGCCGAAGGCACGCCCATTCCGGTCATTACGCGAGCAGGTCGGGCCGCAGACATCGCCACGGTGAAGGCGATTCGACCGGAGGAATACGCACGGCTCTACAGACTCGACCCGCGCGACCCATCCCAGCGGAAACTCAAGGGACTCGTCTACTACGACATCTCCGGCGGGAAGGCGAAACTCTGCCCGGAGAACCAGCGGCAACGCTGGGCGAAGTTCTCCGCCGAGATCGACAAGGCACAGACCTGGGAAGTTCTCGACCCCGGCTTCGGCGGCCGGGACAAGACGGCGATGGTCCGCTTCGCCCTGATGGCGAGCGGCAGGGCTCCAATCCTAGCGAGCAGATCCTTCGATGGGCGATCGCCAGACACGATCAGCGAAGTCACAAAGGTTCTCGCCGGCGACCCCCAGGTCAAGGTGCTCATCGAGAACCAGGGCGCCCAGAAGGGCAACGCGGATATGTGGGGCGCGTATATCATAGCCGCGGCCGGCAGGCATTTCAGCAATAGGATCTTCTTCAGCGGGACGCGGATGCGCGACAAGACGGGCAAGCCCGTCGGTCAGAACATCAGCAAGGCGAACCGCTATTACGCGACGATCCCCTACCTGAACAGCGGGACCATTCTCCTGCCGGGGCAATGGGTGGAGATCGACGGCGAGCCTAAACTCGTTATGGTCGGCGATCCGAACATCCGCGAAGTTTGTCGGGAACTCCTGGATTATCCGAACGTCACCGAGGATCACGCGCTGGACTGCGTGACGATGTTCGCCAACTACAACGTCGGCAGCCTCTCTCGCGCGATTGAAGCTCTGCCCGGGCCCGAACAGCACGCCGAAACCCTGCCGCCGACGACCAACATCCTCACCCTGCTCTGGCGGGAGTCGCTCGCCAGAAAGAAGCAGCCGAAGCCGACGCCGATGGCGGAGGAGTTCGAGATGCTCGCCGGGGTCGCATGAAAGGAGACGGAACTATGTTTTTCAGGAAACGAAAAGAGCGTGAGCAGGCGGCCGAAGATTTTCGGCGCAGTGAAATTGCGGTCGTGCGCGAGGCCATCGCCCTCGCCAGGACCGCCGTGGTGACCCGGCCTGACTTGAACCTCATGGATCTGCTCAAGGACAGCAACGACAAGCTCATGTGCCAGAGCTGGCGCGAATTTCAGGCGCTGAAGGCTGCGCAGGAGCGGGAGCGCATGGAGTCGCAGATGGGGCTCGCCGATCCGCCCGAACCGCTTGTCGCAAGGGCCGGCGGCAAGGCGTCCGAGCCGGGTGCCGGCGCGCCGGAAGTGCAGGTAGTTGGAGAATTTCGCTGATGGCGATGAGCCAGGAACAAGCCCTGGAAGAAGCCACAAAGCTGCGGCAGAGTGTCCGGCGAGCGCGCAGGCGGCAGGATTCGGTGTGGGCGCTGAACATGGCCTACGCGACGAACCACCAATGGTCGTGGATCGCCCAGCAAGGGAGTTCCGTCCGCCAGGTCAAGCGGCTGCGGGAGATCATCAATCCCGATCGCACGGACGTTCGCGTCAGCCTGGACCTGATTCACGCGCCCCTCAAGCGAACCGTCGCGGCGCTGAAGTCGCAGAGGATCGCCGCCATTATCCGGATGGCCGGCGGCGACACGACCGCCCAGACCTCCCACCACGTCTACAACGAGGCGCTCCGTGCACAACTGAACGCAATGGGCGCGCTGAAAGTCTGGCGCAGCCTGCAACTGCCGCGATGCGTCCTTGGGACTTCCCTTCTCCGCCGGCAAATCCTGACGAGCGGCAGGCCGGTGACCCTGCCGGAAGACTACTGGCACGAGACGAAGAAACCGCTGCGGCTGCGCAAGCTGGAAGTCCGCTGGGCGAGGGCGCAGCCGTTCGAGATCCTCCGAGATCCCACCGCCGACGACCCCGACTTCAACCAAAACGACAACATCATCGGCCACGAGAAGCCGCGCACGCTCCAATGGCTGAAGCGCAACTTCAACGTGGATGTCCAGACCGAAAGCACGATGGGCGACCTGATGAGCTATCAGGACCAGCTCCGCAGCGTAACCGGCTGGTGGTGGCAGGGGGATCACGCCCGCGACAGCCGCCAGGGCGGCGTCATGGTCTTCGAGTTCTTCCTGCGCGACCCGGACGCCGAAGAGGACTGGGCCTACCATCTCATGGCCTACAACGACCCGAAGGAGGAGGACGATAAGCTCGTCCCCTTCCACTTCGGGAAGAATCCGTTCTACGGGCTGCCGATTCACCCCCTCAGCTACGACACGACGGTCGGCGGCTGCTGGGCGCGCGGAATGCCGGAACTGCTCAAGCCATACCAGGACATCAAGAACATCGCCGTCACCACGATCGCGCGGACCATGATTCAGCACGGGTATCCGCGCTGGGTGATGGAGGAGGGCACGGTCGAGGACCCATCCAAGGCCTTCACGAATCGTGCCGACCAAGTTCTTTCCTGGAAGCGCAACAGGGAATGGGACAAGCCCCCGTTCCGCGCGGTGCCTCCGCCGCACGATCCCAGCGCCACGGACCTTATCAACATGACCTCGGAGGAGGCCGACCGGAACATCGGCGTCGCCCCGGTCATGCAGGGGCAGATGGTCAAGCGAGGGCAGGCCGGCAAGGCCTACGAGGCGGTCATCGGGCAGGCGGAAGTCCCGCTCAACGACCTGCGCAAAGACGATGAACTCACGCTGAACGAAGCCCTCATGGGCACGCTGATCGACGGCATCCGGCTGTTGAGGCAACGGCGGGACGTGGCCCAGGGCATTCTCGGACGCGCGTTCTCGGAGGACCAGATCGCCACGGCCCTGCGCCAAGACCCGGCAGACCTGGTCGAGGCGGTGGAGGTCACCCCCGAATCCCTCCGGCACCGCACGCCCCGGGAGATCCGCGACGACTACGCCGGAGCGGTCAAGGACCAGTGGATGAGCCCGATCGACGCCCAGCGGCAGATGCTAGCCCAGGGGGACATCGTCACGAACGTCGTCATGGCCGACGCCAGACAGAAGCAGCAGATCGAACTGGAGACCATGCTCGCCGGCGGAGAGGCGAAGGTCAACGCCGCCGAGGACCATGCGACGAGCGAGTGGATTCTCCAGCGGTTCTGCTCGTCCCCTCGCTATCTCGCACTGCCGGAGGAGATCCAACTCAAGATTCAGAAGCACTGGGCACAACACAAACAGGCGGCACTTGGAGTGCTGGCCTTTGAGCAATCGTTGATGCAAGCCGGCCAGCCGGCGGGCCAGCCATCCGCACCGGGCGGCCCCGCTGGGCAGCCGGAAGAGGCAGGCGCCGTGGCGCCTGAAATGGCAGTTGCATAACAGCCGACCCGCGCCACGGAGCGCCGCGGCTGAGGAGAGTTCTGATGACACAGGCAGCGACAGCACCAGACCTGGCGGCCCCGTCCGGCGCAAGCCCCGCGGCCCCGGCAGCGTCTCCGGCTGACGCGAGCCAACCTGCGGGACAGTTCGTGCAGGTGGATCGCAGCCGGTTGGAGCCCTGGAAAGGGGACTACCACACGGCCCTGGCCGACGCAAATGCCTACCGGGAAGTGGCGGACTACGCCCCCGTCATCAAGGAATTGATGGAGGCGGGGAATTGGACGCCGGAGCAAGCACGGTACGCGCTCTACCAGTACGCCCAAGGCGGCCAAGCAGGGCCACCGACGGGTCCGCAGGCAGGGGCACCGTCCCTGACCGCCGACGAGATGCGCGCAATGTTTCGTGAGACATTCACGAACGAGTTCTTGCCGGAGATCAGACGCCAGTACGGCTCCTCGCTGGACGATCGCGATGAGCGAATCCGTACCCAAGCGCAACGCGAAGCGGAGACCACGATCGCCAGGAAGCAAGAGTCGGACTTCATGGTGAACCACCTCAAGGACATGGGCTACCAGGTCTTTGAGAAGGCCAAGAAAGGCGAAGCCGAGAAACTCAGCCTCTTTGGCGGGGCTCTCTACCGCGAGTTCCAGCACCACCTGAATCAGGTGCTGGCGGACCAAGCGCCGGAACAGCTCACGGCAGACAATCCCCACCCCCGGGGTAGTGCCGAAGCTCAGAAGTTCGACCAGGAGCAACGGCAAGCCCGGGCCGACTACTTCGATCGGCCGACGCAGGAACACCTGAGCGCGGCGGCCGAGCAAATGAAGCAGTGGCGGGACTTTGACTACAAGGCCGCCGCCCGCGTCGCGAGTGCGCAAGAGAAAATCCCCGGCGAGACGCTGGGGGCCGGTCCTGGGGCAGCCCAAACCAAGCCTGACTTCGAGAGCCTGAGCATCGAGGAACAGGCAGACGAAGTTATGCAGGGAATCGACGTGTCCGAGGACTGAGCCGCTCACCCCCGCCGGGATGAGGAAGATTGATGGCGCAAACTGATTCAACAACGGTAGCGACCGCAATGGGTAACGTCTACAACCTGCGCGAGGAAAAAGCTCAATTCACGCGCAGCCAGAAGACCCTGCGGATGTTCAAGCCCCGCGAAATGAAGATGAAGGGGCAGGAGTACAACTACTTCGTCTTCACGCAGCCGATGACCGCCGCCCGCGGTATGGGCGACGCCGTCACGGCCGAGACCGCCGAACTGCCGGCGGCCCGGGAGATCGCGCACGTCAAGGTCGCGGTTGGCTGGGACGACCTTTACCAGTTCGGCGGCAGCCTCGAATACACCGGTCTGGCGAAGGCCAAGACGAAGAAAATGGCGATCTACCAGACCGCCCGGCGGCTGGTGGGTTCAGTGGACGCCGACATCGGCAGCCTCGTCAACGCGGCGCTGCACCAGAACGCCGACCTGACGATGGCGACGATCTCGGCCATCTACGCCACGGGCGGCGGCGTCTACAGCACGGCGGCGAGCGCCTTCCTCAAGATCACGGGCGGGTCGATCATGCAGTTCGCGGTCGGCCAGCGCCTCGACATCCGCGAAGGTGCCGACGGGACGGACATCCAGTGCTGCGTCTACGTCAGGGATGTCTTCCCGACCTCTGATGGCCCGGCGGGCGTCGCCGACATCGGCCCCGGCATCACGGTCACCATCGACACGACTGAGAACGCCGTCGAGCGCTTCACTTCGGGCGCTTCCAGCGTCGGCGACGCCGACCTCGACAACGTGGCGGCCGCGGATGAGATCGTCCTCAGTGAGCACGCCGACGGCACCAACTTCCAGTCGCTGGCGGCGTGGTTCAGTTGGACGACCAACGTCTTCGATATTGATCGGGACGCGATCGGCTCGAATTGGTCGATCCCGCACCTGCGCGCCTGGTCCGGGGCCACCCTCGACCTGGAGACCCATCTGGGCACGATGGCGGAGGAAATGGCCTACGCCGTGGAGTTCGGGCGGACACAGCGGAAGAACGAGGGCATGGACGTCAGCCAGGCGGCCCTGGCCCTGCTGGGGACGCCGAAGTTGATCTCCGAGGCCAGCCGGCAGGTCGGCGATCAGGTGCAGTACACCAGCGCGATCGACGGCGAGACCCGCAAGAAGTTGTTCGGAACTTCCGGGTTCGACGGGGCGTTCTGGCATAACCCCATCCTCGGGGCGCCGATCTCCTTCGTCTCCGACCCCGTGGCGACGCCGGGCTACCTGCGGCTGCTGGAGCCGAGTTCCTGGCAGTTCATCATCGGTCACGAGGGCGGTCGCAACACGGTCGAGTGGCTAGACAAGGCCGACGGCGGCTTGTGGCACTACAAGCGAGGCACGAACGGTCGGCTGACGAGCCAGCTCGTCGCCGGTTGGCTCATGCGCATCGCCCTGGCAAATGACCAGCCCAAGACCAACTGGGAAAACTCTGGTCTGGTGTCCAGTCTGGAGTAGCGGAGTTCATCGTCCTGCTGGGCCCGGCATCGGCCGGGCCCGGCGGGGCGGGAGTTACGAAATGCGAATAGGGCCGGAAAAGTGGCGATGGGTGAGCATCGACACCCTCGGCGTGCCCAGCGGCGGCAGGTACGGGCACCCCGCGCAGGTCGCCAGAGAGGTCGAGCCACTCGGCTACAAGCTGGCCTGGAGCCAACGCTTCAACGCCTTTGTCCTCTACAGCGTCGGCGCGGACCAGCGGATTCGCTGCGAGTTCACCTTCTACAACGCCAAGGACATGATCCCCATTCCGGTCCTGCCGGAGTGGATCACCATTCTCCAGCACATGAAGGAACACGCCGTCGGCGAGAACGTCACGGACTTCCTGCTCAAGCTGGAAGCGGAGGTGAAGTACCAGCAGGTCTGCGAGGACGAGGCCGAGGACGAGGCGATGGCAAACGACGTGATGCAAGCAACCGAACTTGATATGGGCCGGACCCCAACCCTGACCGTGGTGGTCCCGGGGAGGGCTGGCTAATGGCGAAGAACGCATACGCCTGGTCCGTTGACACGCTCGGCGCGCAGATCCTCGGCGAGATCAACCAGGAGCGAAACGCGAAGGGCGGGACGGTGCCGGATCGCTTCCTGAACCTCATCCGCGAGGCCCTGCGGATGCTGTGGACGGTCCACGACTGGCGCTGGCAGCACCGGCAGGGCACGCTGACGATCCTCACCACCGACAAGGGCGATACGGGCGTGGCCGTGCCGGGCGACTTTCGGGAGATGCACGGCGGCCAGGCGAAGGATGAGGACGAGCAGGACGTTGTCGCCTTCACCGAAAGTACGGACAAGTGGCTGATGGCCCGGCAGGAGTTCGACAGCACGGACGACGGGCCTCCGCGCCTGATCTGCTTCATGCGCGATACGACGGAGGTGAACGATTTCGTCCTGATTGCCAAGTTCGTTCCGCCGGTATCGGACGCCGACTACGCTTTCCCTTTCATCTACCTGCCGATCTGCCCGCTGGATCTGGAGGATGGCCTGGGGGATGGCGAGGAACCCGATCCGGCGCACGCGGACTACAAATCCGACAGCGACGTGATCCCCATGCCGGCGGCCTTTCACGAGGGCTGGAGGCTGCTGGCGACGGCCAAGTGCCACGAGGTGTTCGGCAACGAGGACAGCGCCCGGCAGGCATGGGCGGCGTGGCGCCACTGGGAAAGGCAAACGATCGCCGAGAACGACGAGACGATGACGACCAACCCGGACCCGATCGTGGACGGCTATGACGATGTTGGGCATCTACCCAACCTCTCGCAGCCGGCCCAGCCGAATCCGTTCAAGGTGCTACGTGGGATTGTGAGCTGATGGCGACGATTCGGACAACGCTGCGCGGACTGAACACTGAGCTGCTGCCCCACCGCTGCCCCAGCGGCACGGCCGACCGCGCCGTCAACGTCACGCTCAAAGGGGGCCAGCTCCAGCGGCGCAAAGGCTTCTCGGTGCTGGAAAACGACGTGCGGGATTCGGGCGACGAGAACCCGGTCCTGAACATGGGCGTCGTGCATTTCGAGAGCGGCGACGTCCACATTGTCTGCAAGATGAACGATGGGGCCGAGGTGGACGCCGCGGCCGAACTTTGGGCCCGAGAGGTCTACGACACCGACGCCCTCGACTTCGCTGTGATCCTCACCGAGCAGGAGCACAACGCCGACGACCGCGGCTGGTTCTTCACCTGGGCGGACAGGCTGCACTACTTCGACCGGGCGGGCGGAACGCGCTGGCACCCGGACAATCTTTCCGACAACGACAAGGCGTTCAAGGCGGGCCTGCCGCGGCCGTGGGTCGGCTTGGTTCTCACCGCGGCCTCCGGGGGCGAAAAGGACGGCCGCTACCACGTCGTCGCCAGCTACGAAAACAGCGTCACGGACGAGATCGGGATTATCGACACTCCGCAGGGCGGCGGCTCGTACCCGCTGGCGTGCAGCATCGAGTCGCACACGGGCGGGATTATCGTTCTGAACTGGAGAGACGGCTTGGGGGGCTACAACGATCCCGACGACACGATCCGCGATCACACCAACGCCGCGAAGTACGAGTGGGATCAAATTCAGTTCTGGTGCAGCCGGGGCGACACGGAGTGGATCGGCCAGGCGGACGGCGTCGAGTGCTTCTCGTACCGTTTCTACCGGGACAACGTGGCGCTCAAGGCCACGGAGGCCCAGCCCGGCCTCAACAAAGCCGACGATGTGCACGATCCGCAAGAATACAACCGGAACAACGGGGGGGAGCCGCCCGGCAGCCAATTCGGGGCGTGGAACGGCGTGCAGGCCATCTACGGGGGCGTCTGGCGAAGCGCGGCCAAGGTCGCCTGCACCATCAACTACAGCCTGCCGCGGTTTCCGACGATGGTCCCGGCCCGATACACCTACACCGTCACGGGCATAGACGCCAAGACCGTCATCCCGAAGCCGTGGGAAGGCAAGTTGACGACCGGCGTTCCCGGCGTGACCAACGACATCGCCGCCGGCGGGGGCGTGACCGTGCTGTTCACGCCGACCAGCACGCACGCCCTGGACAGGGATGCCGATGGCCGCATCTGGGTGCGGGAAGTTCACCCCAGTATCGGCTGCGTCAGTCAAGGGGCGAGCGTGGGCAGCCCCTGGGGCGTGTTCGCCCTGGGCTACCGATCCCTGCTGAAGGTGACGCCAACCGGCGTCCGGGATCTGGCGATTCACCGGCTCGGGCCGACGCTGGAAGCGATCCCGACGGCCTACCGCTCCTTATGCCGAGTCGCCGCCTACGGGTACGAGAACGAAATCTGGGTGGCCGTCCCCAAGCCGGGCGGAACCAAGGCCCAGCGGATCATCGTCTACGACGTTACCGAGGACAACTTCGTCTTCTTCGAGCTGGCCTGCCTCGGTACGCGGGCGACTTATTCGACCGATCATGCCGGGGACAACAACGACGTCACGATCACGGCGGAGGCGCCCGGAGTGGCTGGAAACGACCTCACCCTGACCGTCGCCGTCGGGGGCACCGCCGGCAAGGAAGCGGTCAGCATCTCCGGCGATGACGTCACCGTAACGATCGAGGCGGAAGTCACCACCTGCCAGCAGTTCATGGACGCATTCAACGAGTGCGCCGACGTGGTGGCGGTGGCGACCTGTGAGCTGAAAGCCGGGAACGACGGCACCGGAACGCTACCCGGGGCGATCGAAAAGGTCAACCTGAGCGGCGGCGACGATGACGAGGGCATTACAGCCATGTGCGAGCTGGCCCTGCCGGACGCGGATCCGGTCATGCTGGTTGCGACGGATCTCGGGCGGATCCTCAAGTACCCCGACGGCGACAAGGACGGCGTCAACGAGAGGGAGGGCGAGGTGGACGAAGGCTACGGCTACGCCGCCCGCTGGCGGGGCTACTTCGGGCAGGAGCGGCTGGCGGTCACCAAGAAGCTCCAGCGGGTCTTCACGCATTGCGGCGCGTCCGTCGAGGACGCCGTGCGCCTGGCCGTCCGGGCGATGGGCACCGCCAACGAGAGCGTCAGCCAAGTATCCAAGACGCTCCAGAAGTCATCGCTGGTCGATGCCTCGCTGGTCGAGTTCGACCTGCCGCCGCGGAATCTCTTTCAGTTGGAGTTCTACAGCCCGCAGACGGTCGAGACGCAGTGGACGATCTCGGACCTGGTGCTGCGGATGGAGCCACAAAAACCGAAATAGGCTACGCGGCGGCCTTAAACGCCGCAGAGTTCGGGCCTACGAAAGGAGGCTCGACCAGGGCGAGGGCTTGACTCCCTGAGCGAACGACACGCTCATGGCACTGCTTACCAATTCACAGCAAAGAAGGGTCAACAGGGTCCTCCGGGCCGTCGGCCGGGTCTTCGACATCGCCGGTCGGATTCAGTACCTGGACACGAACGGCATCTACTACGGCCCGTCCACCGGCGTCAATCTCGTCGTCGGCGGGGTGGGCGGAATCGCTGCCGGTGACATCGTCTACGCCAGCGGTTACGACAGCACCACCGGCTACGCCGTGGTCCTGCCGGCCGACGCCGATTCCGCCACGGTGCCCCGGGACCTGTTTTACTGTCCTGCGGCGATTGCCGCCGAGGCAACCGGGTATGCCTACAAGAGCGGCAGGATAAGCGGCGTGAACACCAACAGCGCCGCGGCCGTCGGCTCTCCGATATACCTGCACACGACGGCGGGCGAATGGAGCGTAACCTCTCCCAGCGGCACCGCCGTGGTCGTCGAGGTCGGCACCGTCCTTATCAAGGACGCAAGCGTCGGCGTCGTTCACATTGACCTGCCGGGCGAGACGATCCGCGTCCATACGCACGCGGACAACTCTCAGGGCGGCACGCTGAGCACGGTGGACCTGGCGGGGACCACTTCGGCGAGCTTCCAGGTCAACTCGGCCGGACATTATGTGGAGATCTCGTCCACCGGGCAGACCAGCGACCACAGCTTCACCTTCCCCGATGCCAGCAGCGAGGTGGTGACGCTCATCGCCAGCCAGACGCTGACGAACAAGACGCTCACCACGCCGACGATTGGGGACTTGACCAACGCGACGCACACCCACGCTGATGCCGCGGGCGGCGGGAACACCCTCACGATCCCGACGATTGGGGACTTCACCAACGCGACGCATACGCACGCCGACGCGGCCGGTGGCGGGAACACCTTGACGATTCCGACCATCGCGGACTTTACCAACGCCACCCACGACCACTCCAGTACGGCCAAGGGCGGAACGCTGGCGTCGATCGCGGGCCTGACCGGCACGACCAACGCCACGTTCACCATCTTGAGCGGCGGCAATCAGCTCATCCTGAGTTCGAGCGGGTTGGGCGCCAATCGGACCTTCACCTTCCCGGACGCCAGCGATCAGGTTGCCGGCATCGCGGCGGCGCAGACGCTGGCTTCCAAGACGCTGACGAGTCCGCATCTCGGCGGCGGGGCACTAACCCTCGACGCGGCGGTGACGGTTAGCGGGACGTGGACGAACCTCGGCGTCGTCACCACCGTTGACATCAACGGCGGGACCGCGGACGGCATGACCATCGGCGGCGCAGCCGCCGGGGCCGGCTCGTTCACCACTCTGGGCAGCACCGGCACGGCCACGTTGAACGATGCCACGGTGGGTGGTGGTTACGGTTCGGCCGGCGTGACACTCTCGGCCGCGGGCGTGATTCAGGCCAACGGAGCAATCACCACCGATGGCGCCCTCACGGCTGCCAGTATGGTGTGCACCGCCGGCGCGACCTTCGGTGGCGGCTACGGAGCCGCAGGATGCACCATCACGCCGAATGGTCTTCTTGCGGGCGATATCCTCGACATCGAAATCACGACCGTCGTGAACGACGGGGGTGGGACCACAGGCGCACAGGCACAGATCGGCCTGGTTCAGATGCTCTTGGACGTCAAGGGCTAGTCGAAGCGAAAGGAGACAGAAATGTCAAAGCCAGAGGAACAGTTGCAGCCGGAAGAGTCGGCGAAGTCGGCCGAAGAGCAGTTGCGCGAGCGGCCGCGCGTCACCCCGGCTATTCAGCCGGGCGAAACGCAGGCACCGCAGGCGCTCCCCGTGACCGCCCTGCTGGTGGTCGCAGCCGGGACGCAGTTCAGCATCAGGTACTGCGACATCCCGCTGGGGCAGCTCCAGCAGATCCTGGCGGCGATCACCAAGCTCGTCGGGGCAGACATGGCCGCTGCGGCGGCCAAACAGGAGGCCCTGGCAGCCAAGTCGGAGCCGGAGCCACCGGCCGAGGACGCCGCCGAGCCGGCTGAAAACTGACGGGTCCGGCCGCGGAGGCCGGCGGCTTTCCTCCTTTCACCGTCGGCCACCGCGGTCGGAGAGGACTGAAAGATGCCGTTGCCTGAGCCGACATCAGGCGAAGGAGAGCGCGGCTTTATCGGCCGCTGCATGAGCAGCAAGGCGATGCTGCGGGAGTACCCCGAGCAACGCCAGCGAGCGGCCGTGTGCTATTCGCAGTGGCGTCGCAAACCGCGGTCGCCGACACGGGAGCGAACAAGATGAACAGAACGCAGTATTGGCAAGACCAGAAGGACACGACAACGGTCACCGGCACTTCGGCCGTCACCGTCTTCGAGGTGGACATGCGCGGCCGGAAGTTCCTGAGCTTCAAGATCAAGCCGGTCAGCGAGGCGCTCACGGCCTGTGTACTCGAAGGCAAGGTCGGCTTTGGCGATGCGGCCTGGGTCACGCTCGTCAGCACGACGGCTCAATGGACGACCCCTAGCGGGATGGTGTTTGGCGCAGACGGCGGAGACCTGAATGCGCTGGCGGCTGGGTCCACAGGGGTGGCCATCATCGAGCAGACGGCCTTTGCCAAGATGAGGCTGCGGGTGACGGCCGCTGGAGTCGGCACGATCATCCATAGCTACGGAGCAAGCTAGTGAGCTGGACAATGAGAGATGGTCCCAGCCTGGGGACAAGCATTGAGACGGCCGAACTCGCGGCTGACGCGGTCACCTATGACAAATTGACAGCGGGCGCTCCCCACGACTGCCTGCTGGTCGCCGCAAACAACTCACCCGCGAAGATCAAGGCCACGGCGGATTACGTCTGCGACGGCGTAGACGACGACGTGCAGATTCAGGCCGCAATCACTGCTGCCGGGGCATACGGTGTTCGGGCTACGGTCAAGCTCGGGCCGGGCACCTTCAGTATTGGTGCGACCATCAGCATCGGCGGGGCGATGATCCTGGAGGGGGCAGGCGTCTATGGCACCACCCTCAATCTCGCCGACGGCGTGAACGCCGACATGTTCGAATACGGCGGGGGCAGCGTGGAAGCCTTCTTCATC
>Ga0114918_10000193_pt1 | contig 50153 bp, 91 predicted proteins | sample LantaG_FD_87015 | JGI IMG/M metagenome (GOLD analysis project Ga0114918, IMG submission 87015) | Deep subsurface microbial communities from Baltic Sea to uncover new lineages of life (NeLLi) - Landsort_02402 metaG | ecosystem: Environmental > Aquatic > Marine > Oceanic > Sediment | place... | reverse complement strand
CGGGCGACGGGCGACGGGCGACGGGCGACGGGCGACGGGCGACGGGCGACGGGCGACGGGCGACGGGCGACGGGCGACGGGCGACGGGCGACGGGCGACGGGCGACGGGCGACGGGCGGCTTGATCTCAATAATCAAAATAATCAGCCTACATGGTTTCTTGTTTGACTTTCCCCTATTTTATGGTACAATTACAGTGAGACTAGCGGCGATTGGCACACCAATTGCCTATCCGGTACAAGCTGCGCGCTATGGCCTGTTAGTACAATCGGAGAAGTTGTCTGGACCCCGACAAATTGAATATGTCGGCCGGCCCCGCAAAACGGATTTTAAGGTGCGGGGGTATAACGAGAGCCGGGCGCAGTAACCCGCAAATAGCGTATTCTGCCAGAATTTAAGCAGAGAAGTATTCTATACCGCCCTGAGTATGTAGACATGGGAAACGGGCAAAACATTCAAGCATATCGCTGCACTAGCAGTTTCTAAAGTGTTCGCGCATAGCAAAAGCCCGATGGCGGCACATCGGGCCTTTGTCACGCAACTCTAACTCGCGTATGAGCTTGCTTAACCAAACGGCGTTTTTGTTAGGGGCAGACGCAGCCCGCCAGTTACAACAAGGTTTAGGCAATCCTAGCCGCCCATCAAACAATTATTACTCAAACATCGGGTACAACTCTTTTAATCGTTACAATTTTTTATGCCAATATCTTTAATCGGTCGGCAGTGTCTCAAACCAACCCCGCTCGTAATAAACGGCTATCTTAGACGGGAGCTGCGCTTCAATAGAAGTCATTGGAACACCAGCCAAATTTTCATCAACAGCCAGAATCACGAGGGTGTTAAGATTCACGTAAGTATCACGAGGGGCAAACCCGCCTAGCCCACCGTAAAAACGGGATCGTATCTCGGGAATCAGTTTGCCATTTGTAGCTACTACCCGCAGCAACTCGAATAACCGCCCGGTATGCTCGACGTAAGCTGTTACGCCAGGGGGTAATTTCTCCGACAACCAATGGTTGATTGTTGTTACACCAAAATGTTGCATTTTCAATCTCCAGTATACAGGCCGCCCGCAAAGGCTGGCGGCAATCCTATTACTACTTCAAATGTAGCATACTGTGCCCGAATGTCAAGCGCCGTTTGTAAAGAAAATCCAAGATTTTCGCCGCCTGGAGGCGGCAGGAATTAACCCGCCCCCTATTTAGGGTCGGGAACTCGCGCTCCTTCAGCTTCGGCATCCTTTTCGGAGCCTAAGATTATCGGCTTAACTACAGTGGCAATATCTTTGAAAATGATAAAGACAACGGCCCCTAATTCTTCAGGGGTCGCGCCAGAATCAACCAAACATTTAAGAGATTGCTTAACGGTGTTCACCACCCACGCGACTCGGGATACCGTTGTCTCGTTGACGAGTTCTCCTCGGTCATTGAACAAACCAGACATTATGTTATCTCCAGATATAGGTTTGGCAGCAAAATAAATTTCCAATAGTTCAGTTGGGTTCATTATCCTCGTCTACTCGCCTGTGCTGGCACTGCCTTGACCACTTTGGTTCAAAGGCGCGTAGCGGAGTGACACATAGCCTCCCACCAACCGCGTGGGAACAGTGCGAACTTGTGGGATCGACGCTTGTGTTGAGGCCAACTTTCCCTGGACAATCTGGTCGACTACTTGGTATTTTGCTTTTGGTTGGTTGCCGCGTGTATCTGGTCCGCGACCACTGAACAAATCAGTCATCGTGTTATCTCCGGAGTAGTGGATAAGTTCTGGATTAGGTTTCTTCAAGGCCCGGGACGTTGGAAGCTAGTGACCAGTTCCCGCCGGGCACAAACTGCCAACTAAGGTGCGGCATATACACGTATGTCCAACAGTCGAGGGTCTCAAAATAATCCCGACAGGTTAGTTTAACCTGTAACATAGCACGCTTGTACGCGAAACCCTCGTTTTCAAACCTGTCAAGTCGATCGAGTAGCCCGTTAATATCTACCGCTTCATAGATTTCTCCTTGCGCAAAGTCGTTAGGGTCGCATTGAGTCAACACCATTCCGGGACAGCCGCCCAGGTCAACCAATGCACATCCGGGAACAACTCCTTTACCAACATACTGACAGCCACAACCGTCGAGGAGTGAATAGTTACATTCCCCCTGCTTCAGTGTGCCGTAAACCAAGATAAATTTCGTCATTGTGCCATTTCCTCACGTATGGTTTCCAGTCCGATTGTCCGAATCATTCGTTTCTCGTGTTCTGAGAGAAGTGGATTGTTATGGAAGCTCGGCGTTGATTCGATGCTTTCCCATGTATCGACGCCCGCTGCTAGGCGAGCCGCCAACGTGGCGACACGCCGAGTCCACCCAAGTTCATCCATAAGCAGCTTGCGAGTTTCCAGGAATCGCATTAGAACCACCCTTCAAACAACGTGCGATACAGCTTCTCCGTTGACATAGGGCCGTGGCAGCTATTGAGCGCCTCTGTTAAGGTCATTGCCCCCTCTTCACACGGAACAAATAGGTTATTCCAATCAGGAATTCCAACGCCTTTTTCTAATTTCACAAAAGGGTTGTAAACCGTGACCGCGCCTGTCGGGACATACGCCGAGTTGATGTATCGCTGTGGGATAGTTTCCGCAGTGGTAGTTCCCCATGCACGGTTGCTTCGGTTGGACGACATGTTACGAGTAGTTGTGGAATTATTGTTACGCTGACTATAGCCGTTTTTGCTATAGCCGCGCGACGAGGAGTTTTGGGTGGTTGTACCACTGGCCTTTGTAGCTGAATGGCTGCCACTTGTTGCCTTAACAATCGTGCGCATTGTTTCAATGTAAGGTCGCTCAAAGCTGTAGAAAGCATCGTCCTCGGCTCGAAGTAGGGCTTGATCGTTCTGCCATCCCGCCCACCGAGCATAGTCCTCGTCAGAAAGATTCTGCACGAATACAGGCAGCGGGCGTGGCGGTAGCTTGTCAATAACAATAATTTGCGCGGACACGGGAGTCGCAAATAGCATGAACAAGATAAACAAAAAACTTCGCATTAGTAGCTCCACTTGGTTAGGCGTTCTTTGTGATTTCTTACGGATCGGGCAAGTTGGTTTTTTCAATTCGTTCAATTGTTGGGCATTCAACGGGGATGACAAAGGCTTCAAACACTTTCCCCACCCCTTCTTGTGGTCGGTTTCGCAGTGCTTTAGAAAACGAACTATTGGTAAAACCAACTGGAATCGCCGCGCCTGTTACAACAGCATAAAGATCATCCTTGTACCACCCGCCACTCCTACCGCATTGGCAGGTTATTTCATGCCCGTTGCCGAGCTTGCGAACATCTTGACAGACGGGGCAGAAAAAAAGCTTCATGGTTTCACGCTTTCCCAAAGTTCGTTAATACTTGTGTATTTTGGCGGCACGTCGTCTCTTGTTTTAGCGCCAATGATAAAGGTGCCATTCTTTTCGGCATCAACAAGATCAAAGGACCAATTTCGATCAACTCCATGCAACATTTCAAGCATATCGTCACGACTTTTTCCTTGCAACTCGCGGTGAGAAAAGTAGGCTTGGGCATACATCAACACTGAATTACGGGACCAATTTGTCGCCCGCCAAAGAAAATAGTTGGCTATTTCCGACTCGGGAATACCGAAGGCACGGGCATCGAAAGTAGCCAGGTCTTTTACACCAACCAGACGCATGGCACGATTAAAGGCGGCCGTCATAATTGACGCGCTCACACTTTCAAGCTTCGACTTGTTATACCCAAACCACGGCTGTGTCTCCGACCTGTCATAATCGGTCAATAGGAAGCTGGCTTCATCACTTTGAACATAGCCTAGCTTGAACCCAGCCGCCTCGCGCGCAACGTGCAGAGCGGCAAAGATCATTGCGTCCATGAACTTCGCTGAAAAGGGCTTTGGAAAATTGCGGGTAAATGTACGAAACGCTATACCATTAACACGAATCACGACAGGGGTGCGCCGTGTTGTCCGAATCATTCGTTTAAGATAAAAGCGACACGGATTTTCGTATATCAGTTTCATGCGGTCGCCGAGTGTATCTTTTAACATGAAGTTACTCCAATAATTAAAATCAACAAGATAACCGCTGTAAGGAACATTAGAACACAGTTGACTAATGCTTTGAATGTAACAGGCTGCGGCTGAAACATGACAGGTAACGGCGGAAACTGCACATCGACTACCACCGGCGCCGGGCGGGCCGCCGGGCGCGGCGCCTCCTTTACTCTTTTCTTAAACAGCTTAGTTCGTTTAGCAAACGCATTGAACCAAGCATCAGGAACATCATCGCTGTCAACTTGTTCAAGTACGCTTAACTCCTGAACAGGGCTGACCACTTCGGTTAGATTGCTAATCGAGCCCCGCCACGTAGCGTACAGCACCCCTTTGAAACCCGCCGGACTCTGGTTTGTTACCAAAATATAGTTGTCACCGTCTTTATAGAAGCTGTATTTTGGCATTAAGGAGCCCCTCCTGCAACAAGATCATAGACAAGTGATTCTATCCGCTCGCTACCGTTTTGAACGATTTCATACAAAAGACTTTCTGTAACATATTGACCAATAGACCCGATCCGCCATTCCTCGTGTCCGGGTGGGCCCCCAAAGTACCAAATGTTGTCCAGCCTTTCTAGCGGTTTTAGTAGGTTGTAGGGGTTGTTAGCCAAATCCTCGAACGGCATTAAAACTGTCTGCCCTGGGACATAAACACCTTTGGTAAGATATTCACTGTTCAGTTTTTCAAGAACACATAACACTTCTGATAGCGTCATACTTTTGGCGATAAGTACGAGGGTGTCAATGGTACTGAACGTGAGTTTATACGTGGACAAAACCTTCACCCGGGCCTATTTGGCAGCTTGTAGCAAGGCGGCCATCGCCGCCCTTCAATACAAGCCTACCATACGATTCTTCATTGTCAAGTAAAATTTTTGGTGCCCGGCCTTAATTTGGTTATCTCTTCATCCGCAGGTTGCCAAAGATGGGGGGCATTAGCTCCTTGAAGTCTTCAAACAGATCATTGAAGATGCGCTGAATCTCTCCTTGAGCATGGGAGCCGCCCTGAACTCGAAGAATCTGTCGCCATTGTTGTACACTATACGGAATAACAACCTCAGTTTTCGTCGCACCTGGCAGCGCGTAACGAGCATCTTGGATTGAAATTCCTTCCTTACATTCCATCAGGTATTCGCTATAAGCATAGTCCATCGCCGCGATCCAACGACACTGTTGGGTTGTCGCTGCCTCCCAAACTTCCCCGTCCCGTAATAACCGAACACCGTTTTCAGAGTATTCAGGGGTGTAGTTACCCGGCTCAAGGCCCACATACGGGGGGCAGATCACTTGCTGCCCGTGTTTGCCCCCGTCACAAAATTGCTGGCCCTCCTGACTGTACGCGGCGGCACGGTATCGTACAAGCTGGTGTAAAGCCGCGTGGGAGCAAATGATTTTAACTGTAATACTAGCGCGCTCAAACGCACTTTCATGGTGGTTGGGGCAAGTGAGGCGGGTAAAATGCTTGGCCAGTCCTTCGTTAATCCAGTCCTTCAACTTGTACCAAACATACCCCCGCCGCTTGATATATTGCTTGACCCCGGTGGGGTTGGTAAGAATCTCGAAACTAGGTTCCACTACTTCGATCATTGTACTGTCTCCAGTAATGTGTCTAATTCGGTTTTTCCAACATACCCGCGCGCTGGAATTGTGCCCCAAAAGTGATAATGTCCGGCCCATGGATAATAGTCGTGATGTGCCTCGTGGACTAGGACAATCAAAAGAACATCATCGGAACAATCCCAAATTTCTGAATCAATAATACAACCGGGACACCATGGAAAGTTAACACCCGCGACGAACTTGAGAGTTTGGATACGGACACTAAAACGCCCCACTCGCCGGTAACGGCGTGCTGTATAATTTAGAACACCCTTTAACTTTTGCTCAGTACAAGCAGCCCCCAATCGTTCTATTTTAACAATAACACGGTCTAATTTTGCTTGATTTACAGGCGTATCGCCAACAGGTAACACCATGGACACAAAGGGCAGCAGAGCCGTGCCGACTATTACGTTAACAAGGATACGCTTTAACACCCTAAACTTTAACTGTATCCAACTTTTCAACTTGCGGGTACCTCCGAGTCAACCTTTATTATGTAGGTTCCGGGCTCCAGCCAGCGATCCCGACAAAGGATGTTCAACACATCGCTGGTCGACAACTGGATAGACACCCCGGTCTCGTAAAAATGCTTGACTTGTTCACTGCTATACCCATCAAGTTCACCGGATACCTCGAACTCATAACAGTTTTCCCTTTTACACCGCTGCGCAAAAGTGAATCCAAATTCATTTGCGCCGTAGAATTTCCAGAGAATGTTATCAATGATTCGATAGTCGAGCTTAAAGTGACTAACCCTTTCTCGCTCGTACTCAAAAGTCCGAACAGTTTGGCGGGTGCCTATCCAGCCACAACAGTGGCAGCAATGGGCGTGGGTCCGCTGCGTGTGGAGGGACTGATAAAGCCGCGCGTTACAGTCTGGACAGTACAAAATTTTATGAGTGGCCATCAAGTCTCCTTACAGTTTTCAGCGGGCGCACCGACAAACCCGCAATTCACAAGAGTCATACATTACCGTAGTTAGCTTCCGGTCGGCGGGCTGCACGCACGCTGTTTGTTGTCAAGTCCACTTGCATAATAACTATGCTTGTCCATTAACTTGAACAGGTGCAAATAGGCCCGCGCCTCCCCGCTAGCAATTTCGTCTTTGGTTGCGTCCCGAAAGTCTTTGGTTGGAAATGAGTCGGCGACCCCTTCAACGAACAGACAAGCCTCCCTGTTTGAATGGGACGGCTCCCAACACGTTGTCACTTTACAGACGGGGACAGGGTTCAGGAACCGCACATCTATAGGCGCTACGAAGCTCCCCGGCTCAAAGTAGTTGAATCTTACGGTAAAGGTTTTCTCACGTCTCATAGCGTTCACTTCGATTATGGTTTTATTACCGTTACTCGTTCAAGTTCTTCGTACTTACAACCATGGTCGCTACGGTGCCGGAGAAGCCGTTGGGCAGCTTTGGCGTCACCTTCCATAGCCGCTGTGTGCCATGCACGCTGTTTGTTGTCAAGTCCACTTGCATAATAACTATGCGTGTCCATTAACTTGAACAGGTGCAAATAGGCCCGCGCCTCTTCGGCATCTGTACTAGCACTGACGAAGTAGTCACCATGCTTCATTTTCAAAATCAAGATTTTCATGGTACGTTTTTCTTTTGTAGTAGCCCCGGCAGGATTTGAACCTGCACACCCGAAGGCATTAGTTCTTAAAACTAACATGTCTACCAATTCCATCACGGGGCTAAGTAGTCAAAGTATAGCATACTTTTGGCACTTGTCAAATCAGCAAACCCATTTCCGTACGCCCCGCCCCTCTAGAAAAAACCAATTAGGTTTCCAGCTACCTCGCAAACCCGTAACGCGCCGTAATCTCTGCGCAGGCGGCATTTCGAGAAAATCAAGCAAGTCCCGAAACGAACTGGGGGTGGCGTAACCCTGCCCAGGTACCGGCTCCCAGTTACCAGCAATGTTGGCTTCCAATTGATAGTGCCGAATTTCAAGGCGTTTCATAGCTCACTCACTCGTTGTAGTTTCTTGCCGCCAGCGAAATCCGAGGCCCGTAGTTAGGTGCCCTCCTCGGCGGCCTCAGCAGCCTTCAAGGCGTGCAATTCGTCTAAACATTTCATACTGGGGCGAGTGCCTAGTCGGTATGCGGCCAACAACTTCTCGTAACACAGCCGAAACCTTAGCAGTCGTGCGTTTTCGGCTTCCAACCGCTGGATGTACTCTATGTCTGACATTTTAACCTCCGCACCCGCATGGATAATGGCCGCAGTAATCGCACGCCAGGTGGGCGGCAACAAACTCGGCGCTTGTCATCCATTTGCGATGTTCAATTGAAAACACTTCCTCGAATTGCTGGATTACCGCCGGGTTATGCACAGCAGCAATCACCTGCGAGTTTCGACTAGCGACCCCCCGGAACTGTCGGGTTAGTACGCCGCAGGACCGGATACTAAGTGCTGCATCAGGTTCATCCATCATCACTAAACAATCAGCGGCCTCCTCCAAGGCATGAAGCATAGCCAGATTACATTCGCCATGACTGGAAAACTTCGACGCAACCTGAAAATGAATGTTGTCTCCAAAGTAGGACTTTGTCCGGGGATTATCCTCCTCGAAGTCAAACATATAGCACCGGCACACCTCACAGGACACTTTGATCTTTTTCTTCAAAGCACGATTGCAAACATCCTCCTTTGATCCAGCGGCTTGTATTGCTTGTAGCAGGCTACTTTTGCCGCAGCCTTGATCGCCAACTAAGAGGTTGACGCCGGGACGGAACTCGAACCGTTCGCCTATCTTAAAGCAGCGCCAATCTTCAATAAACTCAATTGAGTGAATCATTTTGAAATCGCTCTGGTACTAAGTGCCCTTGTAAAATTTCGGTGTGTTTTATTGCCAATTCCGTATGACCTTCTTCCATCTCAGTTAGAGCGGGCGAAAACCCACCGTCTAAAGCAAAAGCCAAAAGACGTGCGTCCCACGAGCTTACCGCATAAACAGTATAAACCGTTGAGGGACCATAATGATCTTGAAAGACTCCTACTTTCCAACGCTTAACTCGGATTGATTTTATGCGCGTCATACACAGCCTCCATGTGGACGTAAATGTGATTGAGGGCCTCCAAGGGCAATTGTGCGAGATTCACCCGCTTGCTTAAGACAGCAATTTTGCACCTCAAGGTCTGGCATAGTTGCTTCAATTTAAGCTTCGCCACCTCGCCGTCCCGAGGTAAGCGAAGCCGGTCACGATTCCAACCGCCGATTGTTCCAATTTCCCGTTGAGTACGCTTATTGAATCGTGTTTCACCTACGATGATTTGTGTTGCTACAACACGATCCACGGTTACAACCGTAGGATAATGGCCAGGACTCGCAACGCGAATCAACTCATCACCAACCCGTACATTTTCAAGTTCCATCGTTTCTCCTGGTAGTTGAGTTATTGTCTTAAATCACGAAAGCAAAGTGACCGGGATTCGGACCCGGACCTGCAAAGAGCTGCGCTCCCATTACACCACCACCTCGCGGAAACAAACGTGTGACAGAGTGCAAACCACCTTCCTGGCAAGGAGGGAATTGAACCCCCAGAGCCTGTAAGGCGCCTAACTTGCGGTTAGTTGTGGGCTCAGACCACTACCCAGCTAACCAATCCAGCAGCTTACACACCTACATCTGTCCGACCACTGCTTGTCGCATTGGTCGCAGCCTAGAATACTCGGATTGGGGTTTGTACCCCGTCCCGATTCACAACATACTCTTGGCTGCCATTTTCGTGAATTGAATAAGTCTCGTCGCCAATCTGCACGTAATCGACAACTGGGTTATCAGGTGAAAGATCGTCGTGCTTTCGATCACTTAGGGTTGGGGGCTCATAATGCCCGTCACGTTCATCATCGAAGAATGTACGCTGTTGCAAGGCGTCCGGTATTCTCCCGTTGAGTTGATCCTTAATATGCCGCGTTGTAGCCTGACTGAAACTCAAAAGCCATGTAAAACCAATCTTGCGTGTTTGGGATGCCAGCAAAATTCTGTCCACCACCAAAGACACCAGGTTGCCCCCGTAATATCTTCGGGCGCCTTTGGGACCACCGAGAAAACGAATCTTAACAACAACTGCCGACCCCGCACGCGCTGTTTGAGTTAGTTCAAATTCATCTGGAGTGGTCCAATACGCAAATAGTCTGTCCCGATTTGGTTGGTGGTACATTTCATCGTGCTGGTACTGATAAACTCGCAGGAGCCAACAGGCTTCAGCCACGGTAAGGCACCGCAATGTATTGAGTAGTGTACTAACAGGGGTCATCACATTCCCAGCTTTTGAACTTCGGCCATTCCTGCCGTATTCGACTCAAACAGCACCGCATCGCACAACATTGTGAGGATTGTGCCATCAAACCAGCCCCCCTGGTTAGGAGGGCCACCAAAGAACCGAATGATGCCAAAACCAGCACATTTCATGTCAAGTAAATAATCCGCCAAATCCTCCAAGGCGCTCCGAATGGTATAAAGTTGGCCGTCCCAAATAAAACCCTTATTGGCGGAACTGTATCGTTGAGCCAGCGTGACCAGGGCGCCTCGAACACTAAGACCCGCAAACTGCGTTTTAAGTGTGGTAGTGTTGGTCATTTTGTGGCTCCTTATAACAACCATACCATTCCCACGCAGTTTGTCAAGCATAAATCTTATTTGCTTGCGGGTGCTAACAACTAAAGCCGCCAACTTCCCTTGGAAGTTTATCGAGAACCCCCACCAGCCCCCCCGTGCTCAATATTCAGTATAATCCGATCAAGTAGTAAAGTTAGCAACGATCCTGTGTGAATCTTGAGGCGGTTTGGCGGGCCCCCGAAAAATTCAATAATCTTAACGTCAGCGGCAGTCCAGGACGACATATCATTGTCGGGTGTTGCCGCGTGCTCTAGTCTCTTGGCAGTCCAGGAATGTCGAATACCGTCCTGCACCCCAAGCCACCAGAATAGTTCATTCTCGTGTCCCAGAGCCGCCAGTATTTTGGCCGCTCCAGCGACCGTGGCATTCTCCAGCCGGCGTGGCAAGCGGGCTAAGCACTCTTTCACCAGCCGCCGCCGATACTTGCTTTTAAGTTGCGCTGCCATTGACCCCCTCCAGAAACCTACTAACAATGTTATCATTCCCAGCAGCGACGTTGTAGAATAGTCGGTCAATCAACAACGTGAGAAGCGAACCGCCATACCAATCTTCCTCGTCTGGCGGGCCGCCCCAGAATGTTACAGGGATGCGGCAAGCAAGCACCCCGGTTAGTATGTCGCTTACTAAACTAATTGGGGTCGTGACTCTTTTCTGCCACGGACTTTCACCGGGGACCAGTATTTCGTCTTCGCCCGCGCCGAAAATGTATGCCAAATAATTAACAACCCGGGGAACGGTGAGATGCTGCAATGACGCATAAGCAAGATCGGAATCCATTAGACCATCAGGATACGTGGAAACAGGATACGCGGAAACAGGCTGGTGTAAACCCATGCTTAAGTCCCTTCGCCAGTTTTCACGGATTGCAAGTCAGTTCCGACCCAACGAGCTATTTCAGCGGCGCCTCGCTGCACTATCTCAGAAAGAACACGGTCCTCCAGGAGTGTTTGAAGCGTGCCCCTGTACCACTTTAGTTTGGTTGGCGGGCCGCCCCAAAACCAAAACTTAGGCGTCTCTTTCGCCATGCGGCCTTGACACCCTGGAAAATAATTCTCGTCGGCAAGGTCGTAAACTTTCCACTTGGCATTGTCGCAGTGAAATTCATCGCCCTTGTATCCAAAGGCATCTAGGAGGCTGATAGCACCCTCTAAACAAATGTTCTTAATAGTAGCTTTGATTGCCGCGATATTTTGAGCGGACTCGGATTCTGGCCCGGGAGTCTGAGTACCCCCCATCTGTTGGATAAGGCGCGTAACTTGGGTATCATAAGCCTCAACAGGGACGAGGGCGTAGGAAGTCGTCATACCAATTTTGTCCTCATGTCCACGCCCTTCTGGGATAACAGATAGGCTTGTTCGATTTGGCTGCCTTCTAACTGGTCTTTCCAACAGGCGTCACACACCCACCGCCACAAATCATGTGGCTCGACGGTTTTCAACCATTCTGGAAACCCGGCAAAATCAGTTTGTGGCATTATTGTCTCCACCTGCTACAAGGCTACCATTCTTTTTAGGGGTTGTCAAGTAAACGTAATTTTAGGCGCCTTCAAGTACCATGTTTTTCAAATCCTGAAGCATAGTGACTCTCAAGGCATTTTGCTCAGGTGTGATAGCCCGCGAAGGCATTTCTGGTTTGCCCCTCACCTTGAATGTTTCAGCATGTAGCCATTTACCCGCCCAGCGTTCTACCTGACTTACGCTGGCTACAGGCACTTGCGGAAAGGTGTCCGTAACTTCACACTCTTGAATAAAGCGCCTCTGATCTCGACTAAGCCATCGCTGGTAGGCGGCAGGGTCGTCATTTCGTAACTTGTTCGCCATTAGTCGGCAAAAACGGCGTACCAACGTGGCACGAACAGCTTCGCCAACAAGGCCCCGTAGGTCAACAAAGTATGTTGCAATTTCTCTTAGCATTATGACTCCTGGTTGGGTTCAAGTATTGATCGGGTCATGTGACAAGTAGCTTCCTCTGACCAGTCAAATTGATCGTAATGATTTGGCCACTTTGGATTTGGCGCATTTTCGTTATTCAGGGCTCGGTCAATTTCCAGCAGCCGCCATTGGTCAATCTGAAAATAGGGCGGGAGATGGTGGGCCTCAAGCCATTCTTCAACGCCGTGGCTAAGTACGCCTTGCGGACAACCTATGTGAGCGCAAAGACGCTTTATTGCCGTCTCGCAAAGACCTTGGAACTGGAGATTAGCACGATACTCCGTATGCAAGGCGTCCCACCCGACCCATAAAGGTTTCCTCCATCGCCCCTCTTGTTTCTTCTGGGCTATGCGCGTCCGGATATTTTGAGAATAGACAATACCGCGAGCAGCAGCCTCATCAAAACAAAGCAGAGCAAAATGAAAGTAAGCTTGTTGCCAGTCGTGCCACGCATTCCAAATGTAGCGGTGCTCCCAAGGCACCCTGGAAGGGTTGTCACGCTGAACCGACTGAAAAGTATAGCCCAGAGTAAGCAACATACCCCGCAGTGTATCATCGCTGTAGCATGATACACTTCGATGGAAGTTTGAATACGGGACGTATATTGTGCTAAACATCGTGAATTAACCTTACTGGATGGCCAATTGGATACTGACTGTCCCGGGGGTACGGTCTCATATCGTCGTGGGCTACTCCAAACCGCTCTCGGTGTATTAAAACAGCAATCTTCCTGTCTTTGCATACCAAAACCTCTAAGGTAATGACTCCCTCTTCACTGGTATGCTCGGTTTCAATGAGATAGCCCCATTCAAATTGGGCGACCGTCATAAAACGTACAAAGTTCACGCCGATACTATCAAGTCGAAGGTAATTCTGATTGATCTTCAGGAACCGCTCGAAAAACGAAACTCGCATCTCAATCCCCATACGCACCTATGAAATAGGGCGGCCGGGAGAGCACGCCGCCCTCAACAAAAACTGTCAAACTGTTAACTTGGCCTCTTTTCGCGCCCGCGCCAGCCACTCTTCGTGACTCTCAATACGGCAGTTTTGTTGTTCGACCATTTCCTGAACCCAGGAATCATCTTCAGTGTGCCGCTCGCCGCAAGCACAAAGACCCACCAACAAATCACAAGTAGTAACAAACCGCCGCATCCTCGTATGAACCATGCGGTGTTGCCACTCAGCAGGATATGTAACGAATTGGCCCTTGTGACCAAATCGTTTCAGCATTTGCACCACTTTTGCCATATCTCGCTCTCCAGACTTAGCGTTTCTTGTTGTCGTCCGCTACTCAATCATACTACAGATTCAGGCTTTGTCAACTCAAATTCTCGCAACCGGAGACGAACGGCCTCTTTGTAGTTGTCAAGGTACTTGGCGATATACTCGTCATAAGGCGTTTTTACCTCAGCGCTGCTGGGATCAATATAGTCGTCAAAAACAGCCACCACGTCAACTGTGCCGAAAACACCTTCCACAACCCGCCAGTGCTCAATGAAAGTGCCGCCAATGAGCCTAATATCAAATGGCGGCTCGGGCGGGCCGCCCGTGGCCACCACATCGTATACTACGTCAATTTCAAGGACTGTTCCCGGGTCCGGATTAAAAGGGATTACTAATTTCATTGTGTGTCTCCAAACTTCACTCTAGTAGACTAATTAGAATTTGCGGCATTGTTCGTAGTCAAAGAAAAACCAGCGATTGAAATGCCGGACTGACGAATCCCGGGCCACATGCCGCAAATAGTTCTCGATTTCGTCCCAAGTCGAGAAGATCAATTCATGTGGCAACGTGCCCACCAGCCAATTAGGCGTATTTTCTTTCCCCTGCTCCATGTGAATAATGATGGGCTTCTTCTGGCGATTAGCAAGAAATAGCTCCTCGAAGGTTCCACATGCCTGAACCTCCAGGTCTATATTCACAATCAAAAAGTCAGAAATGTCAACCATTCGCAGATCAACCGCCCGAATGATCTTAACTTGCCGTGCAATTTCGTCGTATGCGCCAATCGTCTTAAGTTCCACGATTTCAGCACGCATTTTAGCATCTTCGATGCCAATATCAATTGGCTTATGAGTCGGATCAAGCCAATAGATTTGCAAATCGGCAAGTTTACGTTGTAGGTTTACCCGCCAGGTCTCCCCGCCATCAGCTACGCGGTCCATTGCACCGCACAAATAACCCCGTGTGTGATGTAGGCGATTCGTGGCCCCGCCAGAAGTGTACTCGTTGCTACGGGCTGGCATATTAGTTTTCCTGTAAATTGAGAATCGAAACCACAAGATCGGCAGCTAACTTAAGGGTGCCAACCTGAAACCCGCAGGCTTCTCGGATTAAAACGTGTTCGTGACAATTGCCTTCAGATTCCATTACAAGAGTAATGGGAGTGCCGACTGCGTCAACCCATGCAATTTCCATCACGGAGCCGATACTTGGTTTTTTTGCACCTAGCAGGTTCACAACTAATAAGTTGCAGCGTAGCGCGTCCCAACGGTCTCGGGTGTAAATACCTTTTGGACAAGCTAACGGTGTTGTGTACCGAATCTTATCAATTTCAAGCTCATGCTTAAGATCGCTTTTTCCACGCATCGGGTCGACGCACTCAACATTAAACCGTTGAAGCAAGCCTGCAAAATACCTGCGCCAAGTTGTACACAGGCCATAGGAACAACCACCTATTGGACCTGCAAGGTAGACAAGTTGATTATTCATTCGTTCTCCAAGTAATGAGGCATAAGTTCGGTAACTCGTGATGACCCCAGTCGGGTGCAACCAAGATCAAGGTAGCGTTCAGCATCCGCATAAGTCTTAATGCCTCCGCTGGCCTTGACTGCTACCTTCGATCCCGCGCCCCTCAACCCCACGGCCTCAACCATCAGGCGGACTGCTTCAGGGGTAGCATTACCGGAACCGTAACCAGTTGAAGTCTTCACAAAATCTGCCCCCTCTCGCGCGGCACAAATACAAGCAAACGTAATTTCAGGCCCCGTCAAGTAGCAGGTTTCAAGAATTACCTTTAATAATACGCTATATGAACTACAAATCTGCGCGGCGCCTTGAATCTCGTCCTCAATAATCTCCCAATCACCGTCTTTCATTGCAGCGATATTGAGTACCATATCAAGTTCATCAGCCCCGGCATTCATTAAATCCTGGCACGCAAGGGTCTTCACAACCGGCGAATCCGACCCATGGGGAAAACTGACAACGGTGCCGACGCCAATTGGATGGTTTTCAAGAAGCCGGGCTGCAATGGGAACATGATAAGGTTTGACACATACAGAAGCACAACCATGCTGAATAGCTTTTTGGCAACAAAGCGAAACGTCAACGGATGTTGCAGCAGGCTTCAAACATGCCAAGTCAATTGCAGCGGCTACTTCTTCGGGGGTGTACTTACACATAGTATTCTCCACTTAATTTTCTCGTTAGTCCTAAACACGATTTGCATGCCTTTTACAGGTGTCTTTTGCAGCTTTTAGAGTTCGATAAAGAGACCGCCGCGAGGGTTCAACCAAATCCCACATAAATACCCCTGTCGCAGGAACCAATACTCTCAAGGCGCACTGGTAACCTGGCGATACCGCAACGCCCCAGATTTGATCCCTCCAAATGATCCGATATTTTCCGCTGCCGCCTCGCCATTCTTTGTAATGCCGGGGGTCTGTTTTTTCAGGATGGACTCGGCGCCAATTCATTTTCGCTTCCTTCCGCAGGTGCGTTGTCCCCGCATGTGCCGGGGGTGACATGGAGAGTAGCGGCCATGTACGGCCGGGACACCAATAACTCGTTTTAGGGCTCGCTCCCCACATGAAGGGCAAGGAAAAAGCTCTCGTGCGGTCCTCAAGGCAATTCCTACCATGTCCTCGACGCTCGCCCCGCACTGTTGACATTTGTATTCGTACAGTGGCATGTTAAGTCCTCACAAATATGCTGCGTTCAGGTTTCCGAAGAGTAATGAGGCGGCCGGCGTCGTTGACACCCATAACATACGTGGGCCCTGGGGAGGTCACTGTAATTTTCTTCAGCACCATGGATGAACCGCGCCGAACAGGATAAATCAATGTATCCCCCGCTTTGATTTCACGGCCGAGAAAATCTGTTAGACTCCTCATAAACTTCTCCATTCTGGGCTAAGGCACTTGACCAAACATTAGGCATGATTTCCGCAAGTTTATGCTCGCTTGCGATTTCCTTACAGTAAAAACGATCAATTTCTACCAGCGTGCAGGGGCGGTTAATGCGTCGACAAACACGTAGCGTTGTGCCCGTCCCACCAAAGGGGTCAACTACATGCTCACCCGGAGCCGTAGTCAGTTTGATACACCGCTCAACCAGCACCTCATTCAATTGAGTGGGATGGTAGGCGCGACGTTGTTTGCTGTTGCCAGTGACCCGTGGGACATCAAATACATCGCTGGGCACGCGACCCCTTGGATCAGCCCGCTTATCGCCGTGCTCTTGTCGCCATGAAGGAATTCGGATGGCATCAGGATACAAAGGGGCATCGTTCCAACGAATACGGAGTAGGGGACGATGATTGCTGCCAAGATCGTGTTGATTGTGTTGGCCAAAAGTGTACACTTGCACACACGGCTTAGTTTCGATATTCTTGCCAAAATACTCCTCAAGTTCTGTTACGATCCGGCCAACGTGTGCCCACCACTTAGCATTGTAGCTGAACCAAACACAACGAGATCGTTCAGTGAAAAGGAACAACCACTTGCGAAGAAGGTCGATGTATTCGCTTTCCGGCAGATTGTCGTCATAGGTACCGTAGTTCAGCCCGATATTATCGGGGCAATCACTAAAGAGGGTGTCCCAGCGCCGGGCATCCTGCTCGAAAAACTTGATGCAGTCCATACAGTAAAGTCGGTTGTGGCTCATTTAGCATGTTTCCGGTTCAGCAAAGATCATCTTGGGCGACTCCAAAAGGAGTACGTCTTAAAACTTAGTGTTGATTAGCTGCAAGAGCCTTCTCCCTACAAGGAACACAGATTGTAATTTGACGCATCCCAATAGTATACGTTGTCATCCGGCCGCCACAATTTAGGCATCGGTTGAATAACCAACAAAAAAATGTTTTCATATTACTAACTCTGCCACCGGGCCACCCCGGCGCGAAAGGCGTCGGCCGCCTGCACAAACTCGCGCGCAGATATGCCAACTGATTGGGCAACATTATAAAAGGATTCCGTAACCTCGCGCAAAGGACGCTGCGCAGTGAAAGAGTAATCCCGCCTCTCCGAAATCTGTACGCCGGTAGGTCGCAAGTGCAACAATGCAATCCCGCCCCTCCCGTGTAAAATTGAAAGTTGCAAAAAAACGCCCCCGCTCGGGATGCTGACAGTTAAGGAGCCACACACCTGCTAAGCTTCCGGGGGTAACTGACAATACCCTTGCGGGTCGGAATCCCTCAAAAGGGAGCCATAATTGAGCCGGATCATTCACGGACTCGAACCAGCGGCGCCGCCTTAATTGGAGCGGACGCCCAACAGCCCACGAATTACATTGCAAGGACACATACCGGGGGCCATTGCCTAATGTACGGCTTAATTCTGAAAGCACATCAGTAATTTCTTCGGCACTTTGAGCTATCCGAAGTTGTTGGTATTGATAAAACATTAGTTCATTTCCGCGCTGCCAAATCCACCTGCGCCTCAGGAGGTATCCGAAAGTTTGTTCACCTCAATAACAGGAAAATCGGCAACTTGTGCAGGGTGGCGTCGACCAAGGTATCCTTCAATCCAATCTCTTTCGTTGCCCATGGTTGCTATTCTGCACTGTTAAAAGCGAGTAGGTGTAATAGTCTACCCAAAGCATACCATACTAGCCACACATGTCAAGTAAAATTCTTTCAATTTTTTCAAATGCGCCCGGTGCACAACAATTGACGCAGGTGTCATAACCCCGAAGATTCGGATTGTTGGTACAAAAAGATTCCCATGTTTCACCAGTCCAAAAAAGGTAAAGCCGACTTGGCCGACTACGAACCACCTTCCCAAGAGCAGCCATAAAGGGAGCCTGCACATGGATTGGATAACCACCAACATCAACAAGATAGATGTTAAATGGCCGGTAACTCAGTTGAAATGGTCGAATTTCTTTTGTAACTTCGCAATCAGTAACATACGTTAATAACCAATTCAACATAACTGTATAACCTCGATGCACCGTTATATTCCCCTCTGATTCGGTGCCACCGTTTTCGTCGACAAACAAACACACTTTTAATTTTTTAGATTTCATTTGGTTCCTCAATGTCATCAGGATCAATACGCCTCACAACAAGATGAAGTTCTGGAACATATTTGCCAATTACAAAATCGTCCTCGGGCCCCAGATAAAATACAACAAGGTCAGCAACATGCTCCCCCAGGGCTTCAGCGTCAGCAGCAAGGGTTTCAAATAACTGTGCAAGATGATCCCCGCTGGCCTTGCCACCTGAAATTCTCTCGGCGCATGGTTTAAGTAAAAAACTCACAACCTATCTCCAAAACCCTTGTGACAAATTTGAAACCGTCAACCCACTGCCCGTACATGTAAGCAAAATCCTTAATAACGGGCAACTCGACTCGAAAACCCCTATTCAATAACCACTGACTTACATCATCCGGGTGCCCCGGTAAACAATTGATTTCAGGTATAACCGTGGAAACCTTTAGGAAACCATTATCTTTTGAGTCGTTAATAATATGGCGAAGCATCAATGTACCCGCGCCTTGGCGACGATTTGCAGGTTTAACTGCAAGCCGTAACACAGTTACTTCAGATTCTAAGTGCTGGTCAACTTCCCAGCGAGCAAAACCAATTGGTTGAGCATGTTCAAGCGCGACAATTTCAGCAACGGCGATGTTTTCATCAATTCCCTGCCACCGAACCCCGTCCCAAGGATACTGATAACTTTTCAAATCAATATCTTTAATATAGTTCCCGTCACGATTACACGCGGTTCGGATGCTTATCGTTTTCGGAAGCCGATTGAGTCGCGCGCTATTTCGCAAACCCATGCCTCGATACCTCCTTCTTCAGCGTTTTCGTGGGCTGCGGCGCGCATGTCGAGCACTTCACAGCGTTCATCGCTTTCTTCCCGACTCAGTATTGAATCAAAGATGTAACCTGATTGGACCGTGGCCCAGCAGTTAAGTAGTCGTTGGACCAAACTTTGTTGCCACACGGCTGAGAGTCTACAGCAATGGTTTGCAACACGTACCCACGGGAACGACTGTGGTTCAGGTTTGCACACTAACTGGTCGATGCGAACAATGGTATCTTCGTCACCTACCGACGATCCAAGCATCCAAGAATAGCTTGAAAGTTGATCGGCCCAGTCCTCACAAGTCTCTTCCAGGTAATGCGAGCCGATTTCGACACCATGATGTTTCATTGGTGTATACATCTTGTGAGCTTTATTGGCGCCGCGACTCGGTTTTCCGTCCTCGGGTCCCCAACCGTCCCGAACCATTCGGTAACCCTTATAAGGACTCGTGCTGTGCCGAGAGCAAAATCCATTTACCTTCCAGTCAAGAACAATGCGTGCGCCAAGTTTGTGAGTAAACTGACAATCTGGTTTGCCGAGCAATGGAACCCCTTGAATCTCAGCCTCAATTTTGAACTCAAATTGAGGCGCAGATTCACTTTGCTGGAGATCAGTAAGTAGCTCGGCATACGAACCGCTTTTTTTATAACACTCGAAGGCATAGGCTCCAGCCTTTAAGGCCCAATCTCGATTGTGTTCTTCAACCTGCTCCGTGAAGATTGCATTAAATTCAAATTGTGGGTCTGTCGCCCGACCAAAACAGGCTTCATGCAAAGCTGCCTTCACGTAGGCATCAAAAGCAGAGCCAATAGCCATGTAATTAGTTTGGGGAATCTTTGGCGGGCGGTTATCCGCAAGGTGCTTCAGATAGAAGGCTTCTCGGTCACATTCCCAAAGGGACAAGGATGACGGTGACAAGTAAGTTGGTGTTCTCATGGACACCACTCCTTATTATTAGTATAATAATTCATCTTCTAACGCCTCCAAAATCGGGCTTCCTTGGAGATTCCATCGTTCGATAATTCACGGTACTTGAATGTCACTGACTGCCCAACTTTGAAATGGCAGCCTTGGAAATGCGGCGGCATAGCAACACCAGGATGTTGCTTAGCGTACTCGCACATACTCTGGTCAGCAAAACATCGCTCCGTGTCTGTAAGACCTGATAATTCGAGTCTCTTCCCGTTGTAATCCAGGATCAAGGCTCCAATGCGCCCAAGATGCTTTGAGCCTTTAGCTGTCTTTCGACCGGACGTAAATCCGACCACAGTTCCTTCGTCGTCGCTGAATGGTTTGTACTTCAACAATGTTGACACCCGCCGGGGCAGCCAGGTGGAATCAGGCTTCCTAAGCATTACGCCTTCACCGCCGAGGTCCAATACTCGCTGAAGTTCATCTTCTACTACTTGTGCGGCCTCCTTGACGCCCGGCGGTAGCTTCTTTTGTTGGTGGAGATACACGCGACCTTCAGAAGGTACCATTCTTGCAACAACAGAAGTTCAGCTTCAAAAGAAAACCCTCCCTTGCCGGTGTTAACGCAGATAAAATCCTCCAAGAAAGTTGGGCACCTCGAATGTGCCCACGTCATAAAAGCTGAATACGAAATAACCTGCGTCATGTTTGCATTTTTGATTGTGCCACTGCTGAAAATCATATCCAGGGGTGGACAACCAAAGATAGCAAACTCAGCTTGATTCCAATCGGGGCCCGGCGTGTCACCGCCACAGATAGAGCGACAAAGCTGGAAGTTTCCCCGCCCCGCCCAAATCTCGCCATCCAGTGGCATACATGGTAACAGATTGAGAAACCAATCAGGAGCAATAATTGGGTTTCCGTAACGTGACCAAAGTCCGGTGGCAGTGGGTTTGATTTTCTTCTTCCGCCCCCCTGTCTTTGGGTCAATCACGTTGGCATACGGAACCTCGCCAGTTGGAACACCTCGACTAAAACCCCCGTCCCAAAATACCCTAGTACCATCGAGCTTCTCACTGATGTAATAACCCCCAACAGTGTGCTTCTTAGGGTTGTATTTTTGAGCAAGCATCAAAAACTCGCGTCTCGGGAACTCAGGCATGTAATTCCTTTCGCTACTTGCTTGAAAATTGCAAGTTTCTAAGACACCTTAAACGTCACAAAGGGGGAGGGGGAACTGATTTCAACGTCAACTTCCCTATCTGCCCGCTCTTCAAGTGTTTCAACACGGTTGCGCAGTTCAATAAACTCAGTCACTGCAACATACCCGGCTGCTACAAAAACAGACAGCACTAGGGCATAACACAAACAGTCAAGAAATCGCCGAGTCATTACAAGTCTCCTATAAAAGGTGTACTATGACTTTCTAGTCTTCAAACTTTGGAGGCTCCACGCGGGCACCTTCAGGAATCTTCTGCAATAGTTGCTGAATAAAACTATCTTGAACTTGCATGTAATCAATGTAGCGATTATTTTCGTCGATTTGATCCTGTAGAAGCTGAACAGAGTGACTCAATGCCTCCCTAGTTTGTTCCAATTCTTCGGTGCGTTCAATAAGGAGTTTTCGTGCTCGATCAATACTGGCTGAAAACATTACGTTCTCACGACCTAGTTGCTCTGCCAGGGCCACAATTGGTTCTGCGTACTCTTGAGCTTCTTTGACGGACTCGATCCGCGCCGTTTCTCGGTCGATTTGTGCATAGGCACTTGTAAGTGTTGCAAGTTGCGTCTGACGAATTGTCTCGTTGACCACGACCCAACCAAGCATGCCACTCAGTAGCAGGGCAGTGACGGCATGATACAGCATTCGCATGTTCTAATCTCCTATCAGTTCGTAATAACGGCGAAGAAGTTCAGAGCGGTACCAACTAACAGTCCTACGAGGAATGTTAACTAATTCCGCTAACTCGGTATCATTCAAGTCCCAATACTCTGGATCAAAAATTATGTCTAGTTGCGCGAACTCTCCTTTTAACTCTTCGATAGCATCTAGGACATTAAACTCTTCAAAACGAGATTCGATGTAACAGTAGCCGTCTTGAACAGTTAAGCTGTCAATATCCATTTCGACCCATCCAAAGACCGGCTCCATGCCACGTTGCGCCCGTCGCTGATTTGTTCGCACAGGTGCCGGGGCTATCCCCCGTAACCGAGCAATCTCCATTTCTACATGTTTGCAAATATGATTTAGTAGATACTGTCCAAGCATTTTGTTACCAAGAGTACCTGACTTAAGTCGCCCCATCGCGCTTGTCAAAGCATACAAACCAGCGGATACCATTTCGTCACGAAACCGCCGTGTAAGGGGCCAGTGGTACAAATAACGGCCTATTGTGTGCCGCAGCATTGATAGATGCCCAAGAATCAATTGCTGTTTCGCACCTTTGTTGCCTTCAAGCATTGCCTGTAGCAGTTTAGCAACTTGATCTTTAGTTAGGGCCCCCTTAGCAGTATCCAATAAAGGATGCCGAAATGGCCGCACTGTTTGTTGACTTGGTCGTAGTTTAACCATGTAATTTGCCACTGTCCACCTTCTGCAATTTCCAGAAACACCTCGGAATGAATCCGTACTTGTATGCTTCAGTTAAGGGGTAAACACGCCCACCGAAATTGGGGTCATATACACTTTGCTCTTTGTCACACCACGCAACTGCGTGTCCTATGATTTTGTTCGGATCACTTGGCTTCCGATAGAGGCCGGTGATTACTCCCCGTGTTTCGTTCAGATGCCGCAAAAGGCGTGCCCAATTATCCTCAAGTCCAAGTCCGAAGAAAATTGGCTTCGCGTCATGCCCATCAGGATAAGGTGAAATTGTCGGGCCTAGCTCAATCGGAGTGCAGGCAAGCCCAATCTTTTGGAGCACTTCAATGCACTCTTGCTCATGGAAGCCAGCTTTCAACCCTGGCACATCGTATGGCTCTTCGGCACCGGGGTGCCCAATTTGTTGAATAAACCATATTACAGGCTTGTCCACCGCCATAGCAAAAGCTGTGGGCAGACAGGACCAGTAATTCGGGTTCTTCTGAAGTTTCATTCGTATAACTCCTCCTCTTGAATTCCCAATTCATCCAAAAGTTCATCGACAGTTGGCTCTAAATCCCATTTAGGTTTCCAGTAATCCCTCCAGTTGGGCTGCATGAAAAGCTTATCATATTCTTCTTCAGTGGGTGCGACAAGAATCCAAATACCAATTCCATGTTGTTCAAACTGCGGGAATTTAATTCGCTGAGCTTTAGTAAACGTGTAATGACTTTTAACTTTGACTTCAATCCAACGTTGACCCCAGTCAGGGTGGCCTACATATAAATCAGGCACACCTGATTGCCACATGTGTCCAACCATTCGCTGTACAAACCAACCTCGGGCATGGAGATACTTAATAATATCCCGTTGAATAAAATACTCAGCACCATGCGCTTCTCGTATTCTTGGCTTGTCCATGTTATATTTTATTTAAGCAAGCAAATTTACCGAAATGTTTCTTAGCAGCTTTGTTGTAAGTCCGGGCGGCTTCTTCTTCATTTTCAAACCTGCCTAAATGAATATGTCTTCCACTGTGCTTTATATAAGCTAACCATTTACCACGGGCCTTATCCCAGGCAACACCCTTGTACTGTGACGACCTCCCTTTTTGTGGTATTTGATTCATTCCATTTTGTTGAAATGTGGCAGGCCGAAGATTAACACGTCGATTATCAAGTTTGTTTCCATTTCCATGATCTGTTGTATCAAAACTATGCAAACCTTGCCGTTCAAGAATTACCCTGTGCATTTTAAGTAACCTGCCAAAATTCCCCCGAGTCGCATATTCACCATCATAACACCATCTCCACTGCATTAAGTATTCATAATCACGATCATCGACGATTGTGAACTTCCCCTGTGTCAATGGAATCCGTTTTGGCCCAGGGCTTAGATCAAGCGGCGGTACAAGAACGTATCTTCGATAGTCCAAAGTCCATCGAACGTTCAGGCGTTTTTTGAGGGTTACACCCATTAACGTTAATACAACCTTGTACATATAAATTGACTTCTGGATACTCATCGTGTAATCATGGCGAATCGCATACCCGCTTTTGTAATACCACTTCCATTGACAAAGCCATTCGTAATCGCAATCATCAACAAGGGCAAACTTACCCTGGGTTAGTGGAATTCTTTTCATGCCCCAAGCACCCCGTCGTGCCTAGATAGCTCCGCCAGCAGAGTCTCCCGGGGCAATGTTTTCCAAGACACAATCTTCTGCTGACATGCCAAGGCTCGCAACTGCTGTGTTGTTAGGCCCTGTAGCCAATGCCATGTTTTAATCCACTCCGGACTAACATGAACATAGTCATCATCACCGTGTCCAGCGAGACAAGTACAAGTGTAGTGAATCTCGCAAGTGTTACAAGGGCCTCTGCAATCACTAAACATCTTCATTTGTTTCCTCGTGCTTAAACGCCCCACTGTGCGCGGATAGCTTCGATATCGGCGTCGTCCTGGGCAATTTGTTCCAAGTCGCAATCTGATTCTGGCAGGCCAGGGCCCTCAACTGTTGTGTCGTCAAGTCCATCAGCCAGGTGAGTCGTGCTTCCATCTTTGGAGACCTCTTCAGGGGGTTTAATGTGAACAATTTCCGAACCCGCACCCTTCTCGGACCAGTTATCCATCTTCTTTGCCCACTTCATTCCAATTAGCGGCACCTGCGGGCGGAAGGATTCTACGGCCTCGGTCACGACTTCAGCAACCTCGTCTACATAATCAGGATGAGTTACGCACATTACTTCATCGTGGATATTCATTGGTGCCACGCGCCAATCACTGACACCCGCAGGTTGAATGTCCCAAATTCGCCGCTGCACCGCTTTCGTGATTTGGGCACCGGGCGACTGGATCAAGTGGTTATTAGCAGCGCGGGTATTCCCCGCCTGAAGCTGGAAAGCTGCCCCGTACAACGCGGATGAAACCGCGCCGCCAACTTGTTGAACACGGTCGCGTCGAACAATTTCAAGCTTGATACGTCGCCAATGTTTTGGCGGGTGCTGGGCGAGCTTAAAGAGCGCCTTACAAATGCCATTTTCCAGTGTGAAGAATCGCTTGAATCCCAGGAATGTCTCTGAAAAGTCATCGGGGTCTTTCCAGTCAATAACAGTCCCGATCCCGCCTGGCTGTTTCAATGCTTGAAAACGCTCGAACACTTCCTCCCGAGAAGCCTTGATGCCCGGGTATCGCTTCTGGAAACGAACAAAGGCTTCTTCCGCTGTTACGAGAGGGATAGCAAGTTTATTGTGGATTGTGTTGTGGTCCCCGCCATAAAGCATCGCAAACACAGCTTGCTTGCCCCGGGTGTACATATCAAACTCAGCCCCGTTGGACGCAAGAATATCTTCATACGTCTTACCGGGATACAAAGCCATACCCATCAAAGCATGGAGCTTTTTACCGCCAAGCAAGTCTGCTCGCAAGATTGGATCATGGAACACAGCATCGGCCAATGTGACTTCAAATGAGTCAAAGTCACCCCCGCATAGAACCATGCCGGACCAGGACAGCGGAAACATGCGCCGGACTTCGGACGAGTGCTTAATCCCCTGAGCATTAAGACCGTCTCCACCCGACATCCGGGAAGAAAGAGTGCCAATTACATTGAAGCTGGCATGAAAGCGCCCCGCCTGCATCAATTTTGAATGCAATTCGACTTCTTTTGCCGCAAACTTGATGTTTAGGATTTCATCGGCACGCTCCGCCGCCGGCATTCGACCTAACCCGAGGATGCCCTTGTTGCGGCACCTCGCACAACCCTCGCCAAGGCACTTGATGCAGATTTCACCCTCCTCCTCAACAACCATTTCGTCTCTAATTTGCTCCAGGTTGCTTTTCTTTGTCGAGTCATCAATCAAGAGTGCTTCTGTTTCGTCCATGCACTCTCGAACGTACCGGCGTACTTGCTCTGGTTTGTTGATGTTGACCGGCGACTGCTCAACTGTTTGCCGGGCTTTCGCCAACAGCCCTTTAGTTTGTTCGAGATCGACAGTAAACCCGTGCCACCGTACAGCCGCAACCATACAAGCAAGCAAACTATCATCGTCCCCGATCTCGGGGTACATGAAGTGCTTATCTAGCATCCGGGTATACTCCACGTCAGCAGCCGCGTACCTGCGGGCTTCCTGGTTTTCAGCCCAGTGCTGAATATGCTTTTCAATAACAGCGGGCCAAGCAAAACCAACAGACTTGCCAGTTTTGTCAAAGACTTCCCAGTTCTTCTCGGGGCTGGAAACACCGAGAGCAAAGGGCACGTAACCAAGCTCCCAGGGCCGTAATTCTTTTGAAAGTTCAACTTCGGTAAAGGACCGAAACTCGGGCGTTAAACCCAGAGCATACTCAACCAAAAACTTTAGGCCGCCTGCGGCTCGGAATTTAAGCACAACATCTTTGAAATCAGGATCAAGTTCACCTTTGCGATTTTTTCTATCGAAGACCTGCCACTTAGGAGCATCCGGGTCGCTTCGCTTGGCAAATAGAATCCCGTCAAGTTCCACCCGATTCTCAAGCTCCTGTGCCAGCGCACCGGCGAGAATCGTGGGAACCTTGTTGATTCGCACGTCGTTGCGTCTCATCAGGCTTTGGTACGGTCCTTTTCGTGAGTGTAGCATTAAATCCAAGCACGAAGCGGGCTTAACGCAAGGGCCGTTACGACCTTCTGGCTCCAACTGGGCCACCAGCGCTACGTTCTTAGCAGGGATCATGTCTGGCGGAAGTAGCCGCCAGATTGTGTAGAGTTTACACAGATGAAACATATCAAAGCTGGCATTAAAGCCCACGAAACAATATTTCATCAGCTTCTCGATCAATTCAACTGACTCGCGTGCCGGTCGTCGCCAAGGCTCAAAGAGATGAATACCGCCCTTAGCACCGATGGCGTACTGCAAAAGAACAGGCAAGCCATAAAATCCTACCGACTCAACGTCCATGTAACACTTAGTTAAAGGCACATTCGCCTCCCACTCTTTCGAGGCTGTCTAATTAACTCGGGAGCAACATCTTGACGTAAGTAACCTAATTGTATTTTCGAGATGGTAGTAGAATCAACACCATATTTTAAGGCAATTACCTTTAATGTGTCGGACGATTTTCTAATTGCAATAACATCATCGTCAGTTAATTTCTTACAAAGGTTTACCTTTATAGAGCCATTTATATGGGCCCAGCGCTTTCCACGCTTGATAAGGCCAATCGCATGCCGTGTAACACCATATCGAATTCCAAGCACACTGGTCGTTTCACTAGATGCCCTAATCGCAAGAATATCCTTTTCTGTTAAATGTGTTAATGGATGGCTCTCCCCGTGACAATGCCGCATTTTATTTCGCATGTCTTTATTGTTATCAGCAATAGTGCCAAGAAATAAATGCTCTGGGTTACAACAGGGTGGGGTATCACACCGATGTAAAACACATAAATTTCCTGGATCATTGCCAGTAGTCAAATACCACATAATTCGCGTGACTAGGTAACTTGAGTCATTTAATGATATTCTCCCGTACCCCTTTTCACCTTTGAAACCAGTCCAAAACCAATGATCCTTTGTCTTGTCAACTTGAGACCAAAAAGCATTAAGTTGTGTTTCTGTTAATTTAGGTAGGGGTCTATTTTTGCGCATCCAACGCCTCAACTAATTCACATAAAATATCTCCATGGCAAGCAAGTGGCTTACAATAACAACCAAGTCGCTTACCCTTTAACATAGGCAACTGTGCAAGCAACTGAGGTTGTGTCTGAATCCATTGCCGATATTTCTCTATTACTTCCGCCCTGGTTCCATCCCGTCCGATAAGGAATGGGTTCCCAAATTGACCCGGGCGACAAATTTCAACGTCGCAGAACTCACGACGCAGGTTGACAACCTTAGTCTTTCCACAGCTTGAACGCATAACTATCATTCCTTCCTAGCACCCTAACTGACAGAACCGGGCCGGTGCGAACCACTGCCGCGTTCTGACGCCTCAGTACAATCTTTAGACCTCGCCCGATGATTCCCGGCAAGAAGATTTGCGTATCCGGGTCGATGCTGCCCGTAAGCACCACCTTGTCTCGATAATTGAACCGGCCGTCCGATGCGACAAGGACCACCCCAAAATGGGGGGTGCCCACCTCGAACTCGTAATGCTCATCCGGGGTGGCGATGGCGACTCGGGTGCCAGCGGCCAGTTTTCGGACTTCTACAACTCCGTTGCTCAAATGGGCTTCCATGAGATCAGACTGCCGCTGTTTAAGTTTCTCACGCATCAGTATCTCCAATGCAAAAACCCGGCCCGTTAACCAAATTCAAGTGTGCTCGAAGAGCATCGTTGACTTGGGCGTCCACATGCTCGGTGAAGACCCGCTCGCCGCAGGCTTGGCAGGTAGGGAGCTTAAGATCAGGAACAGGGAACGTGTATAGACGCCCGCCCTGTCGAATCTTGCCCGTGTAGTTCGTCGTTGCTAGCGTGACTTCCTGTTTGCCACAGTGACGGCATCGCCATGGAAAGGGTTTGATATGCATAAACTACTTTCAGTGCAAATCTTATGCCAAAATGTCAGATTCCAGAAATTCTTCGTCTGACAAATGCCCCGCTGCCCAAGCCAGGGCACGATAAGGGTCAGGATAATGCCCTTCTACCATCAAATTCGTCAACATTTCGTCTATAACTTTTCGGGGCCGGGCCGTGCGGCGCCCCCGCAGATGGGCATACCGGCGGGTGCTGTAACCTTGCAGTTTTGCAGTTTGTATCTCAGCCGCCATTGCAAGTTGTTCCTTGCCACTTTTGTAAAGGAGCAACTGTAAATCTGACACCCCAAGTACATTTTGCTCCACCAGTTTTAACACTTCGTCCGGCAAATCAAGAATACGCCAACGTAAACGGCACCAAGGCGAACTCTTATTCAAACTGGCCGCCATTTGCTCAAACTGAGTACCTGGCGGAAAACTCGCTCGGAGTGCCCGCGCCTCCTGCATTAGTGTCAAATTCTTGCGTTCTAAATTTTCAAGTAAATTCAAAAAACGGGCGTCCGCCTCAGACAGCCCTGACATTACAGTGGCGGGTATTGTCTCCCAGTGCAGCAGATACTTAGCGGCCGTGTAACGACGGTGCCCGGCGACAATTCGGAATTCATACTCGGCTGGCAAACCCAAAACATCCTCACGAGGCTGTACCATAATCGGTATTTTCAACCCCTGAGTCCGCATACTGCCAGCAAGCTCCAGGCATGACTGAGGAGTGAACACCCCGCGACAATTAAATTCTTTGTCGAAGTAGACGGCGGCAATCGGAATTTGCAGAGTCTTGTAACCTGCAAGTTCTGGGTAGTCACTCATTCGGGAGACACCACCGTTAGCTCGGCCTTTGGCGGGTCATTAAAATAGATGGCCGGCATCTTTTTAGCCCGCTCTTGGGCTTCCAGGAACCAGCGGGCAATACTACTCTTCTCGGAGGTCACCAGTTCATGGCCAAACTCCTGCTGAGCTTGCTCCTCTAGTGCCTTGAACATTGCTTGCTTAAGGCAGCGAGCCGCCCCCGCTGTAATCATCTCCGCATCAAATGGATGGCGTCCTTCGCACCAATCACTTAAAATCCAATTCAACATCCGCTCAACTGACGGACAGTCAAGGGAGCCAAGGGAACTTGCCTTAAACTTGAGGGTAAGTTCATACTCCGTTCGCTCACAAGAGTCGTCACGGACTGGTTCTATGGGCATTCGATCTCCTCGTCTGGCCACTCGAACACTGTCCCATCGGACACCCGAAGTCCAAGGAAGTGTACCGGGCCTGATGCCCATGGAGCGGCCTGTAAAAACTCGTCCGCCGTGTGTCCGCCTGTAAGTAAGTGCCTCCAAAGTAGATATTCCTCGTCGAACATCCCAGAAAAAGTTCCAATCTTAGTAAGTTCTCTGGGACCAGTATGTTTACAACATGGGCAAACAGGTGGCTCCACTTCATGCCGCTTCAAAAACATTAAAGCTGCGGGAGGTAGTCCAGCAAATTGATCTGTTCTCATAAGTGTCTCCTGATAGGGCTCAAAAATCCCAGCCACATAGGTCATAACCACGAAAATTAAGCCAGTTCAACTGTTCAGTGCTCGGTTGTTTAAGGCAGCCCCAAGCACCCTTACCATGCACACGAACCCATCCGGCACGTTCAAGTTCTGCAACTTCCCGTTTCAGGATTAAACGGACATAAAGATCATGCTCATAGAAACGGCACGGGTGAAATCGTGCTTCACGGTCCAACCACCCGGACGTTGATTTCTTGACCATGAGACCAGTTTTTAAGTGGTCGAGGTCCTCATAATCACCATCGACAGTCTCAAACACCTGGTCATCAGCGCTTTTCGGTGTTCGCCCGCCGCACGTATTGTGCCAATAATCGCCCTCACTTTTCAACCAATATGGAGCATCCCAGCATCTAATCTGCACCAGATGCCATTTGACATACGGGCGATTCGCAAAGAATTGAGCCGGAGTTTTAACAGGGTCGGTCATTTAACCACTTGTACCAGTCGTTTTCAAATTGATTCGTAATTGTAGCTTTAGGTTCGCATTGCAAAGTGCCCCGACATTCACATAGCAAACTATTGCGCGTACCTGAACCACTTTCGCAGTGTCAACTTCGGTAGTAGGGTAATTGTGACGCCACCGTACATCCACCAACCCCAAGCCCCGCGTGATCCGGTTTTCCAACGCCTTGGCGTGCTTTGGATGCTCTGCGTCCCATTCGAGAACAAGATCATAGGGTTTGCGGCTAGCTTTGATTGTCGTGGGCTCGGGAAAACCTGCTGGTATGCAGGCTTCAAGAGCCTGGATACTGCGAATAGCTTTCATCAGCCTACTAGCTTCAAGGGAGAGGTCTGCAATGAATCGAGAATCAAAGTGCCCCATTATGTTCCTTTGTTAAAGCTGGTAGTAGGAATCGAACCCACGTAGCGGAATTACAAATCCCGTGCATAACCACTCTGCCATACCAGCGGGTTATGAAAGTTTGTGAATACACATGTAAGTACGTACTGGATCATCAGGTAATACTACACCGGCCCATGCTGTATGTAGACCCCATAATTCAACATAGTCGCCCGGCTCCAAATAAACGATATTTGATGCCGAAACAAAAAGACCGTTGGAAGCTTGATTTGAAGTAAATGTTAAAACGGTTCCACCATTTTTAACAAACAGGAGAAAACCTTGATTTTCTAAATTAGGGTAGTCAATTTGTCCCGTTATTAAATAATATCCAGCTTCCTTTGGAATGAACCGACTGTTTACAATGTCCCATTCATCATTACCGTCAAAATCTTCAAGAGGTAAGTTAATCTTTACCGGAGCAAATGCGGGCATAACTTGCGTACCGTCAGCAGACACGCGGCACCTTGAACTACTGCCTCCGCCACCCCCGCCTGCTGGACCAGTTGCACCAGTTGCACCAGTTGCACCAGTTGCACCAGTTGGTCCATCCAAACCATCTAAACCAGCTGCACCAATTGCACCAGCTAATCCGGGGGGACCAACTGAACCCCCCCCCCCGGCAACTCTCACTATCCCGGCTTTTACAACAACTCGCCAGGGTGGGTCGGGCGGTTCTACGGATGTAGCTGTAGTAGTCTGATAAAGCGAACCTTGATATGAAACTAATTGATTTGGGCAGTACACCCTCCCAGGCTCCCAAACTAAAGTTTCAACTGATAGCCCCGGTTTTCCCGGTATTCCGGGACATCCTTGCAAACCCACCGGACCTGCTGGACCGGCCCGGCCTGCCGGACCCGTTAGACCGCACTCACCTTGCAAACCCTCAGAACCTTGTGGCCCCGGCAAACCTACATCACCTTTAGGACCGGGAAGACCCCGTAAAACTAAAGGGTCACCCGCGCCTGATTCTTGAATTTGAGCATTGATTTGATTTAGGTTGGACTGTAAATTCAAAATACAGTGCTCAATTGACACAACTTCTGCCGCGAGGAATCGTATATCCTCGTCACCAAGACTCCTTTCCACGTTGCCTGTTTTCCAAGCTGACGGGAAAATTCCATTCCAGACTTTTCGTATAAATTGCATGTTATTCTCGCTGTTCCCAGATCGTACCAGCAGTCAGGGTAGGAAGACTCGAACTTCCGACCTCGCGGGCCCAGGCCGCGCGCTCTACCAGGCTGAGCTATACCCTGTTTTCAAGCTGGCATCATTTCGCATGTTGCCGTGTCTCTCTGGACCTAATATCTCTTATCACACCCGGAGCAACTCCAAATCGCTCAGCGAGCCTTGTTACGGGCTGATTTGATTTCCGGATGAAAAGAACTCTGGCCGCATTCAGCTTTGAACGCCTGTGGTGTACCCCGCTTGTCTGCTCATCGGTCAACATGATTTGTCTCCAAACTGCACGGGGAAGATTTGAACTCCCGACCATCGGCTTAACAGGCCGCCGCACTACCACTGTGCTACCGTGCAAGGTGGCGGCCTGGTGACCAGTATTTCATGCAAAGGTCGGCCGCCGAGTGTCAGTTACATTGAAGCCTGGGGCCACGCATCCTGCCGGCCACTTCAATTTTAGTTCCTATATTCAAGTATACCCTACAAAATCAAGAAGTCAAATCCTTTTTATTGATTATACCTTGCCATAGTTTAATCCCTTCATCCGGTTCAACCGGCTCCCAGTTTTTTGCCATTTGTTCGATTATTTCAACGAGCGCCGGGTATGTTTCTTTGGCCCGTCTACAACATTCCAAAACAGGTGTGTCAATTATCTTGACAAAGCGCCGCCATTGTATATCACGCGAAGGACAAAACCTATCCCGCTGAAGCCTGTTATAACTCGTAGAATCCAAAACTACTATTTGGTGCCCCGCCCAAAAAAGAGCGCGCACCATCGTTCGGGCTGCGGCCCATACTTCATGTTCCATTGGGCCCCACCATCGTTGACCCGTTTTTGCTAAACGTATTGCATCGGGACTCACAATGGGCCAACCTTGAGAGCGTGCCCAAGTGGATTTGCCGGAGCGAGGCAATCCCTGTGTCATAATCAAGATGCCACCTTGGCACACGTTTTCAAACTCAACCGTCGTGTCAAGCCTTGAATTTTTCATAGTTACTGCCTTTGGAACAAGGTATCATAGTAAGCCCGAATAGCCACTTCATCATGTTCAGGTAAATCCAATGCCCCTCCAAAGAACGCATCCAGATCAACAGACAAGCCAAATCGAATCAATTGTTCAAAGTGATCGTCACAAATATAACCATATTTGCAGGAATAACAATCACATATGATCTATTCACAATCGGAAACTTAACATTTAAGAACATCCATTAGAATTTGTACCCACACTTTGCGATTTCAGTATTAAAGTATTGGCTCACCCACTCAACCATATTCCTCTTATAGAAAATTTGATAAGGTGCGCCGGCCCGGAGAGAGTCTCTTACTTTTGGGAGATCAAGGGGAGGCATTCCAACTTTAACAAGCACCTGGTCAAAGTCTAATTGCAGGTGTTCATATCGAAGAATCGTGTTAGTGTGTGGAAGTGTTTTCCACCACAACCGCCCGCCCTGAACAAAGTTGGGATTATTAGTACAAAACCGAGGTATAAATTCGGCCAGTGGTGTCATCGCCCCCGCACGCCGCTCAATCTTAAACCACCAGGATACCAGTGTATCCCAATGATTACGAACTGCGCTACAAACCGTCCAATCTGAACCAATCTCGAAATCCGGATGTTCATCAGATGTTGTATGATGAGAACCAATTAAGATAGCACCGCGCTGTTCCATGAGCGCTTTAGCAATTGCCTTGCTACCAGTTCGTGCTGCGGCAAAAAAAGCAAACTTATACTTTGGTATTACATACATAATTCAAATTCCTACAAGGTATTTCCATGCTTTACGACTACAAATTTGAGATACATAGGCTCGTGAAATCTCAAATTTCTCTGCAATCTCTCGTTGTAAATATCCTTCTTTATACATAGAGAAAATTGTTCGCACGTCATCTTCACTCAGTTTATTATTTCCATGTACCTCGCCACAATTATTCACATGCCGATCTTCTCGAACACTTTGTTTTGTATTATCTTCACACGTGCCGGCATAAAGATGCGCGGGATTACAACATGCGGGATTATTACAATGATGTAAGACAAGAAACTCAGTATCTCCCTTTATTAAAGCAAATGCAACGCGATGTGATCGCACCATTGTATCACGTCCATCACAACGGAGATAAAATTGACCATATCCCTTGGCAGTCAATGATGCTTGCCACTCCCAACATTTATCTAATGTTGTGCGTTGAACTTTACTCCAGAATCGGTTCTCTTCATCCTTTGATAGCTTTATCGGTTTAGGTATTATAGACATATTCTACTACCCGTTGCATTTCATTTCGAGCCTTAACCCACAGTTTCTTCAACCAGGGGTCTGAGATTCTACTAGCAGGAATAAGTGAATAAATTGCAAACCCCAAACCTTCGTAACTAATAACATCCCTCACTATCTCAGTATCAAGCTGTCCCCGTGGCAACGGCTCAGGCGGCTCAATCTTGGGCATACCTTTGCCAGTGTCGAGAACCCAACCACCTGGCTCAGGTACGAGTGGATGATTGCTCTTTGTTGTGAAGGCATATCCACAATCGCACTCTTTCTTCCTCGGGCCATGTTCTGCTCCACACTCTGGACAGGTTTTAAGCGGCATATCATACTCCAATATGAGTTGCCAAGCTCACTGGAAAGAAAGCAATATTCCTGTCCCATTCAATTAACCGCTCGTCTGCGAAACGAGTGAAGCAATTCAAGCAAAGAATACTATCACGTAATTTTGCTGGAACAGCAACTAACCAAATATCATCAGGGATAGAGAAACCTACTCGATTGATCTCGAAACAAGCTTTGCAAATCTCTCTGGATTCACCACGTTGCATTATCCAACCTCGTCAAGAAGGTCGATTTTGTATCGCTTTGGACCGCGACGTTCATAGTCACAACGAAGTTTAATTGGTAACCGCCAGGTAATACCATATTTCTTATTAACACCGTGTAACAATTGTGTTGGTTCGGAATACGCTGACAAAGAATTGTAGGCATACGCATCGGTTGCCAACCACGGGCCATTCATTAACAACTCGCCATCAACTTCGCTTGTATTACCGGGTCGGTGAAAATGGCCACAACAATAGTAGCGAATTGGTGGACCACCTTGAACACGATTCAATGCCATGATTCGACGTTGACGGCGCTCCAAACCATACCACGGTATCCCAAGATTTGAACGAATGTCATCGCCATGAAAAATGCAGAAGCCATTGCCGCCAATATCAAGATTGATGCTGAATGAGTCCGGAATCGTGAAGTGAACATTCTTAAAATCAGCGCAATACAACTCTGCTGTTTTTGCAATAAGATAATCCCAATTGTCCTGAGCCCCGTGGTAATTTTTCTTTTGCGACCGCCTGCCATGGTTTCCGGGAACATACACTATGTTCACCACATCAAAATATGGGGCCAAATCACGATACATCAAAGCATGAAACTGGCCAATTGCGAGACAATTCTTGAATTGGTTTTTGAAGTAAGAACGATTCACATGCCCGTGAATTTCGCCACTTGTATGGTCACCGTAGGCAAGAATCGTCAACTCTGGGAAACAGAATTGCGGGGCCAAGGTTTCCTGTGTCCACTTTAGTGCAGTATCAATCAAATGCTCCCCACGACAAATACTGACGGGAAAATTATAACACTCCAAGCCACCGCACTCTTCAGGCGTGACTATCTGGTCATGGTGCCCATCACTAATATGTAACACAAGATGCTCAACGACTGCCGCCTTCTTTGACCGATTATAAAAGGCGCGAGCTTTAGGAAGAGCCCGATAAGGCTTGATAACTCGCTCCATTTCACCCGTCATAGCTGTAAATAGACCGCGAGTCTTTGCGGCTACTTGCAACTGTTGACGCGCATGGTTGCGTTCATCACGAAGATGGGCAACTTCAGCTTCCAGTTCAAGAACTCGCTCGCTTGTCGGATCAAACTCAGATAACTTCTTTCGTTGTCCTTTTTGTGTTTTTGTCGGCGCCCTGGGGCCTTCAATTTTCCTGTGGGCCCGCCCGGTCGCAATATTTGAAATCAACGAGCGACTAACCTTAAACTGCTTAGCAATTTCTGGCTGTGTTAACCGATCTTGAGCAAGCAATCCCTTAATTTTCTGCACTTTAGCTTCTGTAAGTTTGGGCATTCCGAACCTCTATTAGTTTGAGTTTTAGAGCAGCATAAAACCATTGATTGCAGCGACCGAATTACGCTGTTGCTCCGTATAAAGACGTCGGCGTTCACGCCGGAGCCGAATAACTTCGGCCTCTAACTCAAGAATTCGTTTGTTTGTTGAGCCCGGCTGGGGCAACTTCTTTTGTTGCCCCTCTTGTGTTTTCAACGAGTCACTAGCTTCTGTGAGCTTAGCCATACCAAACCTCTGTTAGTTTGAGTTTTCAAACAATGTAAATGTCACTTTGTCTTAGTTCTCTCAAATCCCGCCCTGACGAGCGACACAACCTGTTGTGCATCATAAATGGCAGTGTGTCGCAAACCTTGAGTATCAAGGTTGATGCCTGCACGTAGACAACATTCATTGGTATCGGGAACAACCAAATCACCGGGGAGCACAAACATATTCCCAGGGTCAAGGATACGGTGGTGCCACTTCACATACGCACTAATCCGGGGAAGTTTTGATAGAAACCGGGCATCAAAGTTGGCAAAGTTTTTACCCGCAACAACAAATGCTAAAGGATCAATCCGGTGGTCATAAAGCCAGCGGTTCAAGCTAAGGGCAAATTTAGATGGAGGACCGTAAAAATTTTGTGGCGGACCAATCAAATCAACATTTTTCGCATTTTTCGCATGGCTCGCTAAGTCCATAAACAAATCCCAATGCATTACTAAAGCAATAGGTCGACCCCGGTACAACTCCTGAACAAACCGATACCTGAAAGTCGGCAGTTTCGTAGCAGGCACCGAGGGATCATTATCAATAACTGCTGCAACTTCCAGAATATCGCATGTTTCCGGGTCCAAACCAGTTGTCTCAATGTCAATACTAACATACTTCATGCTCTTACTCCGGGGACTAAACATTTTGCAACAAGCGGATTCTTGTCACCCGCCAAAGAAGCGTGATTGTCGATGATATATTCTATCATTCGCTCGAAGTACAGTGGTTCATCTGTATCGAAGAGAACCTTATAAAGATCAATAGCCGTAAGTTTAGCTTTCTGCTCCACTAAGTAGGCGGGGTCATTTGCCATCTTAACACACAGATCAATAAACTCGGACGCCGTCTTTGCAATTAAGTTCTCCAAGCCCACCTTACGCAACAAAGCGGAAGCAGCGAGGTTATAAAAACGGTCGCCTTCCAACGTCACCACAGGTTTTCCAAGATACAACGACTCCACCACGGTGTTGTAACCGCCAAATGGCCAGGAGTTAATGGTAAAATCGCCGAATTCAGCTTCTTCCATGTATTCCATGTATTCCATACGGCTGTGCAAGGTTGCAAATTTTCCCACCCGCTGCTTTATTTCGCGCTCAAAAGGCAAAAAGGCATTGTAACGATGCACGCCCCGGCTGGAAAAGATAGCATATTCTATAGGGGGTGCCAAGCCTGCAATCTCTTGAAGCATGCTAATCGCCGCGTGGTTATATTTGTCGGGCCCCCAGACGCAGTTGGCAACAATCTTGTCCGTCTTCTTTTCAGGGTATTTGGGTTTGTAAGTAGGCCACACAGGAGCACACCCCAGCCCAGGGAGGACAATGGGTGTTTCAGAATAGTTCTTGGATAAATCGTCCAAAACCTCTGTCTCCGTACCGACAACAAAATAGTCCATCTCGCTACCAAACGTACTGACAGGGTGACCATAACCCGTTACTTGGATTGGAGCCAGCCGTAGGTTGCTAAGCCAAATCGACTCATCTGTCATCCCAATGTCAGGGAAGTAGGCAAGTTGGAAATCATTTTCCAGAATTGAGCTAGTAGTTAACTCGTAGGTTCTTTGAGGCGTCTCCTGAAATTGAATTTTGTGAACCACATCAAAGTAGTTCTTTGCAAGCTCCGGCACAGCAAAGGGGCCCGTATGTAATAGGGTCATACGGTAGCGAGGTCGTAACCGATCAAGAAGGGGGTAGCAACTTTTATAGACAGCGCTGTTCTCGAACCACTTTGATGTAACAACAGCAATACTGTCACGGGCTGGCACATTCTTAATGCGGATGTTAATTTGCTGTAACTGCTCTTGACAACTTTTGTTAATGAGTTCTTTCACAGGGCGGTCACTGCGACTTTCACCAGCAAAATAGGTGCAGTAGAAATAAGGAGGCGAAACACGGTGATCGGCCGGCGAATACCGGGAGTCAGGATTCTCAAAGTGCCGGCGCATGTTCACTTGGTAATAGGGTGTTACGCAACCAATCGTTGCAAGGGGGTAAGTGTAATACCACAAGGATGCAAGCTGCGGGTGCATGTCGAAAAACTTTGAACTATCAAGAGTAAGCCTATTTTTCACGGTGTACAAGAAAAGAATCTTGTATAGGTTGTTTTCTTGGCGCATTACATGCCGTAAAACCTGGTCGGTTACCCCATAATCAGAAAGAGCAACAAGATTTGCAAACAAGTGTGCGCGTCCAACTAACGCGGCAGCCTTCTCAGAGGGCACTATAAAGGTTGGATCAGAGATAACCGCTAAGATAACACTAGCGATATCATTGATGCGATTAAGGGCCTCGGCGTTAAGGGACATGAAATTGTTGTCTTGAAAATAAAGAAGAATCTCCAGGATGCTTTCGCAAATGAGATCATGCCGCCTTTTACCCAGGAGCGAGTAAAGTCGCCGACGGTTTATCGTGGGCAAGCTGCGAGAACCAGTCTGAAACTCAAAGAGCTTCGAGGGTGCTTTAGTTTGACGTTTCTTGCTCATAATCCTTTTTTGTGTACTCTCGAATAACGTCCCTATCAACAATCAAGATTTCTTTGACGGCGGGGTAATCTCGCCTGATTTCGGCATAAATGTCAGCAGCCCGCCACCGCGTCGTGATAACGATTGTATCCACAGGCCGGGTCAACAACGTGCTAGCGTGTTCAATCAACTGTCCAGTTCCGGGAACGTAGCGACCAGCCTTCCGCACGTCGGAATCTACAACCCTGTACTCACTGGAAAGGTCATAGGCATTTAGAAAAGCTGCCCCTTTGCCGGCGCCGCCCCAAAATACCACATTATCCGGAGAGAAGGCGAGACGGCAAAAAAGACTGTTTTTAACACTTTGAATTTCAAAGGTGTCGATAGGGGCGACAAACGCCTGCGGATCGGGTTGTCCAATCCACACCATAACTTCTTGATTGTACGCCCGAAAAAAATTGTGTGTCATCCATCCACAGGTTTCAAACAGCGCGCAAAAACTTCGGGCTGTAAAATTATGAACATGCTCATACAAAAAATCGGACACCCGTTTTTGTTTCAATGCCTTTTCGATACAAGGTACCTCCGCCAAGAGCACTGGCGAACAATTTGCTTGTACCGAGTAATAAGCAAGCTTGGTCACAAACTCGCGCGGATTCTCCAGATGCTCCAAAATATGGCGTAAAATAAGAATATCAGGCTTAAAGCAAGCCACGTCCCGTTCAGGAATGAAATAGTTAGCATACGTCTCAAGCCCCGCTTGTTGACACGTCTCAGATTCGATCCCCGGCTCAAATGCGACACACCGAGTGCCAATCCCCTCATTGAGTGCTTGCTGATGGATATAATTAAGCAGGAGACCATCACCCGCACCAATGTCAATCAGCGTTTTACCCCAAACATTATAATCATCCCGAAGAATCCGGACAATATTCTCCAGGTGATCGCCCCAACCGGAGCCTGAATTATACATAAGATTACTGTCCTCTGCGTACGGAATCGGTGCAACATCAAAATCCACGTTGAAAATATGCCCACACATCCGGCAGAGGTGAAAATTCATCGGGTACCGTAAGGCGTTAATTGCCTCTGTTTTGCTTTTCGGCAGATTCAGAGCAGCTAAGGGTTGATTCGGAGGATTATAAAACGATTGCAACAAAGGACTGCCGCAAGCTGCACAAAGTTTCTGCATACCAAACCTCTTTCGTTATGCGTCCTCGAACGGTCCTGGAAGTTGATCTTCCGATTGGCCGCCTCCAAGACGTTGGATTACTTCAGCAAGACTAATCGGTCGCCACGCACCCGTTAAACGGAAGATGTTATCAACCCCCACATCCATCGACTTACGGCCGGGGAAAATTTGGTCAAGCTTCTCTTCGTACCCTCCATGGCTGTGTCCATACAGGTGAAGGCTCCCACGGTGTAGTCCGGCCCAGGAAAGCATCGGATAATGACACATGTGAATTTTAATCGAATGCTCAAAACCATCGCATGGAAACTTTTTGTGAAGCACATCATTGAATGTTGAGCAATGTTTTCTAAGGCTGCTTGAATCGTGATTTCCACGAACAACATGTAATTTACGCACCTTTAGTCGCTGGCGATAGTGACCATACCGACTAGCTCGCCACGCAAAATCGCCTAGAAAAAAAAGTTCATCATCCGAGCGTACAACAGAATTGATTTGAGCAATCAACTGTGCGTCCATTTCCTCCAAACACCCAAAGGCATTAAGCCGGGGCGACTGGTGAACAAGGATGCCGAGGTGTCCAAAATGCCAATCTGCTGAAAACCAAATCATGTCTAAATTTTCTTCATCCGTAAAGCTTCATTATCTTACAGAGTGCGGCAATCGCAGCCAACGGATTAGTTGGTATGAAACTCACTTCAAATGTAAGGCTATCAAATTCAATCCGAAGAAAATGCCCCTGCTGAATCTGTGGAAATGAAATAATGGCCCGCTTTTTAACGCACAAGGTTACAAACTCTTCCAAAGCCACCTGAAATTCTTTACTGTCAGAGTGCGTATGATCCCTTATCCGGGGCGTGCAATCAAACTCACCTTCAACCGCCGCCTGTTGATACGGAACGTTCCGACGACTTCCCTCTAACCAATCCTTGGCAACCTTTGCGCACTCTCCCCACTGGCCACAACGGGTGCAAACCCAATCGGATCGCATTATTTTTACAGGTGTGTGACATCGCCAGCAATAAAACATCATTTGTACCTCAATAAATGTCGATTTCAGTAAACGGCGCCGCCAAGGAAGCCCGATGTTCCCCCTGACAAAGTGTGAGTTAAACAAAAAGTTCCAACTCGTCAACACCGAGGCACTGACAAAGAGCGCTCATTGTTTGCTCTTGTCGTGAAAACACTTCCTCCCGAGCCAGTTGCCCCAATAAGTCCTCTTCGCAAAAACGCACGCGAGTCCAGTCCGTCGCACCGGGTTTTCGGAACGCGATACGGAAATCCGTACCCGCGTTCAAAGCGTCCATAAGCTCAGCATTATGCCTACTTGTCTTCGCCGCGTTCTTAAAAAGGGTGCGCACGTTAGTGCCAGCTAACTCCGCCGCCTCGTCGATCGCCTTGCAAATAACTTCCACAGCCTCGGTCATATTAACAACGCCACCAAAGATACCTAAAGTGGGCTCCTTGTCAATTTCAACGGACATTTTGTCGTGTTTCGCGCTCATTTAAGATTCCTCAAGGTTATTGGTTGATTAAACATTGATTCGCAGGCTGCGTCGAACAACTCTTCCGACCGAAGCCTTGCTCCATCATTACTAGCTTCTCTTGCGAATTTGGAAATCGCGGCCGGAATCTTCTGAGTTTTATAATAAATGGTTTCCAGTTCGCCCAAATCACACTTGGCCTTCGCGCCCCCAGAGAGCGAATCCAGTGCCCAACGCCCGATAGCCCTAAGCTCACTAGCAGTAAATCGCGTGTCTTCAGTGTCCTCGGTATCAAACATTACGCCCCTGCCTGCCCACAAAGCCCCGCAGGTCGGCTTAGACGAAGCCGAGTCTTCCCTTACCTGCTTCCGAAAGACCAAATCCCAGTATGGGCCGGTGGGGCATTCCCCGTCCACGTCCCACGTACGTCTTAACTCAGACACTGGTAGGGCGTTGCTTATTGCTACTCCTAGTGCGTAGTGACCTGCTCCAGCGTTGCCGAAGAATCGCACAAGTGGTTCCGGGCAGGGATGGCCAACACCACCCTCACAAGACTCAAACGTCTCAACCCCAGCGGCTCGGAGAACGAGCACGGCTTTGGCAATTCCGGCATCTAACGGGGGACTGAAATCTTCCGAAGGGTAAGGAGGGTAGGTCTTCGACGCGCCTTTTGGTTGGCACATTGTAAATTCTCCAAAACACTTTATATTGTAGTTAGTAGAGCGAGGTGGATACCCTACCCTCAACAAACTACCGCCTGCCTGTCTCCGGCCCCGTACACCAAGTATACCCTACGAATTTGCTGTTGTCAAGTTGGTTCCCAATCTTTTTTCGGAAACCACCACCAGCCATAGCCGATCCCGCTCAGTCTGTCGTCATCCTGCACAAACCACCCCTGATCGCGGAGAATGCCTTGAGTTGATCGCCCTGTCGGAGCGTGCGAGATAAGGGCAGTATGTCCTTGTAGATCAGGATTGTTTCCCACATACCCCCCGCGTTGAATTTTCGCAGCGGGGCGCTCTGATCCTATTTCTGGTCCCATATTCAATCTTACCCTACGAATTTGCTGTTGTCAAGTCGTCAATCGAGAAAATCCTGAGTTTTGTAGTAAATAGTTTCCAACTCCCCGGAATCAAGATCGGCTTCCACCACACAAGAGAGCAAATTCTGTGCCAAACGCCCGATAACGCGAAGCTCACAAGCAGTAAATCGCACATCTTCGGTGTTTTCGTCGTCAAACATTATGTCTCCACCTGTTCCTGCAAAGCCCTGCAAGTCGGCGTAATCGCTTTAAGTAGTAAATCCATCTCCTGCGTATACTCGTACTCGATAGTGGCAAGCACTTCATCCTTCCCCCCGTCAATCTTGATAACACACCGCATTTTACAGGGGTCGTCAGGATGCGGGGTGAGACTAATCACACCATTATGCCGAGCCAGGAAATTGAAACATTGATACAGCGTTCCACAAGCCATGGTTACTCCTCCCTACCTTTCGTTATAAGCCAACGTGTCACAAGTGCGCCCAGTCGGGAGGCAATAAGCACAATTGCAGCGGAAGCAAGCCCCCTCGGTGTAAAGTACCGCACCCACGAACCTTCCACCCACACAGGCACCACACCAATGCCAACCATCATAAGAATTGCCGCCATTGAAGTGTAATAATAAATGCGACTGGGCAGTTTGAAGTTATCCACAGTTACGCCGACTCGTCCCGGGACACCAACAGGCTGGTTATAATTGCGCCCAGCGTCGAGGCAGCAAATAAGATTCCCGTGGTAAACAACCCCTTTTCTGTGAAGTCAGTAAACATCAAGTCTTCCACCCACACAGCCGCCAAACCAATTCCGGCCCCTACAATAATCGACAACATTGCAGTACCGTAACAGATGCGGTTAATCAGTTTGAAATTGTCCATTTAGATTCCCCTAAGATTTAAGGTAGGTTACAACACATTTTAGTCTTTGCCGCCCGCTCCGAAAATGCCCTCCACTTCGCCGAGTGTCATTAACTCAAGTCTGCGATTGTCCCTCAAAACATTTCTGACATGTTCGTCTGTTGGCAAATGTATTAAATCAACAATCGTCGCCCCGAGATTTTCGTCAGTCCCCATCCTGTGGATGCGATCCTCAGCTTGGCTGCGCGATTCAGGCGCCCAATCGTTCGAGTAAAACACGGCCATTCGTGATTCTGTCAATGTAAGGCTCATGCCGCCGGATTTAGGATGTGCAACAAAGACAATCCGCCGGTTTCTGTTAAGATCAGCCCAATAATCCAGTGGATTATCAACAGTGATCGGGGTGCCGTCTATATCCCAAACTTTCCATCCGCGACCATCAACCCGAATCACGGCCCACTTTTGCTTCGCGCACAGTTTAACAACGCGATCCAAAGAGGCGGTGAACCCGGCGAACACGACAAGACGCCCCTGCTCCTCGTTCTCGTCCAAAAGTTCAACTAATGCTTTGTCTTTCGGGCACGGAACTTCCCTGATTACACGAATCCTGTGGGGCACTTGAGCCGAACCTTTACAAGTTGGACATTCAGTTAGCATCTTCTCCAGAGTCTTAACGTACTCGGGATCAAGCATGTCAATCATTTCAAACTTGCGATCTTTGTCTTCTGGATCAACCCAAACTTCAGTCTTACCAGGTTCATCCCCACTGGCGCAAACTGGGCAAGACTCAGTTCCATCAACTTCTTCGCGGTATTGAAAACCGTCGCTCAACTCTCGCATCCATGTAAGACCAGTAATCGCATTTGGTGCCAACTTTACAAGAGCCGTCGCAACCCGAGTTATTGTCGGAGTGGGATCGCACTTAACTACCCGGTATTGCTTATCAGGAAGATCGAGGCAATCCTTCTTGTGCAGCACAAGTACCAAACCTTGTAGCCGGTCGTGCAGGTAGGCAACCTCGTTAAAACTTGACTGGTACTGATGGTAATCTTCAGCGCAGACTTCCTGCACATGCTGCTCGTCATCGGGATAGCCGCCGCACACCGCGCACTTCTTCTCATCGTCCAGCCAGGTTACACGTTGAAAATGCTTCCCTTGTGATGTTTCCTTTTCGACAAAGACTCCAAGGCGGCGTTCAAACGCCTTCATGTCACCCTCACGTAAGAAACCCGGCCCAACGACCTCACATTGACTCCACCAGTCGACAGGGGATTTAGGCGACGGGGTGCCCGACATTTCAATCACAAACCCCTTCCTGCCGTAGGCTTCTCGAATACCATCAGCAAGTTGCTGGGCTGCTTGTGATCGCTGGGCGTTAGAATTCTTCAGCCGACTTGATTCATCGAAAACCACGCCATGAGGCGGCAAAGTGCCAGGAACCCAATTCTTCATCTTGCTAAGGAGAGCTTCATACGTCATTAGTTCCAGGTCCACGCCTTCCAAACCCCACTTATGAAACTCGCGCTCCACGGCCCGCAAACCAGACTTGGGACCAATCCACCAAAAATCTGGATATTGCGACCGCTCCATGATCTCGATAGCAGATAAGGTTTTGCCCACCCCCATTTCTGCCGCTAGAATACAGAAGTGGTAGGTCAAGCCCCAATCAGCCATAAGACATTGGTGCTGGCGTAGCGGCCGATCGTATTCATGTTTTTCCAGTGGCCGTTCCCACCAAGCGTATGGATTTCTGCCTTGCATGTAATCAAGTTGAAAACGATTTCGTTCACAGTCTTGAACCGACCAGATTTTACGCGGCTTGTCATCAAAACCCAACCACCGCGAGCCTTTCATAGCTTTCAGTTCATTTTTCAAAGCAAACGGACTTTGAAGAAATTCAATGCGGCCCTTCACAACTTGAATAACCGAGGGGACTTTAACCAGCTTTCCCGAGCTTGTTGTAGTAATCAGGTAGAGTGTTTGTGGTTCCGACATTCTAAACCTCATTTAAGTATGCAAAATCACCAAAATACTCAAAAGCAGCTTCATTATAAACTTTTGCTGCTTCTACAAGTGCGGAAAAAAGTCCAAGTGATTTCAACACTCCCTGCACACGTATTCGTGCTCGCCATTTATCAGATCGACCTTTTATTCGGTGAAGAGTTACACCTTTGAAACCAGTAGTATTATTACAATCCGGCGGGCGGTTAATTAAATTTGCACCCCTAGTTGCAGGACGTAGGTTTATTCGACGATTATCTAAAGGATTTCTATTGATGTGGTCTGTATGTAGAAATTCTTTTTCACCAACTCTACGAAGAATTTCCCGGTGCATATAAATATTTTGCTTTTTAGGCTGAAGTTGATGTCGTCGGGCATACCCTTTACCAGACCCAAACCAAGGTTTTGGCACAGCGAAATGCCATTTCCATTGTTGCAACCATTCATAATCGTAATCATCAACTATGGCAACTTTACCTTGAGTTAGTGGAATAGTCTTCATAACTCAACCCTGAAACACCCGGTAATTTCAGCGATGTTCTCGATGATCTGCGGGTTTCTCGGTTCCAGATACCCGCGACTGTCAATGAAAGTTCTAGCCTTCTTCAGCTTGTTAAAAGTTCGCGGAATATCATTCTGATCCGAAACAACTTTTAGCATGTCGCCCACAGTAACAGCAATATAGTACATAAACCTACCGCGTGTCTTCCAAAAAAAGGAAAGTGTGATCGGGTTGCTCGGACATTTTTACCTCGTCAAACATGTCGCGTAAGCCAATGTCAACAAGGGCCCGGTACGCAGAATTAAAAACATGGCGAACATTGCACGACAAAGATGCCTGCGGGTGACAAGCTAATTTAATCGCCCGCTGCCACTGTGCCAGTGTACCACTAAAAATTGCTGCTTGCACGTTCGCTTGAACCGTTTCTGTTAATATAACTTCCATGCCGCGTGTTGCTTCAATTATCTCTAGCATATCGCGTTCATTCGCTGCCACAAGGAAGCCAACAGAAAAGAGCCCGAGATAAGGGAGGGCGTACTTGATTGTCGGAGGCGCCTTTTGGTCCTTGAACGCCGCTACACACGCCAACTGATGTGCAAGTTCAGATAACGGCACGGTAATACCATCAGCCGCTTTGGCCGGGCTGTAGCCCAGCATCTGCCGGGCAAGAGGTAGAAGCGTGTTCAGATCAAGACACGTCTTTGTTATCAGAACCACTCCAGGGCGCATGTTTCTCCTTTTGCTCGTCGAGCCAGCGTGAAATTTCGCTGCGTAGGTCGCGCACAAGGTTTCCACGGTACTCATAAGGGGCAGCCGTTCGCAGACCGCCGGGTATAATCGCCGCCTCAGTCGGGACAGTCATCGGGTTCATCGTCCTCCCCCTCTGCTTCCTTTTCCACATCTTTGTCCCCGGCGTCAACCCACATGGCGTCAAAGTTTTGTAGGGCCTCTTCCGGGCAGTTGCCATACGCCTCCACTCCAGACTGGCCGAGAGCCCTATCAGGAAGGTAAGCCAGATATTCGCGGCCAAAAACACCGTATGAGCATACCCATCGCAACCCGTCATGGTACATAAGTACCGGATAAAGCTTACAAGGACGAAGCTGCTGCATTGCCAAACGCCTTTGGTAGTCAGCCGTCTCTGCTTCAGCCCGGACCTTAATAAGCTTCAGCGTCTGAATTGCCTGATCTACGGTGAGAGGGGGCACTTGTTCAGTTGGCGTTTGTACTTCAGGAGCCGTGGAGGTGGTTGGAACTATGTTTTCAAACATAAGCAACCCCTCCACCCGCATCGTCGTCACCGCCCGCAGCATCTCCGGAACTTTCGGGGGGTGCTAGCGGCGTCTTGTTTAAGTCGCCAACAACCCTCTTGAAATTGTCGGTACGGTCTACAAGGCGCTGTTTCGCACGTTCAACATTCTTGGCTGCGAAACCTAAAACGGCCTTTGATTTCAACTGTTCGCTGACAGCAAGCCGAAGGTCTTGTTCAGCCGCCGCTCGCTCCAAACAAGCAGTATTTTCTTCGGCCTCAGCACGGGCGGCTTCAATACGCCGCTGTGCGGCGAGGGCCCTAGCCGCCTGAGCATCAATAAGAGCATTTCTGGCGACCAAGTCCGCCTTCTTTGCCTCCTCCAACAGTACCGCTGCCTTCTTACGGTTGAAAATTCCCATCTCCAAATACCTCATGGGTTAAACTAAAAAGGGGTAGTCGTTGGGATTCCTCTTACGGGGTTGACCACACCTAGCCCAACGATACGTCAACTCTCAACTACCCCAAAGTTGGGGAACCCGGCCGACACGCCAGGGGCCGGGTTCTCCCGCGAGAAGCGTGACTTGTTTAGCGAGCGCGTTGCTCGGTTGCCTTCTGTTCGTCATCAGTCACGTTTTGGATACCGTTATCCTTAGCAGTCTGGAACTTCTCCACCTCCTCACGAATTTGATCTATGCTCGGCAGCTTAGCGAAGGGCTCTGAACACCTTGTTACCACCGGCACATGCCAACCATGGGGGCCACGCTTCGCATACCGCACCTTCAAGGTGCAGGGCTGCGGGCCGTGGGCTTCAACGCCCCGGCGAGTTGCAGTATCCTCACTTACTGCTAGAAACTTTACCAGATTGGCCGACTCCGCACGAGTAGACTTATTCCCCATGAACAGTTCATAAAACTGATTTGTGTCCCGTTCAATCACAAGGAAAGACGGGCCCCACATACAGCCGCCCCCCGGCTGCGAAGCCAGTTCCTTGATCTCCTGGAAAGCCGGACTGTCCATATCGTAAACAGCAACCACTGCTTCCCGGTCCCGCATGTCCAGGGCCTTTGGACGGACACACAAAGGTAAAATGTCGATGGTCACGCCGAGATCGAGAATGTCTTCACCCCCCGGTTGAGGGACGCCATACCGCCCCGGTGCGATCTTAGCCGTGTCAACATACTTGCCCTTTGTGACAAGTTGGATACGCTGCAAGTAGTCAACACCCTTTGACAATTCTTGCAGTTGCTCGTCAGTTACCAGTGCCGTACTCGGAAGTTGGTCTGCATCGAAAGGAATCAATTCATTACTCATGTGTCAAGCTCCAGTGTTAAGATGTTATTTTCGCCAGCCTGTTCACGTAATTCCCGCAGCTTCTGGCGTTCCACTTTCCGCCTCTCTTCAGCCCGGGCCTGTTGCGCGCGGCGGGCTACGATCATTTGTTCCTGTACCTCCAAACTCTCAGGGTCCATGTGCAAAATCCATGCCAAACATGCTTTCCACCCCTCAATGGGGGTTTTTGCGCTTGTTTTCAGTAGTATCGAACCGGCGGCAGCGGGGCTGCTAAATTCACTTCGGATTGTCGGTATCTTGCGAAGATACGGCACAGGTTTATCTTGATTAACCTTGTGAGCATCAATATACTTATTACGGGAGGTTTCACGGATTCGTTTTAGCTCAGCGCGTGCTAGTTTGACAAACTCCCGGGAAGGCAACATTTGTGCTTGCGGCGCATAAATCTCATGGAGGCTTCGGGGCAAGCGAGCTAACGCACAGGCTGATTCCAGCGGAATTTCACCGCGACGTACCAGTTGGCCATGCTCAGGTCTCAGTCTACGAAGCTGTAAAATTTTACTGATCCAAGTGGGACTCTTGCAAATAATTCTTGCTAACCTGGGCACAGTCATATCTGGATTACGCTGCAAAAACAATGCCAAACGCTCAGAAAAATCAACCGGGGAGGTTTCAGGACGTATTCCATTTGCCTGCAACTGTGCTACCAAAACCTGGTCGTCCGTCAAATCTCGTACAACACATGGGATTGTTTCAAACTGAAGTTGCTTGCAGCAGGTGTACCTCCAATTACCCTCAACCACCTCAAAATCCCTGTTGTCAAGCGACCGCACCAGAATTGGCTGCCACAGCCCCTGTTCTCGAATTGAGTCGAGCATCTCCTGGTACTCAACGCTCCCTTTCTTTACGGGGCGGAGGAGGTACTTAGGCGGCCTTATTCGGGCTAGCTCAATCTTTAACAAGTCCATGAGGTGTTCATTCGGAACCGAGCGGTGAAACCTTACCGCACCTGTCTATAGTATATGGTACGCCAAATCGAGCAAAGTGGCAATGAAAAATCAGAAAATACCTAAAAACTTTTCAGTCAACTTTAACAATTCACTGGGGTAGGCTAGGGCACCTATCAAAGGGGGTGGGTTGATGGCCATCAACCCTATCAACCCGCTATCAACCCGGCTGATTGTGCCTAACTCCTGACGCCAGCAGGTGTTAGGTCAGGGGGTGATGAAATGGCGGGTTGATGGGGAAATATACTCCCCTGTGAATTTATTTTCTTTTTATTTCCCCCGTACTTTTTATTTTTTACTCTATCAACCTTTTCATCAACCCTAAAGTTATAAGTAGAGATAGAGACAGGAGTTAGGACAAACGGGCGGGT